>Ga0315273_10000306_pt1 | contig 48835 bp, 42 predicted proteins | sample YL17G02_0_MG_FD_205753 | JGI IMG/M metagenome (GOLD analysis project Ga0315273, IMG submission 205753) | Sediment microbial communities from Yellowstone Lake, YNP, Wyoming, USA - YL17G02_0 | ecosystem: Environmental > Aquatic > Freshwater > Lake > Sediment | place: USA: Wyoming | collected... | reverse complement strand
GCGGCGGTCATGAGGCTGCTGGCGAGTCGCGGGCGATTACCGAGCCGCGCGGCAAGCCGGGCCGTCATGGGTGCGAGCAACGCGCCCAGCAAGATGGCCCAGACGACCGGTTGCCACAGGGGCGTGACGATGCGCCAGACGAGGTACAGCAGCCCTGCCATGAGCAACAGCGTGCCGACTCGGGCGAAGAAGACCTTTTGCGCAGCGGCGGCCTGCGGATCGGGCAGGGTGATCGTTGCTTCGCCGACGTCTTCGCGGGACGAGTTCATGGGGTCTCAGTGTCCGGTGCGGATCTGGCGCAGGGCCTCCGCCGCGTACCGGCGGCTGACCTGCAGGGTCTCGTCACTGTCCGTGAGTCGCACGAACAGATGGCCTTCGGGGCTGCGCTCGACGACCTGCACGTAGCGGCGTGCGACCAGTGAGTTGCGATGAATGCGGATGAAGTCCGGCGTGAACTCCTGTTCGAGCGCGCGCAGCGATTCGTCGATGAGCTCGCGTCCACCGCGGTGCCGCAGGGTCACGTACTTCTGCCCGGCGCTGAAATACAGCACGTCCTCGACGGGCACGAGCCGCAGTTGCTCGCCGAGGCGCGCGCAGATCTGCGCACGGCGGCGGCCGAGCTGCGATTGTTCGGCAAGGCGGGCGAGCTGCGGGCCGGCGATCCGCGCCGCGTGTCGCACGGCGCGCGCGAGCTTCTCACGGCGCACCGGCTTCAACAGGTAGCCCACGGCCTCGGTCTCGAATGCCGCCAGCGCGTATTCGTCGTGGGCGGTGGTGAAGATGACCGCCGGCGGTTCGTCGAGCGCGCCCAGGTGGCGGGCAGCCTCGATGCCGTCCATGCCGGGCATGTGCACGTCGAGCAGCACCAGGTCGGGATCGAGGGTCGCACAGCGCTCGAGCGCTTCGGCGCCGTTGGTCGCTTCGCCGACGATCGTCACGTCGCCCAGCTCCTCGAGCAGGCGACGCAGTCGCGCGCGTGCCGGCGCCTCGTCGTCGACGATCAGCGCTCGCAGCTTTTCCGAATCGGCGGCAGAGGGGGTACTTTCGTCCATGCGCGGACCTGGATTGTCCGATGGACCGGGCCGCGTGTCACGAAGGCATCACGGCGCCGCTCTCCGGCGCAGCGGCCGGGTCGACGGATTGATCTTCGGTGTGCGGGAATCGCAGCCGGACCGTGTACTGGCTCTCCGCATCGTCGACGGCGACGGTCGCGCGGCCCGGGAAGGCCAGGTCCAGCCGTTGCCGGATGTTGTCGAGCGCCATCCGGTGACCGCGGCGGAGCGGCGGCGGCGTGCCCGACGGCTTCGGATTGGTCACCTCGAGCGTGACCGTGCCATCGTCGAGCCGGCCGCGCACGTCGACGACGCCGCCCTGCGGCAGGGGCTCGATGCCGTGCCCGATCGCATTTTCGAGCAGCGGTTGCAGCAGCAGGCTGGGCACCACGCAGTGCGGCGGCAGGTCGCCGACGTCCCAGCGCACCTGCAGCCGGTCGCCGAGCCGCAGTCTTTCTATTCGCTGGTAGGTGCGCGCGATTTCGATTTCCTCCTCCAGCGTGATCTGCGCGCGCGCGTCGCTCAGGCTGACGCGGAACAGGTCAGACAGGTCCTCGATCGCTTCCTCGGCCTGCGCCGGGTTCGACCGCGTGAGTGACGCGATCGTGTTCATGCTGTTGAACAGGAAATGCGGCCGGATCCGTGCCTGCAGCGCACGAATGCGCGCGCGGGCCTCGAGTTCGACCGAACGGCGCCACTGCTGCGACACGTAGAAATAGCGCAGGGCGAGCGCGCCGACCACGGCCGCGATCAGCACGTTCGGCAGCACGAACCGCCAGTGCGTGTCGGGGAGGATGGCGGATGGCGCGCCGAGTCGTGCAGCCCACAGCCGGCCGAGCAGGTAGACCGCTTCGGACAGCACGGCCACCGTTCCCACCATCAGCAGCAGCGACCAGGCGATCCCCGCACGCAACGATTTTCGCGCGAGCCAGGACCGCGAGCGGCACAGCACGGCGGCACACAGCAGTCCGGCCCAGAGCAGGAAAGCCGCGGTGCGCGCGAGGTCGAACCAGAACATGCCGTGACTGGATTGGCGCGCGAGCGCCAGCACGAAGCCCAGCAGCGCAGCGATCAGCACGATCGCGAGCACCGCCAGCGGTTCGCAGAAGTCGGGCATGAAAAAGTCGCGTTCGTCGACGCGACTGCGCTCCGGCGGGGACGCCGGGACGCTCATGCGGGTTTGGGGGATTTTCCGCTGGACTGCGCAGCGGCCGCGGCGAACAGCGCGTCCTTGAGGCGGAACAGCACGGAGATGTCTTCGTCGCCGTGACCCTGCGTGATCAGTTCGCGGTACTGGGCGAGGGTGGCCTCGACCACCGGCAGCTCGACGCCGAGCTGCGCCGCCATGTCGCGGCAGATCTTCAGGTCCTTTTCGTGCAGCCGTACGCGGAAGCCAGCCGGAAACGCATCGCGCACGATGTTCGGCGCGCGGTTCACGAAGTACCAGCTGGAGCCCGCGCCTTTGCCGAGCGTTTCGATCAGCTGTGGCAACGGCAGGCCTTGCGCCTTGGCAAACGCCATCGCTTCCGCCACCGCCTGGATGACGCCGGCGCACATGATCTGGTTCGTCGCCTTGGCGGCCTGGCCGCAACCGCTCGGGCCGAAATGCGTGACCGTGCGGCCCATGGCCTGCAGCACGGGCTGCGCCTTGGCGAACGCCGACTCGGTGCCGCCGGCCATGATGGCCAGGGTGCCGTCGCGTGCGCCTTCGACGCCGCCACTCACCGGTGCGTCGAGGAATTCGCCGCCTTTCGCGGCCAGCCGGCGCGCAGCCTCGCGGGCCGTGTCGGCGCTGACGGTCGAACAGTCGATGACGAGCGCTCCGGCGCGCAAACCGGGCAGCAGGGCGTCGACGACGGCGAGCACGTCGGCGTCGGCCGCGACGCAGAGCACGACGACGTCGCAATCACGCGCGAGCGACGCAGGGTTGGCAGCCGCGACGATGCCGAGTTCGGCGGCGAGTTCGTCGGCATGGATCGTGGTGCGGTTCCACACGGCTCGCAGCAGACCCGCCTTGTGCAGGTTGCGGGCCATGCCCCGGCCCATGGCGCCGAGGCCTGCGAATCCGACGCGGGCGTCAGTCACTGCTTCATTGACCTGCGCAGAACTCGTCCATCACTTTTTTCGCATCCGCGCGCGCGGCATCCATCTCGTTCGAGTCGAGGTAGCGGCGTTCGTCCGGCGAGGAGCCTGGCTCGTACAGTCGGCGCGCGTTCATCATGTTCTGGTAGCGCGTGCGGGATTCCTCGCAGCGCTTCGCCTTGTCCGCGGCGGAGAGTGCCTTCGCCTGCTGCGGGTCGATCGATTTCTTCGCCGCGTCCGCATTGGCTTTGTCGGCTTCGGGGTACGACTTCATCTTCTCGTCGTACTGCTGCTGCACCACGGCCGGGTCGGTACTCTTGGACGCGACGTGGACTTTCTGTGCCGGGAGGCTTTCGGGGCGATCGGTGTAGGTCGGCCGGCCCTGGGCGTCCTTGGTGACGAACACTTCGCTCGCCTGGGCTGAGCCCAGCACGACCAGCGACGCGACTAGCAAAAGTAAGCGATGCATGGCGCACTCCGGTGGAGTAAGGGGCCGGGGGTCAGGGGCCAGGGGTTAGTCGGACCAGACGCTCCGCGAAGCGTCCCATTCCGACTAACCCCTAACCCCTATCCCCTGGCCCCTTGAAGTGTAGCAGCCGCCGCGCCGTGCAGCGGCTCGCCGGGTCGCGCGAATCATGATCCAGTTCAAGGATTTAGCGCAAAAAAAAGCGGGCGCCGAAGCGCCCGCAAGCGGGGGAGAAGGCGGCCGGACCAGGAACCGGCCGCCCTCCACAGACACCTACTGCATCAGTTGTATGCGCGCTCGCCGTGCGAAACGGTGTCGAGGCCTTCGCGCTCGGCTTCCTCCGGCACGCGCAGCCCGATCGTCAGGTCGATCAGTTTGAAGGCGACCGCGGCGACCACGCCCGACCACACCAGTGCTGTCAGCACGCCCCACAACTGCGCCTTGAACTGCGCGGCCATGTCGTACGGGGCGACGGCGTTGGCGACGTAGTCGTACACGCCGGTACCGCCAAGGGCCGGATCGCAGAACACTGCTGTCAGCAGTGCACCCACGATGCCGCCGACGCAGTGCACGCCGAACACGTCGAGCGAGTCGTCGTAGCCGAGCTTCGACTTGAGGCCGACCACCGCGAAGAGGCAGAGCAGCCCGGCGATGATGCCGATCGCGATCGAGCCCATCGGGCCGACCCAGCCGCAGGCCGGGGTGATCGCGACGAGACCGGCGACTGCGCCCGAGGCGGCACCGAGCATTGTCGGCGTGCCACGGTGGATCCACTCGGCGAACGACCAGGCCAGCGCCGCAGCGGCGGTGGCGAGGATCGTGTTGGCGAACACCATGCTGGTGAAGCCGTTGGCTTCGAGGCCCGAACCCACGTTGAAGCCGAACCAGCCCACCCACAGCAGGGAAGCGCCGATCATCACCATCGGCACGTTGTGCGGAGGCATGGCGCTGGTGCCGTAGCCGATGCGCTTGCCGACCATCAGCGCGCCGACCAGGCCGGCGATTCCCGCGTTGATGTGCACTACCGTGCCGCCCGCGAAGTCGAGCGCGCCTTTCTGGAACAGGAAGCCCGCGGTTTCCGCGGCTGCCGCGCCGGCAGCGGCGTCGGTGTAGGCGTCAGGACCGGCCCACCACCAGACCATGTGCGCCATCGGCAGGTAAGCGAAGGTGAACCAGAGCACCACGAACAGCAGCACCGCGCTGAACTTGATGCGCTCGGCGAAGGCGCCGACGATCAGGCAAGGCGTGATGGCCGCGAAAGTGAGCTGGAAGATGAACCAGGTGAATTCGGGGATGTAGACGCCCTTGCTGAAGGTCGCCGCCACCGAACTCGTAGTCAGCCCTTGCAGGAACGCACGGTCGAAACCGCCGATGAAGTCGTTGCCGTTGGTGAAAGCGAGGCTGTAGCCGTAGATCGCCCACAGCAGCGAAATGAGGCAGAACGTCATGAAGACCTGCATCAACAGCGACAGCACGTTCTTCGAGCGCACCATGCCCGCATAGAAGAGCGCGAGGCCGGGGATCGTCATCAGGATGACCAGCACGGTCGAGGTCATCATCCAGGCCGTGTCGCCCTTGTCGGGCACGGGCGTGTCCTGGGCAAAGCCCAAGGCGGGCGCGAGCATGGCGCCCAGTGCGAGCGCTACGGCCCACGGGCGGCTTGGCGCGGCGGTCAAGGTCTTCACTGGTGTTCTCCTGTCGATGAATCTGTGCAGCAGGTCATGGGGTGGTGATCCGAAACGCGACCTAGACGGCGTCGGCGCCGGACTCGCCGGTGCGGATGCGCACGGCCTGGGCGAGCTGGGTCACGAAAATCTTGCCGTCGCCGATTTTTCCAGTGCGAGCGACGTTGGTGATTGCTTCAATCACCTGCTCGACGATCGTGTCGTCGACGGCAATCTCGATCTTGGTCTTGGGCAGGAAGTCGACGCGGTATTCCGCGCCACGGTAGAGCTCGGTGTGTCCGCGCTGCCGGCCGAAGCCCTGCACCTCGGTCACCGTGACGCCCTGCACGCCGATATCGGCAATGGCCTGGCGCACTTCATCGAGCTTGAAAGGCTTGATGACGGCGGTGATGAGTTTCATCGCGGGTCTCCCTCGGCGACGGTTGTCGCGCGTAAACGTCGGAAACCCTCGATGCAGGAAGCGTGCCACGCTTTTGCCGCGGCTCCGTCCTGTGAAACGGGCCGGGGGAGCCAAGGCTGTGCACCACGATGGAGCGCGACCAGCTCAGGATGCACCGATTCACGCCGTGGCAACCGCTCCCACAGCGTGGCTGCCGCTAAACTACCGACCCGGCCAACGAAGCTTTACTTACCCCCATGGCTTTCGACCCCCGACTGATCGACGACCTGGCCCGCCGCCTCGCGGGCGCCGTCCCCGAGAACTTGAGCGCACTGCGGCGCGATCTGGAGCAGAACTTCAAGGGTGTGCTGCAGTCGCAGCTCACGCGGCTCGACCTCGTGACGCGCGAGGAGTTCGACGTGCAGAGTGCGGTGCTGCGGCGGACGCGCGAGAAGCTCGCTGCGCTCGAGCAGCGGCTCGCCGACCTCGAGGGCGCCCGTGAAGCCTGAGGACCGGGGAGTGACGGGCGTCTAGAGCGTCACGCTGCGCATCCGGCGACGTCCACGACGATCGCGCCTGCGAGCACGGGCAGCGCGAGCGCATACCCCGAGAGCTGGACGACGCCAGGAATCCAATGCGCGAGGGAGGCCCCGACCCAGGCGCCGGCCATTCCGGGCAGGCCAAACAAGATGACGTCCCGCCACGCGACCTGGCGTGCCGACGCGTGCGGTCAGCACACCGAGCGTCGGCGCGTCGCGGTCCTGCGCGCAGTCGTCCCGCGCGCCGTTGGCACGGGAATGCTGCAGAAAATTTCCTGCAGCAGCGCCATCACGCGGGTGACCGGTCCCGGCGGGAGCGAGTAATGGATCGACTGCCCCTCGCGGCGCGTCTCGACCATGCCCTGCTCGCGCAGCAGCGCGAGATGCTGGGACAGCGCCGACTGGCTCAATTGCACGCGCTCGTTGATCTCGCCGACCGACAGCGGACGTTCGAGCAGGTTGCAGAGGATCAGCAGGCGCTGCTCGTTGCCCAGCGCCTTCATCAGCTGCGCCGCCTCGGCAGCGTGCTCGTGCATCTCGTCCAGGCGGTCGAGGTCTGGATGGGTTGCGGTTCGCGGCATGCGTCGATTTTCCATCGCGGGCATTATATCAGTATTGACTAAATTAGCAATTACGAATATATTGCCCGGACAAGGGAGCGCAACCGAACCATGCAACCTACCGTCACGCCCTTTCATCACGCGGCCACGGGCACGTGGAGCTACGTCGTCGCGGATCCGTCGACCAGCGCAGCCGCGATCATCGACCCGGTGCTCGATTACGACTGGAAGTCCGGGCGAACCGCAACCGTCGCCGCCGAGCACATCGTCGCGCACTGCCGCACGGCCGGTCTCGAGCTGAGATGGATCCTCGAGACGCATGCGCATGCCGATCACCTGTCAGCCGCTCAATACCTGAAGCAGCAGCTCGGTGGCGAGGTCGCGATCGGGCAGGGCATCCGGTCGGTGCAGCGCACGTTCAAGACGATTTTCGGCCTTGGTCCGGAGTTTCAGCCCGACGGCAACCAGTTCGACCGCCTGCTCGACGACGATACGACGCTGCCCCTGGGGACCGGATCAATCCATGTGATCCCCACGCCAGGGCACACCAACGACAGCGTGAGCTTCCTCGTCGGGAATGCCGTCTTCATCGGCGATACGCTGTTCATGCCCGACAGCGGGTCGGCGCGGTGCGATTTCCCCGGCGGCAACGCTGCGGAGTTGTATCGATCCGTGCGGCGCCTGTTTTCGCTGCCGGCCGCAACCCGGGTGTTCGTGTGCCACGATTATTCGCCGGGCGGCCGGGCGCCGGCATGCGAAACGACCATCGACGAGCAGCGCAGCGCCAATACGCACATTCGCGACGGCGTGGACGAAGCCGCGTTCGTGCAGCTGCGTACCGAGCGCGACGCAACGCTCGACGTGCCGAACCTGATCATCCCGTCCGTGCAGGTGAACATACGTGCCGGCCACCTGCCGCCGGCAGCAACGGATGGAGTCAACTATCTGCGCGTGCCGATCAACGTGATCGGCAAGCCGAAGCCGTGAACCCAGCGACCACCCCAACACAGGCAACAGCACCAAATGACCGAGATCACTCAGGCGACGCCCGCCCAGCTCCGCGACGGCCTCACGAGCGGCGAAGTCCTGCTCGTCGACGTGCGCGAGCCCAACGAGTACGCCTTTGAGCGCATTCACGGCGCGCTGCTGTACCCACTGTCCACGTTCGACCCGAAAGCGATCCCAGGCGGGGGGCGCAGGCTGGTCGTGCAATGCGCGGGCGGGGTCCGCTCGATGCGCGCCGCGCAGGCGCTGGTGGCGGCTGGCCACACTAATGTCGTCAACCTCGAAGGCGGCATCAACGCCTGGAAGGCAGCCGGCCTGCCCCTGATCCGGATCGATCCGGCGACCGGTCAGGTCATCGAGCGCGGCACTCTCTAAGTCGGTCGGAATTTACGGAGAGACAACGATGAGCATCGATCGCATGGTGATGGCTTTCGCAGGGGCAATGATCCTCGCCAGCCTGCTGCTGGGTATCTACGTCAGTCCAAACTGGTTCTGGCTGACCGCCTTTGTCGGCGCGAACCTGTTCCAGGCGTCGTTCACGGGCTTCTGCCCGCTCGCAATGATCTTGCGCAGGTTCGGCGTGCAGCCGGGCGCCGCCTTCTGATCCGCGAGCAAGGAAACAGGTTCATGCGACCCGTCGGCAGCCCTCGTCCCCTGGTCGCGATCGTCGCGATCAGCGCTTTCACGCTTGCAGCCTGCGGCGGCAAAGAGCCCAATCCTGCAGCGTCCCCCGCAGCCACGTCGAACCTGGCGACGATCACTGTCGGCGCTGAAGCCGCGCCCGCCGAGTTGCTGCTCGATGGCGTCGTCGAGGCCGTGCAGCAGGCGGCGTTGTCTGCGCAGACCGCAGGACGCGTCGCCGAGGTGAGCGTCGAGGTCAATGACCGTGTCAGGCAGGGCGACCTGCTGCTGCGACTGCGCGCGACGGAGCAGGTTGCGGGACTGGGCCAGGCGCAGGCGGCATTGAATGCGGCCGTTGCCCGGGACGCGCAGGCGCGGGCCCAGCACGACCGCATCCGTGACATGTACGAACGCAAGGTCGTGGCCCGGACGACGTACGATGACGCAGTCGCCGCACGCGACGCCGCCGTGGCCAACCTCGCCGCGGCACGTGCCGGCGTCGAATCCGCGCGCGAAGGTGTCTCCTACACCGAATTGCGTGCGCCATACGACGGCGTGGTGACGGCGAAGCATGCGCAGGTTGGCGAGGCCGTGTCACCTGGCATGCACCTGCTGACGGTGGCAGCGCTCGATGCATTGCGCGTCGTCGCAGAAGTGCCGCAGACCTCGGCCAGCGCTGTGCAGACGTCCCGGCAAGCCACGGTGTATGTGGGCGACGAGCGGATCACGGCAACGAAGGTCACGCTGTACCCATCCGCGGAACCCCAGTCCGGAACATTCCGGGCGCGCGTCGAATTGCCGCAGACCGGCACGCAGCTGGCGCCGGGCACGTATGCAAAAGTCGGCTTCATGACCGGCGAAGCCAGCCGCGTGCTCGTCCCGCGCAGCGCGATTGTCGAGCGCAGCGAACTGCGGGCCGCGTACGTCGTGATGCCGGACGGGCGCGTCGTACTGCGACAGGTCCGTCTCGGGCGGCCCGTGGGCGACAGGATCGAAGTGATTGCGGGCCTCGCGCCGGGCGAAAAGGTCGCCGTTGACCCTGCCGCGGCTGGCCTTGCGGCACGCGGAGTTGCTCCGGCCGCGCGTCATGAGTGAACGACTGGGCTTCAGCGGACGCGTCTCGCGACTGTTCCTTGACAGTTCGCTCACGCCGCTACTCGGCCTCACTGCGCTGCTGCTCGGGGTCTTCGCCGTGCTGGTCACGCCGCGCGAAGAAGAGCCGCAGATCAACGTCACGATGGCGAACGTCATCGTGCCTTTCCCGGGCGCCAGCGCGCAGCAGGTCGAGAGCCTCGTCGCCACGCCGATGGAGAAAGTGCTCGCCGAGATCTCCGGCGTAAAGCACATCTACTCCGTGTCGCGGCCCGGCGCCGCTGTCATCACCGTGCAGTTCGAGGTCGGCGAAGAACGCACGGCCGCGATCGTGCGGCTCTGGAACGCGATCTATTCGAACCAGGACTGGCGACCACCCGGCGTCGGCATCGGCCAGCCGCTCGTAAAGCCGAAAGGCATCGACGACGTACCCATCATGGGGCTCACGCTGTGGACGAAGGACGAGGCGCGGGGCGCGCACGAACTCAAGCAGGTCGCGCATGCCGTCGAATCGGAACTGCAGCGCGTCCCCGGCACCCGCAATGTCTACACGATCGGCGGCCCCGACGAGACGGTGCAGGTGTCGCTGGACGCACAGCGGCTCGCCGGCCACGGCCTGACCGTCCCGGAGCTGGTGGGCGCCCTGCAGGCGGCCAACGTCGTACAGCACGCCGGTTCGCTCGTAACCACGGAAGGCGTATTGCCGCTGCAGGCCGGGCAGTTCCTCGCTTCGCGCGAGGACGTCGCGCAGCTGATCGTCGCGGTGCGCGACGGGCGGCCGGTCTATCTGCAGGACGTCGCCGACGTGAAGTTCGGCGCGGACCAGCCGGAGCAGTACGTCACCTTCGGCGGTGGCCCGGCCGCGTCACAGAAGGGCATCGAATTCCACGGCGTCTCGCCGGCGGTGACGATCGCCGTATCGAAGAAGCCGGGCGAGAACGCCATCGACGTGACCAATGCCGTCCTCGCGCGCATGGAGCACCTGCGCGGCACCTACATCCCGGACGGAGTCGAGGTCACCGTCACGCGCAACTACGGCGAGACGGCCAACGACAAGGCCGTCAAGCTGATCCAGAAGCTGATGTTCGCCACAGCGTCGGTCGTGCTGCTCGTGTGGCTGACCGTCGGCTGGCGTGAAGCTGTCGTCGTCGGCGCCGCGGTCGTCATCACGCTGGCGGCGACGCTGTTCGCGTCCTGGGCCTGGGGCTTTACGATCAACCGCGTCTCGCTGTTCGCGCTGATCTTTTCCATCGGTATCCTCGTGGACGACGCCATCGTGGTGGTGGAGAACATCCACCGCCACATGAGCCTGCATCCCGGGGCAGCGCTCGGCGAGCTGATCCCCCGCGCCGTGGACGAAGTGGGCGGCCCCACGATCCTCGCGACGTTCACGGTGATTGCGGCGCTGCTGCCGATGGCATTCGTGAGCGGCCTGATGGGTCCGTACATGAGCCCCATCCCGATCAACGCCAGCATGGGCATGGTCATCTCGCTGGCGATCGCGCTGACGTTCACGCCGTGGCTGTCGCAGAAGTTGCTGGCGCACGGCCACGCCTCGCACGGATCGCAGGATCACTCCGAGACGAGACTGCACCGCTTCTTCAACCGCCTCATGTCGCCTTTCCTGCGTGGGGATTCCGCCCGTCCGCATCGGCACAAGCTCTACCTCGCCACGCTCGCGGCGATCGGCATCGCGGTCTCGCTGGCCGTCGTGCAGTGGGTCGTGATGAAGATGCTGCCGTTCGACAACAAGTCTGAATTCCAGATCGTCCTCGACATGCCCGAAGGCACGCCCGTCGAGGAGACCGCCCGCGTGCTCGACGCGTTGGCGGCAGAAGTCGCCAGGCGCCCGGAAGTCACCGACTACCAGGTCTACGCAGGCACGTCCGCGCCGATCAACTTCAACGGGCTCGTGCGCCAGTATTACCTGCGCAGCGGTCCCGAGGTCGGCGACATCCAGGTCAACCTCGTCGACAAGCACCACCGCGACAAAAAGAGTCACGAGATCGCACTCGAGGTACGACCGGCGCTCGCAGAGATCGGTCGCAGGCACGGCGGCTCGGTGAAGGTCGTCGAGGTGCCGCCGGGACCGCCGGTGCAGGCGCCGCTGGTCGCGGAGGTCTATGGACCGTTCCAGGAAGCCCAGCAGAAGCTCACGCGCGACGTGCGCAAGGTCTTCGACTCGACGCCTGGCGTCGTGGACGTGGACGACAGCATCGAGTCGCAGAATCCAAGGATCGTCGCCTCAATCGACCGGCAGAAGGCCGCCCTGCTCGGGGTCAGCCAGGCCGATGCGGCGCAGACGCTGGCCGCTGGACTCGGCGGAATCGACGCCACCTACGTGCGAATCGGGCGCGAAACGTATCCAATCCCGGTGCGGCTGGAACTCGATGTGCCGGCCAAGGCAGACCTCGCGAGCGTGCTGGCGCTGCAGGTGCGATCAAGCACCGGCGCGCGCGTGCCGCTCGCCGAGATCACGACGATCGAGCGTCGGGCCTGGGACAACGCGATCTATCACAAGGACCTGCTGCCGCTGTCGTGGGTGACCGCGGATTCCGTGGGCACGACCGACAGTCCGCTCTACGGCATGTTCGCGATGGTCGGCACGCTGAAGGACCAGATGCCGTCCGTCCGGCAGTTCTTCTTCGGCCAGCCGGACGACCCGTACCAACCCAGCGTGAAATGGGACGGCGAGTGGCAGATCACTTACGAGACGTTCCGCGACATGGGGCTCGCGTACTCGGTCGGCCTGATCCTGATCTACCTGCTGGTCGTCGCACAGTTCGGTTCCTACGCCGTGCCGCTCGTGATCATGGCGCCGATTCCGCTCACCATCATCGGTGTGATGCCGGGTCACGCGCTGCTCGGCGCCCAGTTCACCGCCACGTCGATGATCGGCATGATCGCGCTCGCCGGCATCATCGTGCGTAATTCGATCCTGCTGGTCGACTTCATCAACATCGAGGTCGCGCGCGGCCAGCCACTGGCCGATGCCGTCATCGGCGCGGCGTCCGTGCGTGCCCGGCCCATCGTGCTCACCGCCGTAGCGGCCATGATCGGCGCCTTCTTCATCCTCGACGATCCCATCTTCAACGGGCTCGCCGTTTCGCTGATCTTCGGAATCCTGGTGTCCACGGCCCTGACGCTCGTGCTCATTCCGATTCTCTATTTCAGTTATCGCAACCGGACGACGCAGGCCGCGTGACGGCCGCAGGAAGTGCAGTCATGGCAAGAGTCGCAATTCTTGGTGCAGGCCTCGGTGGTGTCGCCTGCGCCTACGAAATGAAGAAGAAGCTCGGCGCCGCGCACCAGGTGACCCTGGTGGGCAGCTCGCCGTACTTCGAGTTCACGCCGTCCAATCCGTGGGTCGCCGTCGGCTGGCGCAAGCCCGAGCAGACGCGGGTCGAACTGGCCGGGCCGCTGGCCGCCAAGAACGTGCGCTGGCTGCCGCAGTTCGTGCAGGCCATCGATGCGCCAAATTCGAAGCTCCTGCTGCAGGATGGCACGGAAGAATCCTACGACTACCTCGCCATCACGACCGGTCCAAAGCTTGCATTCGACGAAGTGCCGGGTCTCGGTCCGAACGGGCACACTGTCTCGATCTGCACGCAGGCGCACGCGCTCGCGGCCTGGGAACAGTACCAGGAGTTCGTGAAGAACCCCGGCCCGATCGTGGTGGGTGCCGCGGGCAGCGCGAGTTGCTTCGGTCCCGCCTACGAGTTGGCGATGATCCTCGACACCGACCTGCGCCGGCGCAAGATCCGCGACAAGGTGCCGATGACGTATGTGACGTCGGAGCCTTACATCGGCCACATGGGCCTGGGTGGCGTGGGCGACAGCAAGGGACTCATGGAGTCGACGCTGCGCCAGCGTCACATCCAGTGGGTCACCAATGCCAAAGTGACGTCGGTCGAGCCCGGCACAATCAACGCCACCGAGTTCAACGACGACGGCGCGGTGCGCAAGGAGCACAAGCTGCCGTTCAAGTTCGCGATGATCCTGCCGGCGTTCAAGGGCGTCGATGCCGTTGCGTCGGTTCCGGATCTCTGCAACCCGCGCGGCTTCGTGCTCATCGACGAGCACCAGCGCAGCAAGAAATACCCGAACATTTATTCGGCCGGCGTCTGCGTCGCCATACCGCCGGTCGAGGTGACGCCGGTGCCGACCGGTGCGCCGAAAACGGGCTTCATGATCGAATCGATGGTGTCGGCGATCTGCGAGAACGTGGCGGCCGACATCGCGGGCCGCAAGGCGGAAGCGCGCGGCACCTGGAACGCGATCTGCCTCGCGGACTTCGGCGACACCGGCGCCGCGTTCGTCGCGCTGCCGCAGATCCCGCCGCGCAACGTCACCTGGGCGCGCGAGGGCAAGTGGGTGCACGTGGCCAAGATCGCGTTCGAGAAGTACTTCCTGCGCAAGGTGCAGACCGGCTCGATCACGCCGATCTACGAGAAGTACGTGCTCAAGACACTGGGTATCGAGGCCCTGAAGTCATGACCCTGCGCCGAATGATCCTGAGTTGGGCGATCGCGTTCGTCCTGTTCGGTGCTGCCGCTGGAGCGGCGCGCGCCGAAACGCTGACGGATGCGTGGGCGCTGGCCCTGCAGCAGGATCATTCGCTCGCGGCGGCGCGCAACCAGGCCGAGGCCGCGGGCTTCGAGGCGCAGGCCGCGCGCGCGCAGCGCTGGCCTACCCTCGCGGTGGGCGGGTCCTACACACAGCTCGACGACTCGCCCGCTTTCGACTTCTCTTTTACCGGCTTGCCCATCACGCCCCCCGAGCTGTTCAAGGACGACAATTTTCTGGCGGGTTCGGCGATGGTCACGGTGCCGCTGTTCACGAGCGGACGAATCTCGTCGAGCATCGCTGCCGCCGAGGCGCACGAGCGCGGCGTCGGTGCCCAGGTCACGGTCGCGACGTCGGACGTCAAGCTGGCCGTGGCCGACGCCTACGTCGGGGTGCTGCGGGCCCGCAAGGCGCACGGAGTCGCGAGCAGCAACGTGCAGACGCTCGAGGCGCTGACCCGCGATACGACCAGCATGTTCGAGCGCGAGCTGGTGCCGAAGAACGAACTGCTTGCCGTGCAGGTGGCGCTGGCCGATGCGCGCCAGAACGAATTGCGCGCGGCCAACGCGGCTGAAGTCGCGGCCGCGTCCTACAACCGTCGCCTGGGCGCGGCTCTCGACCGGCCCGTGGAGTTGAGCGAGACCCTCGCCGTGCCCGCCGAGCTGTCACAGGACCTGCCGACGCTGGTGGAGCAGGCGAAGTCGCGTCGCACGGAACTCGCCGCGTTCGACGCGCAGGCGGAAGCCTACGGCCAGCTCGCGCGCACTGAGCGATCGCGCGTACTGCCGCAGGTCGCCTTGAGCGGTGGTTACCAGTACCTGGAGAACCAGTTCCTCGATGACGAGACGGTCGGCATGGCAGGCATCGGCGTGCAGTGGGCGATGTTCGATGGCGGCCAGTCGCGCAAGCGTGCCGCAGCGCTCGATCGCAATCGCCGCGCGACGGAGCAACAGCGCGCGGACGCGTCCAGCCAGATCGAGTTGCAGGTGCGGCAGGCCTATCTCGGCATCCAGGAATCGCGCCAGCGGGTAATCGTCACCGCGCAGGCTGCGGAGCAAGCGGACGAGAATCTCCGCATCGCCCATGAACGCTACACCTCGGGTCTCGGCACGCAGACGCAGCTGCTCGAAGCGGAGACGCTGCGGGTGCAGGCGCTCAAGAACCGGGACGACGCCACGCTCGATGCCGGGCTGGCGCAGCTGCGGCTCGCTCGCGCCGTCGGGGCGCTCTGAAGCAACGCGTCAGCGACGAACCGACAGGGCACGGATCGGCGGGCCGGGTCTTCCTGGCCGCCCCATGTCGAACGCCGAAGCTCGAGCGCAGGAGCGAGGCGGCACTGCAGCGATGCCGCTGCTGCGCTGGCACCATCGCCTCGCTCCCGTTCGAGCGAGGATCGCCGTCGGGAAATGGGGGACGCTCACCTATTTCGCGAGCATCAGCGAAATAGGTGAGCGTCCCCCATTTCCTGACGAAGCGCGTGAGACCCTGGGGCGGCCAGGAAGACCCGGCCCGCCGATCCCTGCCCCGATACTCTCCGGCGGTTCGTCCTCTCAGCCCGCCCGCAACGCGCGACCAAGCCGCTTCTGCCCGAGCGCCGGTGTGAAGCCTGCGCCATCCCAGACTTGCTCGCCGGCGATGAACACCGCCGCGACCACGCCGTCCGAGCGATTGACGAGTTGCTCGTGCTCTAAGATGTCCCGATAGATCATGCGACGGTTCGCGTCGGTGTCGTACGTCCGCAGTGCCTCCGGATCGATGAGCACCACGTCCGCCTGTGCTCCGACATCGAGCCGGCCCGCGTCCACGCCGAAGAACTCCGCCGGCTCGCGCGTCAACCGCCGTACGGCCCTTGCGACCATCTCCAGCGATTCGCGCGCCGCGATCTGCAGGGTGAGCAGGTTACCGTCGAAAAACGCGAGATTGATCAAGTGCGCGCCGCTGTCGTTGAACCCCGGCAGCAGGTGTGGGTGGAACAGCAGGTCGCGCAGGATCTCCGGACGATCGTTGGCGACGATGAAATACCAGCGCAGGTCACGGTCGTACCGCCGGAACAAGTGCAGCAGGAAGTCACCTTCCTTGCGCAACGGGTTCGGGAACGAATCGAACGCGTCGGATTCCGCAGCGCTGCGCGCTGCTGAGCGATCCCCCGCGTGGAACTGCAGCAGGCGCCGTTGCACCGCACCCAACGTCTCACCGCACCATTCCGCGACCGGCGCGCGCTCGATGTGCAGCGCGTCGAGATCGCGGTTGAACGTGGAGACGGCGCCGGCATCGTGCCACTCCCGCACGAACAGCGCGCCGAAGTCCGCCGAGTTCATTTCACGCTGACGGCCGGCGGCGTCCTCGATGTCGAGCGCCATCAGTCGCCGCGAGGACTCGAACTCCTCGAAGATCGGGCAGATCGCGCCTTCGGCGAACATGCGAAACGGCGTGCCGAGCACCTGGAAGTGGAACCTGCCGTTCACGAGCCGGGAGTTCAGCAGGTTCGCGATGATCGGAAACAGCCGGTAGGTGTTGCGCTCGTGCGTCAGATCCACCGCCGTGAGCGCACTGGTCTTGAGCGGCTTGCCGAACAGGCGACCGCTGGTCAGGAAGAAGCGCAGGAACGTCTTCGCGCGGTTCGCGGCGTCCGGAGTGCACTGCCAGACACGATCGTGGCTGCGCACCACGTCGAGCAATTCCTTCAACTCGGACCACGACGCGTGCTGCGCTGGAATGCGCTCACTCTTGTGCGGATCGTTGGCGAGATAATGGAAAGGGATCGAGTCCGTCGACAGGCCCGCGTAACCCTGCGCCATCGCGTCCTGCAGCAGTTCACGCATGCGCGCGCGCTCGGTTGCGGTGGGTTCACGCGTCACGGCGGCGTCCGTGCTGCCCATGGCTTCGATGCGCAGCATCGAATGCGGCAGCAGCGGCACGATGTTCGGGCCGAGCGGCAGCTGGTCGAGGTGGGCAAAATACGCGCCGGTGGTGTGCCAGTCGATGCGGTCCACGACCTTGCGCAGCACGGGCTTCGGCATGTTCTCGACGCGCGTGAAGCAATCGAGGATCGGGTCGTCCCCGTTGCGGCGCTGGGCGCCGAAAGCGGTTCCCAGGCTGCAGTTGCCGACGACGACCGTCGTCGTGCCGTGCCGGACCGACTCAGGCAGACCCGGCGCCAGTTCCACCTCGAGGTCGAGGTGCGTGTGGATGTCGAGCAGACCCGGCAGCAGCCAGCGCCCGGTGGCGTCCACGACCCGCTCGGCGCGGTCGAGTGGCAGGCCAGGCCCGCGAGCTGCGATCTCTCCGTCCGCGATGGCGATGTCTTCCACGGCGGATGGGCCGCCCGTGCCATCGAACACGCGCGCGCCACGAATCAGAACCTGCCAGTCCGGGTGCATGAAGTGACTGTCTTCCGTGCGTCGTCGGTGGATCGGGGCGTGGCTGCGGCTCAGCTGGGCAGCACGCGCCCCGGGTTCAGGATGCCTTTCGGGTCGAGCGCCTGCTTAAGTTTCTGCATCAATGCGATTTCGGCTGGACTGCGGCAAAGGTTGAGCCACGGCTGCTTCTCGAGACCGATGCCATGCTCGGCCGAGACGGATCCGCCCCGGGACGCCAGCGGCTCGTAGACGCAGCGCTCGATGCCGTGACGCGCGTCCGTGCTGGGCGGTCCTGCCGCGATGATGTGCAGGTTGCCGTCACCGAGGTGACCGAACACGAACCGGCGGTACGCTGGCCACTCGCGCTCGAGACGCCCCACGACTTCGGTCACGTACCCTTCCATCTCTGCCAGCGGCAGGCTGACGTCGAACGCAACCGGCATGCCGAGCCGGAAGACCCCTTCGACGTCGTCGCGCAGCGCCCACAACGCATCGCGCTGGGCCTCGGACGAGCACACGACGGCATCGACCACGAGTCCGGCCTCGATCGCGCCGGCAATCGCTTCCTCGAACTGCGCCTGGTCCCGCGTCGCGTCGCCACCCGCGCTTTCGACCAGCACGTAGTAATCGTATGACTGCGGCAGGGGCGGCGTTCCCTTCGATGGCGGTGTCGTCACCATCCGGTAGAACTCGTTCCACATCAGCTCGAACGCCGAGAGCGAACCGCCGAGCGCGCCGTCGATGTGCTTCAGGAAGTGGGTCACGTCGGCGAATGTGGGGCACGCCACCAGTGCCGACTGCGTGCTGCGGGGACTCTCGCGCAGGCGCAGCACCAGTCGTGTGATGACGCCCAGCGTGCCCTCGGAGCCGATGAACAACTGCTTCACGTCGTAGGCCGCGTTGTTCTTGATCATGCGGTTCATCGCAGGGATCACCGTGCCGTCGGCGAGCACGGCTTCGAGTCCCAGCACCGAGTCGCGCGTCATGCCGTACCGGATGACGCCATTGCCCCCCGCATTGGTGGCGGCGCTGCCGCCAATCTGCGCCGAGCCGCGCGCGCCAAAGTCCACCGGATACAGCAGCCCGTGCTTCTCCGCTGCTTCCTGGATGCGCTGGACGGCCGCGCCGGCTTCGACGGTCATCGTGCGACCGATCGGATCGATCGATTCGATGCGATGCATGCGCTCGAGCGAGAGCGCGATCTCGTGCTCGCCGGCGACGCAGCCCTGAACGAGGCCGGTGAGGCCGCCGAACGTGACGACCGGTTGACCGGCCGCATGGCACACGGCCAGCACGCGTGAGACTTCGTCCGTGCTGCCGGGTCGCACGATTGCCCGCGCCAGGCAGGGACTGCGGTCGGCCCAGCCTACCGCGCGCGTGCGAACCTGTTCACCGGTGAGGACATTCGCTGCGCCGACAATGGCGATGAGCCGCTCGATCAGCATTGGGTGGACTCCAGTCTAGTCAACGACAGTCGCAACGGTGCGCGCGTGGCAATGCCTGAACCAAACGACGGCCATGCTGGCGCTGGCGATCATCACGATCCCGTACAGCGCAGCGGGTACGGCGGCCACTTCGCTGTCGAGCACCTTCACGGCCACGAAGATCGCGATGGCCGCATTGTGCACGCCGATCTCGAGCGAGATCGACGTGGCCTGCGGCGCCGGCAGGCCGATGACGCGAGGGACGGCATAACCGACCGCCAACGAGACCAGGTTGAATGCGATGCAGGCGACGCCGACCACACCGAAGTGCAGCAGCAGCGTGTCGCCGGAACTCGCCAGCGCGACCCCCACGACCAGGGCCAGCAGCAGGACCGACGAAATGCGGACCGGACGTTCCGCGCGCCGCGCCAGCGACGGCCAACCGTGGCGCACGAACATGCCGATCAATACCGGCAGAATGATCACGGTCGCGACTTCCGCGATCTTCTGCGTCGGCGCCGGGACGTCGAGTCCGGTGCCCAGGAAGTGAGCCAGCGACCAGTTCATCACCAGCGGCAGCCACGCCAGCGCCAACACGCTGTTGATGGCGGTGAGCGTGATATTGAGCGCGACGTCGCCGTGGGCAAGGTGGCTGAAGATGTTGGCCAGCGCGCCGCCCGGCGAGGCGGCCAGCAGCATGAAGCCCACCGCCAGCATGGGCGGCAGGTCGAACAGCCGGGTGATGGCGAAGGCGACCGCCACCAGCACGAGCGACTGCACCAACAAGCCGACGACGACGGCCCGCGGGAACTGCGCGACGCGGGCGAAGTCCCGCGGCGTCAATGCGAGGCCGAGCCCGAACATGATGACACCGACAGCCGCCGGCAGCAGCACGGTGGGAATGTAGGTCGGGCCCACTGGCTCTCCCTGTCAGACTTCGGACCGGTGCGCCATGCTTACGGCACCAGCGCGGCAGTCACGTCCGTGAAGGCGTCCAGCAGTTGCGTGACCTGTGCTCCCGCTGTCGCCGGACACGTCAGCATCATGTTGTGGAACGGTGCGATGAGGCAACCCCGGTTGAGGAGTGCGAGGTGGACAGCCTGCTCCAGCGCCGGGGCATGCGCCGCCTCCGCCTGTGTGCCGTTGCGCAGGGGACCGGGTGCGCAGATAAATTCCACGCGCGCGCCGACGCGCACGACGTGCCAGGGCAAGCTGCGCGCGGCGATGGTCGCCTGCAGGCCGGCTTCGAGCTGGCTGGCCAGCCGCTCCATGTGCCGGTAGGCGCTCGCCGTCATGACATGCTCGAGCGTGGCGCGCATCGCGGCCAGCGCCAGCGCATTGGCCGAGAGCGTAGTGCCCATGCCGGTGTGCCCCGGCGGTGTTTGCGCGCGCACGGTGTCCAGGCGGCGCGCCACGTCGTCGGTCAAGCCCCAGACGCTCGCCGGCACGCCGCCGGCGATGGGCTTGCCCAGCACGAACAGGTCGGGGTCCAGCCCGTGCGCACGTGTGTAGCCGCCGGGACCGGTCGAGATCGTGTGTGTCTCGTCGATCAGCAGCAGCGTGCCGGTCGCGCGCGTCAGGTGCCGCACCTGGTCGAGGAAGCCCGGCTCCGGCAACACCATGCACGAGTTGGTGAGCACGGGCTCAGTGATCACGCAGGCCACGTCGCCGTGCGCCAGCTCACGGCGCAGTGCGTCGACATCGTTGAATTCGACCACTCGTGTCAGCTGCGTGAGGTCGGTGACCTGGCCCAGCAGTCCCTGGCGATGCACGGCCCGGCCCGCGACCAGCCGCACATACGTTTCATCGACCGCGCCGTGGTAGCAGCCGTTGAAGACCAGGATCCGCGGGCGTCCCGTCACGGCGTGCGCGACGCGCAGCGCGAACCGATTGGCGTCCGTCGCCGTCGTAGCGATCTGCCAGTGGGGCAAACCGAAACGTTCGACCAGCAACGGTCCGATCGCGATGGCATCCTCCGTCGGCAGCATGTACGTCAGGCCCTTGTCGGCCTGTCGCGCGATGGCTTCCGCAACGGGTACGGGTGAATGGCCGAACATCGAGCCGGTGTCGCCGAGGCAGAAGTCGGCGTACTCGTTGCCGTCGATGTCGCGCAGCGTCGCGCCCCGGGCCGATTCGACGACGAACGGGAAGGGCATCGACCAGTCACGCATCCAATGCATCGGCACGCCGTCGTAGAAGCCGGCTATGCCGTGGCCCGTGCGCTGCATTGACCGCGGGTGCGCGGCGACATAGCGACGCTGTTCGGCGGTGAAGATTTCACCGATTCGCTGTAATGCCACGCCACCGAGATAAGCATCTGCCACGTTGGAGAACCCCTCAGCCTTGCAGACCCGACAGTTTAGGACAGTGGGGGGAAGCGGTTAGGGGTTAGGGGTTAGTCAGAGGTGCGGCGCAACTGGACGCTGCTGCTACACCTCTGACTAACCCCTAACCCCTTCCTCACCCCTTCCTCACCCCTTCCGCCCCTCTTCCTTGACGGTCCGCACCCGCCCATGGATACTGCACCGCGAGATGAACGTAACCGCGCAAAACACGCTGAATACCCGTTGGTGGTGGCGCCACTTCTAGGAGTGGGGCCGGCCGCGTCAGTCTCTTTCGCAGGATTCCAGGACCCATCTCCGCGCAGCACCGTGGGATGGGTTTTTTGTTGTCCGTCCCCCGGGCCCCGCGACAGAGGAGCCGTAGGTGACGACGACATTGTTCGACATTGCAGCCGACCTCGACACACCGGTGTCGGCTTATCTCAAATTGAAACCTTTCCGCCCGCGCTTCCTGCTGGAGAGCGTCGAAGGCGGCGAGCGTCTCGCCCGTTACTCGTTCATCGGCTTCGGCGACTGCATGGAGTACCGGCTCGACGCCTCGGGCCTGCTGGTCAATGGCGCGCGCGAGCCCCGGCCCGCCGACCAGGCCCAGCTGTTGGCTTCCCTGCGGCAGGCCCTCGCGCGATCGCCCAGGCCCGACGTGACCCAGGCGGGTTTCCCGCTGCTGGGCGGCCTGGTCGGGGCGGCCAGCTACGACCTGGTGCGCTATTTCGAACGGCTGCCGTCCACGGCACGGGTCGAAGGGGACGTGCCGGATGCGCATTACGTCGCGCCGCGCTCGGTCCTGGCGTTCGACCACCTCACGCGCCGCGCGGCATTGCTGCATGCCGGCCCGGAGCAGGAGCGGCTGGCGCTGCGTCGCGAAGTGATCCAGGCCCTGCGGGGCGGGTTGCCGGGTCCGATCCGTGCAACGAAGTTCGGGCCGGCCGCAGCCAGCCTGTCCGAAGAGTCTTTCCTGCAGAACGTCGCCCGCACGAAGGAATACATAGCGTCCGGCGACGTCTATCAGCTCGTGCTGTCGATCTGTTTCGCCGGCCGTTGCGACATGGATCCGTTCGAGGCGTACCGGGCGCTGCGGCTGCTCAATCCTTCGCCCTACATGTACTTCTGCGAGCTCGGTGACCGTGTCATCGTCGGTTCCTCGCCCGAGGCGCTGGTGAAGCTGGAAGGCGGCGTTGCGCACCTGCGTCCGATCGCAGGCACGTTGCCGCGCGGCGCCGACGCGGAACAGGACCTTGCGAATGAAGCCAGGCTGCTCGCGGATCCGAAAGAGAACGCCGAGCACGTCATGCTGGTGGACCTCGCGCGCAACGACCTCGGTCGCGTGGCCGAAGCCGGCAGCGTCAACGTCGATCCCTACCGTTCGATCGAGCGTTACAGCCATGTCATGCACATCGTGAGCGGCGTCAACGGCCGTCTCGCGGCGGGTCGTGACCAGTTCGACCTGTTCGCTGCCGCGTTCCCGGCCGGTACGCTCGTCGGTGCGCCCAAGGTGCGTGCGATGGAAATCATCGACGAACTCGAGCCGGTGCGTCGCGGGCTCTATGGTGGCACGGTGGGTTACTTCGGCGCGGGCGGCGACATGAACCACGCGATCACGATCCGCACGATGGTATTCCACGGCGACACCTACAGCTTCCAGGCCGGTGCGGGCATCGTGGCGGATAGCGTACCGATGAACGAATACCACGAGGTGTTCGCCAAGAGCGATGTGCTGCGGCGCGCGCTCGAAATTGCGCGGGAGGGGCTGTGATGACGCAGTCCGTTCCCCGCCTGCTGCTCGTCGACAACTACGACAGCTTCACCTACAACCTCGTGCAGGCGTTCCTCGTCCTCGGCGCCGAGGTGCTCGTGCATCGCAACGATGCGATCACGATCGAGCAGGCGCAGGCGCTGCGGCCGACGCACCTGTGCATCTCGCCGGGTCCCGGTACGCCGCAGGGCGCCGGCGTATCGATGGACATGATCCGCGCGTTCGCCGGTCACATCCCCGTGCTCGGTGTGTGCCTCGGGCACCAGTCGATCGTCGAAGTGTTCGGCGGGGACGTCGTGCGCGCCGGGCGCCTCATGCACGGCAAGGTCTCGCCCGTGCAGCACGATGCGCGAGGCGTGTTTGCCGGTGCGCCGCAGCCCATGCAGGTGGGTCGCTACCATTCGCTGATCGCGAAGCCCGAGACGCTGCCATCGATACTCGAAGTCACGGCCCGCACGCCAGAAGGCGAAATCATGGGCGTGCGGCACCGCGAGTTGAACGTCGAAGGCGTGCAGTTCCACCCGGAGAGCGTCCTCACGCCCGCCGGTCCGCTGCTGATGGGTAACTTCCTGCAGTTCACCGGAGGCCGGCGCTAAGCCCGACGACGATGGCGGAACTGCGCGAAACACTCGAGCGACTGCTCAACCACGAGGACCTGGCGGAACCCGAGGCTGCCGCGTTGCTGGTCGCACTCACCGATCCGTCGCTGGCGCCCGCGATGGCCGGTGCGCTATTGGCCGCGTTGCGCAGCAAGGGGCTGACGGCCGACGAAGTGCGGGGATTCGCTTCAGCGATGCGTCGCCTCGCGCGCCGACCGACGTTGCCACCGGGACCACCGGCCATCGACATCGTCGGCACGGGTGGTGACGCGTCGGGCAGCTTCAATATTTCAACAGGCGCTGCGCTGCTGACGGCGGCGATGGGCGTGCGCGTCGTCAAGCACGGCAACCGTTCGATTTCGAGTCGATCCGGCAGCGCCGACCTGCTCGAATGCCTCGGCTTGCCGCAGCCGCTCGACGAAACGCGCTCGGGCGAATGCCTTGCGGCGACGGGCTTCACGTTCCTGTTCGCGCCGCACTACCACCCGGCCATGAAGGAAATCGCGCCGGTCCGTCGCGCGCTCGGTGTGCGCACGGTGTTCAACCTGCTCGGTCCGCTGACCAACCCGGCCGAGCCACCTTTCGGACTGATCGGGGCGTACAGCCGGGACGCGGCACGCCTGATGGCGGAAACGCTGGCCGGCATGCCGATCCAGCGCATCTTCGTCGTGCACGGCGAGCCGGGCTGGGACGAGCCGACGCCGTGCGGTCCCTTCGAGTTGTACGACGTGACGCCGGGGCACGTGGTGCGGACGGAGCGTGATCCGCTCGCGTTTGGTTTTGACCGCTGCACGCCGCAGTCGCTCGCAGGCGGGGATGCCGCGCACAACGCGGTCGGCATGCGTGCCGTGTTCACGGGACAGGATCGCGGCCCGCACCGGGACGCGCTCGTGCTCAATGCGGCACTCGCCCTGGAAGTGACGGGCAACGTTGCCGACCCGCACGCGGCCATTCGCGCGGCCAGTGATGCGCTCGATCGTGGCGATGGCGCGCGCCTGCTCGATAAGCTGGCCACGTTCGGCCGCTCGATCGGCGGAGCGCCCTGATGGGACTCCTGTCCGACATGGCCGTCGGCAGCGAACGGCGACTGGTCGCGGCACGCGCCGCGCTGGCCGATGACGAATTGCGTGAGCGATGCGCGGCGCTGCCACCGGTTCCGCGTCTGCGGCTGTCTGCTGCAGGCTTCGACCTGATCGCGGAGCTGAAGCTGCGTTCGCCCGCACTGGGCGATCTCTCGGCGCGGACGCTGGACCCCGTCGCACGGCTGCGCGGTTACGCGGAAGCGGGCGCGGCGATCTGCTCGATCCTGACCGAGCCCTCGCGGTTTGACGGCGACCTCTCGCACCTGCGGCAGGCCGCAAGGGCGCTCGCGCCTTACGGCGTACCGGCGCTGCGCAAGGATTTCCTGGTCGATCCGTACCAGGTGCTCGAAGCACGGGCAAACGGGGCCGGCGGCGTGTTGCTGATCGTGCGCATGGTCGAGCGCGAGCGCCTCGTGGCGATGCTCGACACCGCGGCGGAGCAGGGCCTGTTTGTCCTGCTCGAGGCTTTCGACGCCGACGATCTAGCCATCGCTGCAGACCTCGCCGCCGAACGACGCGGCCGCGACGAGCAGGTGCTGATGGGACTCAACTGCCGCGACCTGCAGACGCTGCAGATCGACTTTGCGCGTTTCGGGCGGCTGCGGGACCGGCTGCCGGGCGAGTGGCCCGCGGTGGCCGAGAGCGGAGTCATCACACCGGGCGATGCGGCGGTCGTCGCGGGTCTCGGTTATCGGTTGGCACTCGTCGGCACCACGCTCATGCAACGCGACGATCCCGCACAGGCCGCCCGTGAACTGCTCGCGGCCGGACGTGGAGCCGCGCGATGAGTCGCCTGTGGATCAAGGTGTGCGGCCTGCGGACGACGGACGCGTTGGCGGCTGCAGTGGACGCAGGTGCGGATGCGGTCGGCTTCGTGTTCCACGCGACTTCGCCGCGCCATCTCACGACGGCCGAAGCTCGGGCCATCGCCGCGGCCGTGCCCCGAGACATCGGGAAGGTGGCGGTGTTCCTGCACCCGACGCAGGCAGAGGTCGACGCCGCCATCGATGCCATGCACCCCGACTGGGTGCAGACCGATGCCGCGGACCTGGCCACGCTCCGCCTGCCGGCTGGCCAGCGAGTGCTGCCCGTGTACCGCACGGACCGGCCGCTACCGCCGCAGTCTCTCGTGCCGCGCCGCTTCCTGCTCGAGAGCGGGCGCAGCGGAGCAGGCGAGCGCGCCGACTGGAACGAAGCCGCGCGCCTGGCCGCCGCGGGCGAACTCGTGCTCGCCGGCGGGCTCGATGCGGGAAACGTCGCCGACGCCATCGCGGCCGTGCGGCCGTTCGGCATCGACGTTAGTTCGGGCGTCGAATCCACCCGTGGCGTCAAGGATGCCGCGCTGATCCGGAATTTCGTGAACGCCGCGCGCGCAGCGCATGCGCGGGTCGCGTCATCGTCTTTGGGAGTAATGCAGCAATGAAGACCCAGGCCCTCAAGATCGACCGCGAAGCGCTGCTGGCACAGACGCTCAGGGGCGAGTTTCCAGACGCGCGCGGCCGCTTCGGCCCGTTCGGTGGCCGCTACGTGCCCGAGACGCTCGTGCCGGCGCTCGATCGCCTCGAACAGGGCATCCGCGACATCCTGCCGGATCCTGCCTTCAAGGCCGAGCTCGACATGCAGCTGCGCACCTGGGTCGGTCGGCCCACGCCGCTCACCTATGCGGCCACGTTGTCGCAGCGCTGGGGCGCGGAAGTGTGGCTGAAGCGTGAAGACCTGGCGCACACCGGCGCGCACAAGATCAACAATGCAATCGGGCAGGGCCTGCTGGCCAAGCGCCTCGGTGCGAAACGCATCGTCGCGGAGACGGGCGCCGGCCAGCACGGCGTGGCTACCGCCGCCGCGTGCGCGCGCCTCGGCATGCCGTGCACGGTCTACATGGGTTCGATCGACATGGAGCGGCAGGCGCCGAACGTCGGCCGCATGAAACTGCTCGGTGCCGAAGTCGTGCCGGTCACGGGCGGCGACAAGACGCTGCGCGCAGCCATCGACGAGGCTCTGCGTGACTGGGTCGCGGATCCGAACGGCACGTTCTACATTCTCGGCTCCGCCGTCGGTCCGCACCCGTATCCGTACATGGTGCGCGAATTCCAGCGCGTGATCGGCGTCGAGGCGCGCGCGCAGATGCTCGCGCAGGCAGGAGCGTTGCCGGATGTCGTGGTCGCCTGCGTGGGCGGCGGCTCGAACGCCATCGGCCTGTTTCATCCATTCGTGCCGGACACCGCGGTGAAACTGCTCGGCTTCGAGGCCGGCGGCATCGGCCCGGGTCTAGGCCAGAATGCCGCTTCGCTCGCGTACGGCACGCCGGGCGTGCTGCAGGGCTGCTACTCGCTGCTGCTGCAGGATGAACATGGCCAGATCCAGGAAACGCAGTCGGTCTCGGCCGGACTCGATTACCCGGGCGTCGGGCCGGAGCACGCGCTCCTCGCGAGCATCGGTCGCCTCGGCTTCGCCGCGTCCGAAGACGACGAGTCGCTCGAGGCGCTGTCGGAGTGCAGCAGGTACGAAGGCATCCTGCCGGCCATCGAGACGGCGCACGCATTTGCGGGGGCGCGCAAGTACGCCGCAAAGAACCCGGGTTGCCGCATCCTGATCGGCCTGTCCGGCCGGGGTGACAAGGACATGCCGACGCTGCAGCGCACGTTGCTGAAGGGAAAAATCTGATGACGACTCTGATAACGACTGGCACTGCACAACCGCGCGACAGCATCAGCGCGGCGATCAAGGCGGCCGCCGCCAGCGGCCGGCCCGCCGTCGTGGGGTTCATGACCGCGGGGTTTCCGGACCGCGCGCACTTCACGCAGAACCTGCGCGAGATCGCGACCGAGGCCGACGTCGTCGAGATCGGCGTGCCATTCAGCGACCCGATGGCCGATGGCGCCACCATCCAGCGCGCGAGCTTCGCGTCGCTGCAGGGCGGCTTCACGCTGACGTGGCTGCTCAATGAACTCGAAACGATGCAGCCGCGCCCGCAGGCGCCGGTGCTGCTCATGAGCTACCTGAACCCGTTGCTCGCATTCGGGCTCGAGCGGTTGCCCGAGGTCGCAAGGCAAGCGGGTGTGTCGGGATTCATCATTCCCGACCTGCCGTACGAAGAGAGTGCCGACATGCGGGCGGCACTCGACCGGGTCGGCATCGCGCTGGTGCAGATGGTCACGCCGGTGACGCCGGATAAGCGACTCAGGATGCTGTGCGAAGCGAGCCAGGGCTTCGTGTACGCAGTGACCATGACCGGCACCACCGGCAAGTCGGTGGCCGTGCCGGACGAGGTGCTGGACTACATGGATCGCGTGAAGTCGATGTCACCGATCCCGGTGTGCGCCGGGTTCGGCATTCGCACGGCGGAGCAGGTCACGCGCATGCAGGGGCACGTCGACGGTGTCGTCGTGGGATCGGCGCTGGTCGAAGTGCTCGAGCGCGGCGAAGATCCGGCGAAATTCCTGCACGGACTCAAGCCCTGACAGATGGCGTTCGCGCTCTGTCCGCGGTTGCGCTTCAGCTCGCTTCGACCGCCATGCGGATGTGGCGGATCACCAGCGAGCGCGTGGTTTCGAGGGGATTCTTCTCCCACGTGAACACGGGCGGCGAGCGCCGCAGCATGCGCCAGTCGCTGGTCTCGAGCACGCGTGTCAGGTACGCCAGGTTGCGCTTGATCGCTTCCAGGTACGGATTGCGGCCGCCGTACAGGCTCTCGACATAGCGGTAGGCCCCGCCGAACTCACCGTCGAGGCGCGTGCGCATCGTGAGTTCGAAGAACTCTGGCGTCTGGCGCAGCACATCAAGCCCTGAGCCGTACTGGACCTTGAGGCCGCCGTTGTCCTCGCGCTGCATGGCGACGCCACCGAGCACGAATTCGGGGTACAGGCGGTCACGGCATTTCTCGAGATAGCACCGGTCCGACATCTGCGCGAGCATGTCGGCCGTGCCGAGCAGGTGACCGACCCGCCGGTCGCGTACGTCATCCAGCCGGATGTCGTTGAACGGCACCTCGTAGCCGGTGAAGTGAATCACCTGGGTCGCGACCGGCACCCAGTTGGCGAGACCGATGGCCGGCAGGTAGCGCGAGAGAAAGTTCGCGCCTCGCATCACGTGGGTGCGGGTGAATTCCGCGCCGTTGCGATGCCGCGTATCGTCGATCTGGCGGATGTAGCCCGAGTCGTGGAACAGCCCGACGATGATGCCGAGCAGTGCGCGGTCGGCGCCGAGGCGCTGTTCCGGTTCGTGCGTGCGCTCGTAGCCGGCGAGCAGGCGCGCCATTGCGAGCGTGTCGTCCAGCGAATGCTGCATGTCGTGATAGACGGTGTCGCAGCCCAGGTAGCCCGGAAACTGACCGGAGAACAACCGCTCGAAGTCGGCGAACGCTATCGTCAGCCGCTCGGTGTTCGCACCAGGCCAGGTCTGCTGAAACAGTTCCTCGACGGCTTTGCGCACGGACGCCACCGAGCTCACCTGTACGGTGTTGGTGACGTCGTAATCGCTGCGGCGAAATTGCATGGACGTTGTGGCGCGCACTGGTTTCGGGCGAGTCTATGCTCTTGGCCCGAAAGTGCCAGAGCAAAAAGGACCCGCACTGGGGCAATTCAGGCGCTTTCTAACTGCGTCGGGCTCTATATGTCAAAACTCGCGACGACTGGAGCGTGGTCCGACGGCCGTTCCAGCCTGCGCGGCGCCTTGTCGATGTGACACGCGCCACACTTCTGAGCGAGCAGGTTCGAGGCGAGGATCAGGTCGATGCGCAGGCCCGCATTGCGACGGAAAGCCATCATCCGGTAGTCCCACCACGAATAGGATTTCTCGGGCTGTTCGAACAGCCGGAAGCAATCCGCGAGCCCGGTGCCCAGCAATGCCTGCAGCGCCGCGCGTTCGGGCGGGCTCACATGCACCGAACCTTCCCAGGCTTTGGGGTCATGCACGTCGTGGTCTGCCGGCGCGACGTTGAAGTCGCCGAGCACGACGAGGTGTGGATGGCGCGCCAGTTCCGCAGCGACGTACTCACGCAGTGCATCGAACCAGCGCAGCTTGTAGGCGAACTTGTCCGAGCCGACCGTCTGCCCGTTCGGCACGTAGACGTCGATGACGCGCAGGCTCCCGAGCGAGACCGCAAGCACACGACGCTGTTCGTCCTCGAAGCCCGGTATGCCCGCGACGACGTCGGTGGCGGGATCGCGGCTGAGGATGGCGACGCCGTTATAAGTGCGTTGTCCGCTGAACGCGGAGTTCCAGCCGAGAGCCTGGAGGTCGGCTGCGGGAAAATCGGCATCGGGCAGCTTGGTCTCCTGCAGCGCGATGGCATCGATCGGGTTGGCCGCGAGCCACTGCGTGAGGTGCGGCAAGCGTACCCGCAGTGAATTCACGTTCCAGGTGGCAATCGCACGCGTCATGCCGCCAGACCCAGCTGCCGTAACAGCGGCTCGAGTTCGGGCTTGCGGCCCCTGAACTCGACGAACGCTTCCATCGCGTCGCGGCTGCCGCCACGTTCGAGGATCGAGCCGAGGAAGCGGCGGGCAGTCGCGGCATCAAAGATGCCCGATTCCTCGAACGCGCCGAAAGCATCGGCCGACAACACCTCGGCCCACTTGTAGCTGTAGTAGCCGGCGGCATACCCGCCCGAGAAGATGTGCTGGAAGCTGTGCGGAAAGCGGTTGAACGCCGGCGGAGGCACGACAGCCACCTCGTCACGCACTTGCGCCAGCGTCTGCATCAGCCGTGAGCCGTGTGCGGGAGAGAACTCGGCGTGCAACCGGAAATCGAACAGTGCGAACTCGAGCTGCCGGACCGACTGCATGCCGGCCTGAAAAGAGCGCGTTGCCTGCAGTTTGCGCAGTGCGTCGAGCGGCAGCGGTGCGCCGGTCTCGACGTGGCCCGAGATGAGCGGCAGCACTTCCTCACGCCAGGCGAAGTTCTCCATGAACTGGCTCGGCAGTTCGACCGCATCCCACGGCACGCCATTGATGCCGGCCACGCTCGGGAAACTCACGCGCGTCAGCATGTGGTGCAGGCCGTGGCCGAACTCGTGGAACATCGTCAGCACTTCGTAGTGCGTCAGCAGCGAAGGCCGGTCCGCACTCGGCGGCGTGAAGTTGCAGACGAGGTAAGCGATCGGCAGCGCGTGCGCACCGGCCAGGTCGATCCGACCCAGGCATTCGTCCATCCAGGCGCCGCCGCGCTTCTTGGGTCGCGCGTACAAGTCGAGGAAGAATCCGCCGCGAGGCTCGCCGTCGCTGCCGACGATGTCGTAGAAGTGGACGTCGGGGTGATAGACCTCGACGGCCTTGCGCTCCTCGATGCGCACGCCGTAGAGGCGCTGTGCCACGGCGAACAGGCCCTGCAGCACGCGCGGCATGGGGAAGTACGGGCGCAGGTCTTCTTCGGAGACGGCCAGGCGCTCGCGCTTGAGGCGCTCCGAGTGGAACGCGACGTCCCAGGCTTCGAGCCTGGTGCCGGCAAACGCTTCAAGCTCCGCGAATTCACGTTGCGCGGCCGGTCGGCACAGGCGCGCCAGCCGCCGCAGGAATTCGAGCACTTCGGTGGGATCGCGCGCCATCTTGGTTGCCAGCGAATATTCAGCGAAGCTGGCGAAACCCGCGAGCTGCGCGGCTTCGTGCCGCAGCGCCAGGATTTCTTCGATCAGCGCCGTGTTGTCCCACTGCGCCGGGCCCTGCTCGGAGGCGCGCGTGAGCCAGGCCGTGTAGAAATCCTGGCGCAGCTGCCGGTTCTCGGCATGCGTCAGGACCGCCTGGTAATTCGGTGCGTCGAGCGTGAATACCCAGCCACTGCGGTCGTTCTTTTCGGCTGCGGCACGGGCACGGGCGATGACGGCGGCGGGCAGGCCGGCGAGTTCAGCCGACTCCGCGACTTCGCGCGTCCAGGCATTGGTGGCGTCGAGCACGTTCTCGTCGAACTTCGCCTGCGCCGTCGACAGGCGCTCCATGAGTTCGCGGAAACGCTGCTTGCGGTCGGGTGCGAGCGCGACACCGGCGAGACGAAAGTCACGCAGCGCGTTGTCGACGAGCTTGCGCTGCTCCGGCTTCAGGTTGGCGTACTGCGTGTCCTTGATGCGCTGGTAGGCCGCGCACAGTGCAGCGTTCTGCGCGATCTCGGTGTGATACGCGGTGAGCAGCGGCAGGCACGTGTTGTAGGCCGCCCGCAGTTCGTCGCCATTCGCGACGCCATTGAGGTGACCCACGGGCGACCAGGTGCGCGCGAGCCGATGCTGCATCCGTTCGATGGGAACGACGATGCCGTCCCAGCCCTCGGCGCCCGCATCGAGCAGCTCCTGCAAGCCGCGCCGGTTTTCTTCCAGCACCTGCCGGATGGCGGGTTCGATGTGTTCCGGGCGGATCGCAAGAAAGGCGGGCAGGGTCGCGTCGTGCAGGAGGGGGTTGTCCATGCCCTCCATTCTAGCGGCGTGGCGGCCCCGGATTCAGCCGAACGCGCCCTGCAGCAGCCAGCCGAGCGCGTACACAGCGGCGACGAAGCCGAAGAAAGCGAAGGCGGCCCGTCTGCGGTAGCGGCGGGTCAGGTCGCCTGGTGGCAGCGCGGCGAGCAGGAACAGTCGGTCGCCGTCCGGACGGCACAGTACGTGGTAGTTCTGTCGGGGCGGGCGCTCGGCGCCGCGCTCCGTGAGCGTACGCCGCGCTTGCTGCCGAGCGGCATCCCACTCGATCATGTCGATCCGGCCATCACCGTTCCGGTCGAAGCGTTGCACCAGGGCTGGCTGGTCCTGTTTCCACTCTGCCAGCACCTGGGCCAGTTCCACTTGAGGATCCGGCTCGCCGGACGACGCCGTCGAGCGAAAATCGCCCAAGGCATACAGACGCTCGTGCTCGTAGATGCGGTCCTCGACGTAGCGGTAGCCGCGACCCCCGGTCAGCGACAGCTTCCGGTCCGGTCCCGACACGGGCCAGGGTGTGTCGCCGTACCAGGTGGTCGATTCGGTCGGCACGACTTCGGCGCCGTCGGGCTGCACGATGCACTGGCCGGTCTCGTCATCGAGCAGGAAAGCGATCGACGAGGCGCCAGACGCGATCGTCTGCCAGCCCTCCCGCCGGCCGTTGCCCGCGCCGCGTTCTGTCCGCTTCGAGATCTTGTAGCTCCACCAGACGCAAGGCCGTTGCGTGAGCGGCGCGGGATTCTTCGTGCCCGGCAGGGGCAAGCCGTTGCCCGCGAGCTCGACGTAGCCCTGCGCCGCCGAGCGGATGCGCGACGTCGGCGTGTCCTCGATGAGCCGTGCGATCTTGAGCCAGCGCAGCGCCGCTGCGCCGCCGGCCACGACGGCGACGCCGAGGGTCAGCAGCCAGAACCAGAGGTCGTTCTCAGCCAAAGAGCTTGCCCAGGTCCACGTCGCGCTTCTGTTCGTCGGTGAATTCGAGCAGCTGCGCCGGCTTGAACTCGAACATCCGCGCGACTATCAGGTCGGGGAAGGTCTGGATGCGGATGTTGTTGAGGTTCACCGATTCGTTGTAGAGCTCGCGACGGTCCGCAATCGCTTCTTCCAGCTGCGAGATGCGCAGCTGCAGGTGGCGAAAGCCGCTGTCGGCCTTGAGTTCCGGGTAGTTCTCCGCCACCGCGAACAGGCGGCCGACACCCTGGCGCAACTGGTCCTCGGCCACGCCGAGTGCGGCCACGTCGCCACGGCCCTGCGCCTTGAACACCGCGGAGCGCGCCTGCATCACGCGCTCCAGCGTTTCCTGCTCGTACTGCATGTAACGCTTGCAGGTCTCGACCAGCTTCGGCAATTCGTCGTGGCGCTGTGTGAGCAGCACGTCGATGTTGGCCCAGGCCTTGCGCACGTTCTCGCGCAAGGCGATGAGTCCGTTGTAGATGCGGACGACATAGACGGCCGCCACGATCAGCAGCGCGGCGAACAGCAACAGCATGACCAGCATCGGCGGCTCCCTGTCATTTTCCGGTGCGGGTATGACCCCGCGAGCGGCTAGATTGCCGGTTGCCCGGTGACAGCGTCTAGACTGTGCGTCCCAGATCCGGGGAATGCGGGCGGTCCAGCATGGCGATTCGAACCTATCGCGGCGTGTCTCCCACGCTGGGGCCGGGCGCGTGGGTCGATCCTGCGGCGCTGGTCATCGGCGACGTCGTGCTCGGTGCGGACGCGTCGATCTGGCCAATGGTACTGATCCGCGGCGACGTCAATCGAATCCGCATCGGCGATCGCAGCAACGTCCAGGACGGCAGCATCATTCACGTCTCGCGTCCCTACCCCGGCAACGACGCAGGCTGGGCCACGATTCTGGGCGAGGACGTCGTCATCGGTCACAAGGTTGCGCTGCACGGCTGCACGATCGCGGACCGCGTGCTGGTCGGTATCGGCGCCATCGTGCTGGATGGCGTCGAAGTCGCCAGCGACGTGATCATCGGCGCCGGCAGCGTCGTCACGCCAGGCAAGAGACTCGAATCCGGCTACCTGTACGTCGGCCATCCCGCGCGGCGATCACGCGAGTTGCGGCCCGACGAGATTGCGCGCATCCCGCAGATGGCGCGCGATTACGTGTCGCTCAAGAACGAGTACGCGCAACTGCCGCCAGGTACGTAGCGCGGGCGTGCAACGCTTCCAGCACGGGCGGCGTCTGCGGGTGCACGCCGCGCCAGACGAAGAACGCTTCCGCCGCCTGTTCGACGAGCATGCCCCAGCCCTGCGCCACGTTTCTCACGCCACGATCACGGGCCCATTGCGTGAAGGGCGTTTCGCCGATTCCGTACGCCATGTCGTAGCACGCAGTGTCCCTGTCCACCGCGCCGGAATGGATCGGCGGCACTTCGCCTTTCAGGCTGGCCGAAGTTGCGTTGATGATCAGGTCGAACGGTTCAAGCGGCTCGACACCGTCGAAGGCAGCGCAGCTCACTTCACCGCGGCCGGAAAACTCATCGGCCAGCTCGATGGCGCGTTTGGCCGTGCGGTTGGCGATCACCAGGGTCGACGGTTTCAGCTCCAGCAAGGGTCCGATCGCGCCGCGCGCAGCACCGCCGGCGCCGAGCATCAATATGCGCGGCGACGTCAGGTTCAGCCGGAGATTCTGCGTGAGATCGGTGACCAGGCCGACGCCATCCGTGTTGTCGCCGATCAGTTCGCCATCACGACGCAGGACGGTATTGACGGCATCCGCGAGCTGGGCCCGCGGCGTGAGCTCATTGACTATCTCCGCGGCCGCGCGCTTGTGCGGCAGCGTGATGTTCGCGCCGCACCCACCTTGCTCGAAAAAGAACTCGAGCAGGTCGCGACGGAACTGGTCCGGCGGAGTTTCATGCAGCCGGTACATCATGTCCTGCCCGGTCTGCCGTGCAAACAGGCCGTGGATGAACGGCGACCAGCTGTGATAGACCGGATAGCCGAAGAGGGCGTAGGAGTCGGTCCTGCCCATCAGCCCCTTTCCTTGAGCCATTCAGCAGCACGCTTGGCGAAGTACGTGAGAATGCCGTCGGCGCCCGCGCGCTTGATGCAGCTGAGCGATTCGAGGGCGACCGCGCGCTCGTCGAGCCAGCCGTTCTGCGCCGCGGCCATGTGCATGGCGTACTCGCCGCTGACCTGGTACACGAAGGTCGGTGCGCCGAAGCGATCTTTCACGCGGCGCACGATGTCGAGATACGGCATGCCGGGTTTCACCATCACCATGTCCGCACCTTCGGCGAGGTCGAGCTCGACTTCGCGCAGCGCCTCGTCCGAATTGCACGGATCCATCTGATAGTTGTACTTGTTGCCCTTGCCGAGGTTGCCGGCCGAGCCCACGGCATCGCGGAACGGGCCGTAGTAGCTCGACGCGTACTTGGCGGAGTAGGCGAGAATGCGCGTGTGGATGTGGCCCGCGGCTTCGAGCGCGTCGCGCAGTGCGCCGATGCGGCCGTCCATCATGTCAGAGGGAGCTACTACATCTGCACCTGCTTCCGCATGAGACAGGCCCTGCTGCACCAGCGCCTCGACCGTCACGTCGTTCATGACGTACCCGGTCGCGTCGATGATGCCGTCCTGGCCGTGGGTGGTGAAAGGATCGAGCGCGACGTCGGTCACCACGCCGAGTTCCGGCACGGCTTGCTTGATCGCACGCACGGCACGTTGTGCCAGGCCATTGGGGTTCCAGGCTTCACGGCCATCGAGGCTCTTGACCTCGAGCGGCGTGACCGGGAAGAGGGCGAGTGCCGGGATGCCGAGGCGCGCGACTGCTTCAGCCTCGCGGACCAGCTCATCCACCGACACGCGCTCGATGCCCGGCATCGACGGGATTGGCACGCGCTGCTTCGTGCCTTCCATGACGAACATCGGGTAGATGAAGTCGTCGGGCGTCAGCGTCGTTTCCCGCATCATCCGGCGCGAGAAGGCGTCGCGGCGCATGCGGCGCATGCGGACACGTGGGAACTGGCCAGGGGCGTCGGGGTGGGTCATGGCGGCGGGCGCTTTTTCGATCGGAGTCCGGACGTTATACCCGAGCGGGACCGGCCGCGAAAAGGACGCAAAAGCCACAACGGCAAAGGCAGAATCCACGCATGAGCACGAAATCCCGTTCGTCCCGGTCGCAACAGGCCGCCCGGAAGCCCGTTCCCAAGGCCAGGACGCCCAAGGCGGCTGCGGTTCAGCCCGCGTCTTTGGCCCCCGACGGACGATCCCGGTGCGGCTGGTCGTATTCCGGGATGAGTGCGGAATACATCGCCTATCACGACCAGGAATGGGGCGTTCCCGTCCACCACGACCGCCGGCTGTTCGAGCTCCTGATCCTGGAGGGTGCGCAGGCCGGGCTTAGCTGGTCGACGATCCTGGGCAAGCGTGCGGGTTACCGCGAATCGTTTGCCGGCTTCGATCCGGCGAAGGTGGCGCGCTTCGACTCGCGCAAGGTCGAGAAGCTGCTGCAGTTCCCAGGCATCGTGCGCAACCGGCTCAAAGTGGAGTCGGCGATCACCAATGCGCGGTGCTTTCTCGCAGTGCAGAAGGAGTTTGGCAGCTTCGCGCACTACAGTTGGCAGTTCGTCGGCGGCCAGCCGATCGTGAATCGATGGCGTGAGATGTCGCAGGTGCCGGCGACTTCACCCGAGTCGGATGCGTTCAGCAAGGACCTGCGGCGGCGCGGCTTCAAGTTTGTGGGCTCCACGATCATGTATGCGCACATGCAGGCGACGGGGATGGTGAACGATCACGTGGTGAGGTGCTTCCGCTACGCGGAAGTGCAGAAGGGGTTAGGGGTTAGGGGTTAGGGGTTAGGGGTTAGGGGTTAGGGGTTAGGGGTTAGGGGTTAGTCGGAGGTGCGGCAACTACTCGCCGATCCATCACTCCACGCTCGTGCCGGCCGCGCATGAATGCGACCAATCCCACGCCGATCAGGAACAGGCTGCCACCAACGACCTTGGCGAGGAACAGTGCCTTGTCGGTACCGTTGTCCGGCGGCAAGGTCGACGTGACGATGGCAAACGCGGTCGTGGAGAAACCGACCACGGCGGCGATCCAGCAGCCGATCGCGCCGCCAGGCACCAGCGTGATTCCGTCGTTGCGGCCCGCGGCCCGCATTCGCATCACCGGGAGTGCGGCGAAGATGTACAGCAGTGGCAACAGCGAGAGGATGGCCGTCATGTCGAGCAGTACGACGAACGCCTCGTGGATCGTCGCACCCGAGAGCGCGGCCAGCAGTATCCCGCTGGTGATCGTGCCCTGCACCAGCAGGGCGACCCACGGTGTGCCATGGGTTGGATGCAGGCGGGCCAGTGACGCCGGCAGGTAGCGGTCGACGCCGACGACGAACGGCAGGCGCGCAGTGCCGGCGATGAACGCGCCGAGCCCGCCCAGGTTGACCAGCACGATGAGTGCCGCCGTGATGGGCCCGAACGCCGGGATGCCCAGCCTCTCACCCACGGCCGCGAGGGCCTGCGGAATTCCACCGATGAGGTCGATCTGCTCCTTCGGCAGCGCAATGAGCAGCGACGCGGTGCCCGCCATGTAAATGGTGGTGATGCAGATGGCCGAGATCAGGATCGCGCGCGGCATGACCTTGCGCGGTTCGCGGATTTCGCCGCCCATGATCGGCCCGAGTTCGAGGCCGGAATACGCCAGCGCGACCGTCGCCAGGGTCGTGAAGGTGGCGAAAGACCCGAAGTCGGGCATCAGTTCGGCCGGCGCCAGCGAGGTGGCCGGACCAAACTGATGCCAGGCCACCGCACCGGCCACGAGGACCAGTGTGGTGACCAACCATGTCGCGACCGCCCCGGTGTTCTGCAGCCATTTCGCCCGTTTGAGGCCAAAGATGTTGAGCAACGTGGCGCCCCACAGGGCGGTCAGACAGTAAGCCGCGTTGAAGCCGGCACTTCCACGCAGTGACAACCCACCGTCCCCGGCGATGTACGTCGAAACTCCCGCGCCGAACAACAGCATCGAGGGGAAGAACACGAGGTTGGAGACCCAGTACGTCCAGCCAGCGATGAAACCGTGCGCGTCGCCAAAGGCCGCCTTGGCCCAGAGATAAAGGCCGCCTTCACCCGGGATGCGGGAGCTGAGTTCGAGCACTGCCATGCCCAACGGGATGAAGAACACGGCGAGGCCGAGCAGCCACAGCGTGAGGCTCGCTGGCCCGAGTTGCGCCGCGGTGGACAGCCAGCGCAGGCCGACGATCGCGGCGATGTTGAGCAGCACGATGTCGCGCAGCCCCAGCACACGATGCAACCCCGGGCTGCCGGTTTGGTTCGTCGGCGGTGTCACTGATTTCCCCCACTTGCGCAGCAGTGGCCGAGCACTGCCTCACCCAGGCTTATTCTTCTCCGACCCACCACTCCACGCTCGTGCCGCCCACGCCGTCGGGCACCAGCAGCCGGTGCAGATCCGGCAGCAGTTCCGCGAGTCGTTCATCGAGCATCCACGGAGGATTGACGATCACGAGGCCCGACCCACGCAGGCCCACGGCCGAGTCGTCGGGCATCACGCTCATCGTCATGTCGAGCACCTTGCGGATACCCGAACCTTCGAGATTGCGGCGGAATCGCAGCGGCGCCGCGCGTTCGGTGAGCGGGTACCAGATGCAATACGTGCCGGTCGGCCAGCGTTCGTAGCCGGTTTCGAGCGCGGACAGGATGCGGTCGAACTCATTGTCCGTTTCGAAGGGTGGGTCGATCAGCACGAGGCCGCGGTTCTCGCGCGGTGGCAACTGTGCCTTCAGCGCGGCGTAGCCATCGCTTTCGACGATCGACACGAGTTTCTGCCAGCCGAGGCTCGAGCGCAGCGCCTGCGCTTCGCGCGCATGCGTCTCCGCGAGCACCATCCGGTCCGTCAGGCGACGCATCTTCGCGACGATGGTCGGTGAGCCCGGATAAGCCGTGATCGCGCTGCGTGCCGGTCCGGCGCAGGCCTTGACCAGGCGCACGTAATCCGCGACTTCCGGTGCGAGCGCAGCTTCGGGAAACTCGAGCAGCCGGCCGATGCCATTCTTGTACTCGCCGCTGCGCTGCGATTCCCCGAGGCTCAGGTCGTACGTGCCGCCGCCGGCATGCGTGTCGAGATAAAAGAACGGCGCAGGCTTCTTCTTCAGGTGTTCGACGAGCATCATGAGCACGACGTGCTTCAGCACGTCCGCGAAGTTCCCCGCATGGAACGCGTGGCGATAGTTCATGTCTGACCGATCCGGGGTCCCGGGTCACGCAACGGAGTCACGCTAGATGCCGACAAGAGTACTGCACCGGACACGTCCCGGTTCGATGGTTCGCTGGCGCGGGCCCCTGACCGGTGCATGGCTGGCCTGTGCGCTCGCGTCCGGGTGCGCCTTGGGACAAGCGGCGGGCGGTCCACCCCCCGCCGTCAAGGAGAAAGCCGTGACGAACGCTCCCACCGAGATGATCGAGGCCGCGCTCGACGATGCCGCCAACCGGTCGACGACGGCGCGGGCCGACATCAAGGTGGTCAGCGAAGAAGCGGTAACCTGGCCGGACGGTTCGCTCGGTTGCCCGCAGCCCGGGATGATGTACACGCAGGCACTCGTTGCCGGGTACCGGATCGTGCTGCAGGCCGGCGAACAGCTGTTGAACTACCACGTCAGTTCGCGTGGCAAGCCTTTGTTCTGTCCTGCCGCCCGGGCGAAGGCGCCGTTGCCCAACGATCGCGCCTGAATCGCCAGGGTCTGGATCGCGTCTTACGGATCGACGCGGACGATGGTCGGGTTCGGCAGTCCTGCCGAGCCGCCATACATCACGGATCCCAGGTACTTCGTTCCCAGCACGAGGCCCGAGAAGCCGAGTGCCACGCTGCCGAAACTGCCGATCGTCGCCGCGGCCGGCGCCTTCACCGTCATGTTGCCGACCTTTGCGGTACCGAGGTACCACTGGTGCAGCTTGAACGGAGAACTCGGACCGCCCAGCACGTCCCAGCCGTGCACATAGACCGTCAGCGCGATCGGGGATGCCGTCGGGTTCGAGAACGCAAGGTTCACCTCTTCGTTCGAGCCCTCATTGGCGCTCTCGTCCACGAGCGTCGTACCCTGGTAAACGTACAGGTCGAGGTCGGAACCTGCGCTGACGTCCCCATCAAACAGCGAGAAGCGGGCGTAAGTCGAGCCCGCCGGAACCACGACCGGGATCGCGATCGTTCCGCTCGGCTCGGCCGGGTCAAAAGTCTGATCAGGATCCTGCGTCACCGCTCCATTGAAGATCGCCGGTGCCACCAGGCCGCGCGGTCTGGCGGTAAATGCACCGTCATAACCGAACTTCACGTTGTACGAGCCAGCGACCTCCGTTGGCGCCATCAGTGCCAAGGGCCGCACGACCACCGGAACGCGGACATTGTGCGTGCCGTCGCGCCAGGTGATCTGCCCGCCGGTGTAGGTGCCCAGGGCCGCCGCCGTGCGCTTGAAGGTGATCGACACCTGCTGCGACCTGCCCGGGTTGAGTGTAAAGGAGGCCGGCTTCACGGTCACGGTCACGCCCACCATGCCTGCCACGGAGACGTTGTAAGTGCTGCGTCGACGATCGACGTTGGTCACCGTGCGCGTCACCGTCTGCACGCCGATCAGGTCACCGATCGCGATGGACGGCGTGTTGAAATTGCTGGGGTCGAGTACCGGGATGCCGGCGCTGGTGCAGTTCACTGCTGGCAACTGCGTTCCGCACAGGAACCCGAGCCAGTCGTTCCAGCCGGAATCGAACACGAGGCCAGGATCGGCAGCCTTGTTCGGGGCGACGTGACCGGCGCCCTGACGGAAGATCACCAGCGGGTTCGTGCCCGGTCCGTCGAGGACGTCACCGGCCGTGGTCATCAACGCCGACTTGATCATCATCGGCGTCCATTTCGGGTACAGGTCCTTCAACAGCGCCGCGAGGCCAGCGACGTGCGGCGACGACATCGACGTGCCGCTCAGCAGGTTGAAGTCGAGACCACCGACGGCGGGCGAGAATGCAGCAAGGATGTCCTGGCCCGGGGCGATGATGTCAGGCTTCAACAGGTCGCCTGCACCCGCGAGCAGCGGGCCGCGCGACGAAAACGATGCCGTGAAAGGTGCAGGAGCACTGGTGTCGATCGTCGCCTGGTTGATGGTCGCCTTTGCGCCCCGGGTGGCGGCGTACGCATGCACAGCTGCATAGTCCGTGTTCTGCAGATGGACCGTCGGCACCGAGTGGAAGTCCGCGTTCAGCGAATTGGACGTCGGGTTCAGCAGGATCATGCCGACACCGCCCGCTTCCTGCACCGCGAGGCTTTTGTCGACGCGGTCGTTGGTGCCGCGGTCGCAGACCACGATTTTGCCGGCCACCTTGGCTGGGCTGAGCGCGGCCACGCCGCCATTCCATTCCCTGGAGAAGCACAGGCTCACGGCGGTCGCACTCGCACCTGCCGCACGTGCTGCGCTCGAGTCGATCAGCGGGGCGGTCACCGCGGCCGTCGCGAGGCCGGCGCCGGTGTGGGTTGAGCCGTTGCCGAGCGTGACCGTGCCGATCGCAGAACGATTGTGCGTGCCTGCCGCGACGGTGGTGATCCACGGGCTTGGGTGCGCGACGGTGCCGATAGCGTCACCATTGTTGCCGGCAGAGGCCGCCACGAATATGCCGGCGTCTGCCGCGTACAGGAACGCGATCTCGACCGGGTCGCGGAAGTCCGTCGTCGTTCCGGCAACCGAGTAGTTGATCACGTCGACGCCGTCCTCGACGGCCTGGTCGATCCCCGCAACCAGGTCCGACGTGAAGCCGTAGGCCCCGGAGCCGTCTTCGTCCGCCCACAGGACCTTGTAAGACGCAATCCTCGCGCCGGGCGCCATGCCGCTCACGCGGCCATAAATTGCCGCGGGCCCCCCAACTTTGGTGCGGTAATTGCCTGCGGCCGTGGCCGCGGTGTGCGTGCCGTGACCGTCGTAGTCGCGCGGGGAATTGAATTCCCACGGCTTCTCCGCGTCGATGCCTGCATTGCCGCCCCAGGCTGCATTGAAGTAGCGGGCGCCGATGATCTTGCCGTTGTAGACCTTCTTGCCGACGAATCGTTCGCCACTCTCGCAAGTGCCCTTCCAGCCGCGGATGTGACGATTGCCGTAGGCATGGCCGCGATCATCGTCGCGGTCCTGTTCGTCGTCATTCGCGAAGCTCGCGTTCTCGGGCCAGATGCCGGAGTCGATGATACCCACGACCACGCTTTCACCCGCGTCGCGCGGTCCGTCGAGTTGGTCCCACAGGCCGTCGCGGGCTTGGTCGCTGCGTAGCCACGCACCTTGCCGGTGTAGGCGGCGGCTGGTTCGTCCGCCATGCGGACGATGTACACGTCGTTGCTGGACTTCCTGTTGTGAGGCCGGATGCCTTTCGAACTGTTGCCGGCGTAGGTCGTCGTGGTTGGAACGGACACCGCGGCGACCACCGTGATCACTACCGTGGACAGCAAGGGCAGTCTTAGTCTTGTGCGCATGAACTGTCCCGCGAGGTACACGGACATGTGAATGGAGCGACTTCCCTGGTACCAGGAACGCGACGTATGGACGGTGGCTCGCGAGCGATTGCGTCCGTTCCGCCATGCTTGACGGGCCACGGTTTGGATCAGGTTCCACTCGGCGCCCGAGTTTATTGCATGAGCACGTGACAGAAGCGGGGAAATTGTTCCGGCTGCAATACAGGAGGCCGTCGTCCATACGCAGGAGTGCCTTTCCAGATCGCTTCAGAGCACGGATTGGCTGCGGGTCGGAGGGTCATGTCAGGTGCTCCGCGACGGAAGCCTGTTCGTTGCGTCGCAGGCTTCTTCTGCGGATGCTCCACGTGCATGACGATCATGTCTTAGCCCGGCACGCCCGCGGAGTTGCCAGCATGGAACGCGTGGCGATAGCCGCTTGCGAAGCGGTCCGCATTATTCCGGATTAAGTTAAATAAATATCTCGCACGCGAGGCAGCCAGAGTAGGCTTCGTCGAGCGTGAACAACAACCAGCCGCTTGTGCCGCGCGCAATCGCCCAGCAAGTTCTCGTGCCGTTTCCAGGCGCCACCGAAGGAGTGCTTCATGTCGAGATATCTTCGATTCGCCGCTGTGAGCGTGGTGGCCCTGACGGCCATTGGTGCCGGGTCAGTCCTGGCTGCGCCAACGCCGGACGATCCGGCAGTGGTTCTGGCCGAGACCAAGCAGTCGCCCAATGCCAAGCTCGGCCCCTGGCTAGACAATCTGTACCAGGAATACCAGGAGGCCACAGGCAAGGGCGTCGCGGACAAGGACTTCCGCAGCGTCAACAAGGCGCTGCGCGTTACACGCGCCACGGTCGGACTCGATGCCGTCGCGACCGACGGTGCTGCGCTGACCCGCTCGTTGAAGGCGATGGGCGCGACCAACGTCCGCAACCAAGGTCCGCTGGTGTCGGCCCGCGTGCCGGTCAGCGCGCTCGGCAAGTTGGCTGCGGATCCGGCGCTCAAGTACGCGCGCTCGCCGCTGGCTACGACCGAGGGGTTGCCGGCCAAGGCGGTCTCGCAGGGTGACGTGAGCCTGCGCGCCGACATCGCCAGGGCCCAGTCCGGTGTCGACGGTACTGGCATCACGGTCGGCGTGCTTTCGGACAGCTTCGCCTGCAATCCGCCGGCCTTCCGGCCCGGTGCGCCGACCTCGACCAAGGATCAGGACGTCTCCAACGACGAGTTGCCGGCGAGTATCACGATCCTCAAGGATGGGTCGTGTCCCGACGGCACGGACGAGGGCCGCGCCATGGCGCAGCTGATCCACGACGTGGCACCCAAGTCCTCGATCGCCTTCCACACGGCATTCGAAAGCGAGTTTGACTTCGCCGAGGGCATCCTGCGGCTGAAGAATGCGGGCGCCAACGTGATCGTCGACGACGTGCGTTATTTCGCCGAGCCGTTCTTCTCCGACGGCATGGTCGCACAGGCCGTGGACATCGTCGCCACCGGGAGCACTGGAGTACCGTACTTCTCCTCGGCCGGCAACTCGGCACGTGAGTCATACGACAGCGATTACCGGCCAGTCGACGTCCTGACCAACGATGGCAACAACCTCAATGGCGGCGCTGCAGTATTGCGCCGATTTCACGACTTCGATCCGGGTCCTGACATCCAGATCCTGCAGCCGGTTCTCGTGACACCGGACGACGAGGCCGGGATAATCGTATTCAGCTTCCAGTGGGACCAGCCACACTACTCGGCGACGTCCTATGCCCGCCTCAAGGCCCAGGGAAACACCAACGGCGCCGTGGGTGCGACGACCGACCTCGACATCGTCGTCTTTGACTACAAGGGTCATGTCGTGCGTCGCTGCCCGCCGGGCGTCGCGAAGGGCATCACCTGCCAGATCGCGGGCGACCGCAACGTCGGCGGTGATGCAGTCGATCTCTCGGTGATCTACTACTCCGGGCCGCCGAAGCAGGCGCAGCTGTTCTATATCGGCTTCGTGTATTCGGGAGGTGATGCGAGCGCCGGTGCTGTCAAGCGCGTCAAGTACACCTGGTCCGAGTCGCAGGGCTCGTTCGGCATCGTCGACGTGCCGGGCCTGAGCGGGTTCCCAACCTTCAGCCCCACCTCGTACGGCCACTCAAACGCCGCGGGTAACATCGCGGTCGGCGCCGCGTCCTGGTACGCGACGGTGCCGTTCAGCAATGGCGTCGCGGGCCCGGTGCCGCCGAACGACACGGGCACGCCAAAGATCGACCTGAGTCCCTGCGTTCCGGCCTGTTTGAACGACTTCTCTTCGGCCGGCGGCATCCCGATCTTCTTCAACAAGTTCGGCACTCGCCTGACCACGCCTCTGACGCGCAAGGTACCGAGCGTCACTGGACCGGACGGGGGCAACACGAGCTTCTTCTTGAGCGATTCGAGCTACGACGACGACGATGGCAACGGGATCAACAGTCCGTTCAGCACGTTCATCAGCGGGCTGGACCTGCCAGGCAACGAGTATCCAAACTTTTTCGGCACGTCGGCCTCGGCACCGCACGTGGCAGCGGTGGCCGCGCTGATGCTCAACAAGAATCCCAACCTGACTCAACCAGAGGTTCGCCAGATTCTGGAGACCACAGCCGCCACTCGTCCGATCAGCAAGCGCTTCACGTCCGCACGGCCAATCGTCACGACATCGATCCAGTCGGGCGGCTACAACTACGACGCAGGCGTCGGACTGGTGGATGCGGCGGCTGCGGTTCAGGCGGTGCCAAAGGCGAAACGCTGAGTAGAACCGAGTACTTGATTCAAGAGCCCGGCTGCGCGGCCGGGCTCATTTTTGGGCGAGTGTTGGACACCCGGCCGCGGCGGAGGCGGGCGGATGTCGCAGCGAACGCAGCCAGGAATCTCAGGGGCCGCGACCCGTGCGGCCTCAGCCCTGCAACTCGCTCAGCCAATCCCGCGGTCTGAGGAAGTCCTGGTAAAGCCGCTCTTCCGGCGTGCCCGGCGCGGGCTTGTAGTCGTATTCCCAGCGCACCAGCGGCGGCAGCGACATGAGAATCGATTCGGTTCGTCCGCCGGTCTGCAATCCAAAGAGCGTCCCCCGGTCGTAGACCAGGTTGAATTCAACATAACGTCCCCGGCGGTAGAGCTGGAAGTTGCGTTCGCGCTCGCCGTACGGGGTGTCCTTGCGCTTCTCGACAATCGGCAGGTACGCCGGCACGTAGCTATTGCCCACGCTTTGCATGAACGCGAACGACTGCTCGAAGCCCCACTCGTTGAGGTCGTCGAAGAAGAGGCCGCCGGCGCCGCGCGTTTCGTTGCGGTGCTTCAGGTAGAAGTAGCGGTCGCACCAGTCTTTGTACTTCGCGTACACGTTGGGGCCAAACGGGTCGCAGGCCGCCTTGGACGTGCGGTGCCAGTGCAGCACGTCTTCGTCGTATGGGTAGTACGGCGTGAGGTCGAAGCCGCCGCCGAACCACCAGGCCGCGGGCAGGCCGTCCTTGATCGCCATGAAGAAGCGCACGTTGGCGTGCGAGGTCGGCACGTACGGGTTGCGGGGATGGATGACGAGCGAAACGCCCGTCGCTTCGAAGCTGGCGCCTTCCAGTTCGGGACGCTGTGCAGTCGCCGAGGCGGGCAGCTTGCCGCCCATCACGTGCGAAAAATTGATACCAGCCTGCTCGAACACGGCGCCGTCACGCAGGACGCGCGATTCACCGCCGCCGCCCTCGGGTCGCTGCCAGCTGTCGTGGCGGAACGTCGCGCCGCCATCCGCTTGCTGCAGGGCATTCGTGATGCGGTCGTGCAGGTCGCGCAGGTACGCGATGACGACGGACGTCGATGGTGTGCCGGTGCTCATCCCCACAACCTCAGGCGGATTTCTTCGCGGGCGTCTTCTTCTTCGCAGCGGCCTTTTTCTTCGGCGCTGCCTTTTTCTTGACCGCAGTCTTCTTCTTTGGCTCTGCAGCGGTTTCAGCGTCGGTCGTCTTCGCCGCCGTCTTGCCCGTGGTCTTCGCGGCTGTCTTGCGACCCCAGCGATTCGTGCCGCGCTCCGGCGCCACGGCGAGTATTGCCTGGCACTCCTCGAGCGTCAGCGACTTCGGATCGCGATCCTTCGGAATCTTGCCGTTCTTCTTGCCGTCGGTGATGTACGGGCCGTAGCGGCCGTTCAGCACCTGGACGCCGGCGTCGCCGAATTCCTTGATGATCCGGTTCGCCTCGACCGTCTGCTTTTCGCGGATGATCTCGAGCGCGCGTTCGAGCGTGACCGTGTACGGATCGTCTTCTTTCTTGAGCGACGCGTACTTCTTGGCGCCGTACTGCACGTACGGGCCGAAGCGGCCCACCGCCACCTTGATCGGGTAGCCGTCTTCCCAGTTGCCGAGAGTGCGCGGCAGCTGGAACAGTTCGAGCGCGAGGTCGAGCGTGAGGTCGTCCATGCGCTGGTCCGGCTTCAGGCTGGCGAACTTGGGCTTCTCTTCGTCTTCGCGGGTGCCGATCTGCGCAAACGCGCCGAAGCGGCCATAGCGCACGCTCACGGGGCGACCCGAGACCGGATCGATGCCGAGCGGCCGTTCCATTGCCACGTCCGACCGAGTGACGTTCTCGGTGACGTCGTCGACCTGCTTCTTGAGATCGTCCCAGAAACGCTCGAGCATCGGCAGCCAGTCTTCTTCGCCGCGCGAAATGTTGTCGAGTTCGTCTTCCATCGCGGCGGTGAAGCCGTAATTGACGTAGCGCTCGAAATTGCCCGTGAGAAAGCGGCTCACGATCTTGCCGAGGTCGGTCGGGATGAAGCGCTTGTTCACCAGCTCGCAGTACTTCTTGTACAGCAGCGTCTGAATGATGCTGGCGTAGGTCGAAGGGCGGCCGATGCCGTGCTCTTCGAGCGCCTTGACCAGGCTCGCTTCGGAGTAGCGCGGCGGCGGTTCGGTGAAGTGCTGCTCGGTGTCGATCGCCAGCAACCGAACCTTGTCGCCCTTCTCGAGCGCGGGCAATAGGCGGTTCTCGTCGTCGTCCGGGTTCAGCGACACGTCGTCGAAGCTTTCGCGGTAGACCGCGAGGAATCCCGGCGACAGCAGCGTCGAGCCGTTGGCGCGGAACACGTTGCCCGGGCCGGCCGCGAGATCCACGGCCACCGTGTCGAACACGGCGGCTTCCATCTGGCTCGCGACCGCGCGGCGCCAGATCAGCGTGTAGAGCTTGTGCTCGTCGGCTTCAATCTTGCCGGCGAGTTCTTCGGGCGTGGTCGCTGCCGACGTCGGCCGCACGCCTTCGTGGGCTTCCTGCGCGTTCTTCGACTTCGTCTTGTAGGCGCGCGGCGTGCCGGGCAGGGCGGCAGCACCATACAGCTTGCCGATGACGCTGCGGATCTCGCTGATCGCATCTGCGCCCAGGCTCACCGAGTCGGTACGCATGTAGGTGATGAGGCCGACCGGGCCTTCGCCGAAGTCGACGCCTTCATACAGGCGCTGTGCCAGTCGCATCGTGCGCTGCGCACCGAAGCCGAGCTTGCGCGCGGCTTCCTGCTGCAGCGTGGAAGTCGTGAACGGCGGCGAGGGGTTGCGCTTGCGCTGTTTCTTTTCGACGTTGGCGACGATCAGCGTGCCGTTGGCGTCGCGCTCGAGCTTCTGCTTCGCTGCGTCCGCGCCGCCCGCGTCCGTGACGGTGAACTGCTCGACCTTCTGGCCGCCGAGCTGCGTGAGCTTGGCCGTGAAATTCGCGGCGTCCTTCGCTGCCTGCGCGTCGATGGACCAGTATTCGCGCGGCTTGAACGCGAGGATCTCTTCCTCGCGCTCGCAGATCATGCGCAGTGCGGGACTCTGCACGCGGCCCGCCGAGGCGCCTGACAGGCCCGCTTTCTTCCACAGCAGCGGCGACAGGTTGAAGCCGACGAGAAAATCGAGCGCGCGGCGGGCGAGGTAGGCTTTTACCAGTTCGTCGGCGATTTCGCGCGGGTTGTCGACGGCTTCCTGCACCGCTTTCTTCGTGATCTCGTAGAAGACGCTGCGATGGACGGTCTTGCCCTCGAGTGCCCCGGCTTCCGTCAGCAGTTGCTGCAGGTGCCAGGAAATTGCCTCTCCTTCGCGGTCGGGGTCGGTCGACAGATAGAGCGCGTCGGCCTTCTTCACGGCGCGCGTGATCGCATCGACGTGCTTCTTGTTCTTTTCGATCAGCTCCCAGCGCATCGCGAACTGACGCGTGGGGTCGACGGCGCCCTCCTTGGGCACGAGATCGCGCACGTGGCCATAGGACGCCATCACCTCGAAGTCCTTGCCCAGGTACTTCTTGATGGTCTTGGCCTTGGCCGGCGATTCGACGATGACTAGATTCTTGGTCATGTCCCTCAAAAAAACATGCCGCGGTGGTCCGCGGCAGAAGAGCCAAAAGACAAGGGGTTAGGGGTTAGGGGTTAG
>Ga0315273_10000305_pt1 | contig 48869 bp, 46 predicted proteins | sample YL17G02_0_MG_FD_205753 | JGI IMG/M metagenome (GOLD analysis project Ga0315273, IMG submission 205753) | Sediment microbial communities from Yellowstone Lake, YNP, Wyoming, USA - YL17G02_0 | ecosystem: Environmental > Aquatic > Freshwater > Lake > Sediment | place: USA: Wyoming | collected... | reverse complement strand
CAACGGCCAAGGGTTTGAGAATCACCTGCCGATTGGATCACCGCAAATACCCCGCGGGACGAAAGGTGACCGATGATGAAATGGCTTCCGTCAACCTTAAGCCCAAGCGTTTTCATGGTGAATGGAATTATGTTATCCACCCAAGGCGCGTATCTTAGATGTATAGCTTATTTATTGCCGCTGCCTTACGCTGAGCTGTGCGACTTGCTGATCGAGCACAGCGAGCGTGAAGCAACAAACCAACTGGACGGTCGGCAATCCGAAAATTTCAACGCGACTCCCACATTGGGCCTATCCAGAGTCACCGTGGATACTCCCATCTGCTTCTCTTTTAACGATCTGCTCGTGAAGGTGCGCGACAAGAACGTCGAGCGTGTCGGCACTCGGCAAGGTCCGATGTTCGGCGATGTCGGGTTAGGCGAGCCGAAGCGCACCGTCACGGTCATCGACTTGAGCTCAGTACCGTTCGACGTACGACCGACGGTCGCGGCGCAGATCGGCCGCTTGGCGTTCGAGTTCAATTACTGGAACCCTAAGTACCGGGAGTTTCCGATCCTCCTCGTTTGCGAGGAAGCACACGCCTACATCCCGCAAGCGAGCGAGAGCCAGTTTGCGGGCTCTCGAAAGTCGATGGAGCGGATCGCAAAGGAAGGTCGCAAGTTCGTAGTTGGCCTTGCCGTCGTCAGCCAGCGTCCGCATGAAGTATCCGAGACGGTGCTTGCACAGTGCGGCACGTTCATCTGCCTGCGGATCACGAACCCGGACGATCAGGGCTACGTCCGGGGTCTAGTTCCCGAGAGTGAGGGCGACTTGGTCAGCGTGCTGGCGGGGTGGGGACGGGGCGAGGCGCTCGTGCTGGGTGAAGCGGTGCCCCTGCCCACGCGCTTGTAGTTTGAGAAGCCGAACCCGACGCCAAACAGCGGGTTGCAACCGACGTTGCTCCGCTGCCCTCCGCGACGCGGCTGAACCCGACCGTTAGGGCTCCTCCGCACGGTTTGGGCCGACCGGTGGCTATGGCCGCCTTCCGAGGATAGAGCGGAACGCCATGCCCCGATGTCGCGAGTATTCCCGATCGGCATTAATAACGGTTGACATTACTACTGCAATACTGTATACTAAGTCATGATCGGGTCCTTCAAGGACAAGGACACAGAGAGAATATGGAATCAACAACCCATACGAAACCTCTCTCCAGCCGTCCAGATAAGTGCGTTGCGCAAGCTGTTCATGATCAGCAGGGCTCGCTCACTTCGGGATCTGCAAACGCTGCCTGGCAACAGAATGGAGCTGCTCAAGGGGGATAGGACGGGCCAATACAGCATTCGCGTCAACGATCAATACCGGATCTGCTTGCGGTGGGAGAATGGGAATGCGTACGAGGTTGAGATCGCTGACTACCATTAGAAGGAGAAGAGACATGGCGAAGCTGCCAAATATACATCCTGGAGACATACTGGCGGAGGAGTTTCTCAAACCGCTGAAGATATCGGGATATAGGCTGGCAAAGGAAACGCATATGCCGGCGACGCGCGTAAGCGACATATTGTTGAGGAGAAGGGGGATCACTGCCGACACCGCACTTCGGCTATCCAGGTATTTCAGCAACAGCCCCGACTTCTGGTTGGGACTGCAGGCAGAGTACGACTTGCGCGAGGAGGCGCGGTCGCGGAAGAAGGATCTTGAATCAATAAAGCCCCTTGTTCAAGCAGAAGTAACGTAGAAGGAAGCCTCAGCGAATGACAAGGGCGGCGGGCCTGAAAGCAGAGGAGCCCTAACAAGTCGTTACAAGCTGACACCTGAAAGGCCGGCAGAAAGTGTCGTTGCGCTTTCAATGAACGGTTGATGCTATGCGCAGGTCGGCGGTGCAGCTCAACTCTATCGTTACAGCTTGTCGGTTAATTCCTAGCTGTTCGGAGCCCGCTTCCCGCGAGCACGCGCGGCGAGCGCCTTCCGCGCGTGGGATGGTATTTCTTTGAGAAAGCGATCGGTGGCGCGTAGCGATAGCCGCTCCATCTGGGCGATGATACGGTTCAACTGGCGGCCGGTGGCAATCCATCCGGCGAGTAGGTTCGCCTGCTCGCGTGTGAAGAAGACAGTCACGGTCTTGCCGCCGATCTTGCGGGTCCACTGGTAGTAGGGGCCGTGGAGGCGGGGCGGAGAGGCCTTGCAGGCGCAACCGGGCTTGCCGCAGGTCATGAAGCGTTTGACCAAGCTGCCCCGGCGGAAGTAGCCGACGCGGGCGAGGGCGCCCTTGAGCTGTTGGTAGCGCTGCTGAAGATCGGTGTTCATGGGTATGAAGCTTGACAAAATCCTCCTACAGTGATAATACTGTAATTGATGTCGCCCGTCAAACTCCGATGCCATTGGTTTCTGACCCGGATCGTCGCTTTGACGGTCGTGCGCGACCTTCTCGGCCTCAGCATCTTGATCTTCTCCAGCGCCCCATCCATGGCAGCCGCCGATATGGCAATTGTCCCCCAGGAGGTCCTCGCCCCTGCCACCCCACTGTGCCAGTGCCAACCGCCAACCCGATCTGATCCCCAGGTCCAAACGCCCGACCATCCCCATCGCGGAGGATCACCGACTTATCCAGATGACCGACACCCTGGACTGGAGCGAAATGGAGGAGCGGGCCCAGCAGATCCGCTCGGGCAAGTTGAAGAACGCCGCTGGGCGGCCACCGCACCTGCGTGCCTTGCTGGGCGCCATGCTGCTGATGGCCATCCGCAAGCTGACCTACCGGGAGCCCGAGGACCTGATCCGCTACTACGCCCCCGCCCGCTACCTGTGTGGCCTCACCGAGACGGAGTGGACACCGGACTTCACTACCATCCAGGACTTCACCGAGTTAATGGGCGAGGAGGGGATCAAGCTCATCAATCAGTACGTGGTGCAGCTGGCGGATCCCAAGACACTGGTCGCCGACACCACAGCGCAGGAAGCAGCAATCCCCCATCCCAACGAGATGGGGCTCATGGCCGGGTTCCTGAGCTCGGTGGCAGCCGCGAGCCGGAAGGTCGGTCGAGCGCTGGCGGGATTCATGGATACGGTGGCCACTCAGTTCAGGGCAGCCAAGCAGAAGGTGCGATAGTACCGCCTGTTCGCCAAGACCAAGGAGCGCAAGAAGCGGGTGATTGCTCAGATGACCGGTATCGTCGAGAAGCTGAACGAGCATCTGGGCAAGGCGCTGGGGGCACCCGCTGCACAGCAGGGGACGCTACGCAAGTACGCGATCGTCGCCAAGGCCAAGCTGGTGCAATTGCAGCAGACGATAAGCAAGCTGCTGCCGCAGATCCGCTACTGGCTTCGCACGGGCTTTGTGGCCGGCGGCAAGATCATCAGCCTACATATCCCGCAGCGCTACAGCATCGTGCGGGGCAAAGTGGGCAAGAAGGTGGAGTTCGGGCTGAGTTGGGGCATCAGGCGACTGCGGGGTGACAGCTACCTGTTGGCCACGCTGGCTCGGGATCGCGGCGAGTTGCAGGACACGAACTTTGCGCTACGAGCGGTCAGGGACCATATCGCACTGTTTGACAAGGCCCCGCAGGCCTACGACCGTGGTGGATACAGCGTGCAGAATGTCTCCACCTTGAAGAAGTTGGGCGTCAAGGAGGTGGGATTGGCCCCCGTGGACGTACGCGGTGGGCGGTAAGTGGACCGGTACGGGACCGGCTGGTCAAATTAGAGGGCACTAGTCGAGGCGGGAATCGGCAACATCAAGAGCTCGCGGTATGGGTTCAACCGTCCGGCGGCTCGTTCGGTGGGTATGATGGGGGCCTGTGGGCAGCGCGCAGTGCTGGGATTCAACACTACCAAGCTTGTCCGCGAACTGGCCGGGCGGAAGCGGATGGTGCTGACCGGCTGATGGCCTATGGGGCGCCCGGCTACGAGCCCCACAGCACACCAGTGGGACGCCCACGAAACATACAGCACTCCAGCGGGGTATGACGCGGGCCTACTGCCCGTCGCACACCGAGCGAACGGGCGCCCGAATTACCCGACAAGCTGTAAGCTAGGGGCTGATCAGCCTGCGTCATTCACCCCGGGTCAGGGCCAGGATTTGCCTGGTCGTCATTTTCACCGTGGCGATACCACGTAAAAATTGAAGTTTCTCCTTCCGGCCGACGACTTGCCGGCTGCTCCGCAAATACACTCTTCCTTTTCCCTCTATAAACTCTACTTCTGAGTCGGGCAAGATCCCCAGTTTTTCTCTGATGTGCTTAGGAATAGTGACCCTTCCATTGGATGTAACACGCATGGGAGTTACTTTCATAGTCACCAAGGATAGTCCCTCGCCTCTTCGATCTTCGAAGCCACCTCGCCCGGATTCTTCGCCAGAGCATACCGCCACGTCCCGAATCGCCCATCCGAGTTGACCGCTTTCACCCACCGCTGGGTGGCCTGGACTTTGATTTCCACAAGCTCGTCGTACCCCTTGGTCTCAAGGATGAGATGTACGCGCGGATCACCCTTGAGCCTGATGATGAAATCGGGGATGTAGTCATGAGGCTGACCGTTATGGAGATAGGGGATGGCGAAGCCGAGGCCGGCATTCTTCACGAAGGCCTCGACCTGGCTATGGGTGTCGAGGACATAGGCGGAGGATTGTTCCCAGACTTGCGTGTCGGCGACGACGAAGTTGACGTGGCTCTTGATGACCTCGCGAACCTCTCTGCCAGTCCAGAAATCCACCTCCGCGGTCGAACCGGGTCCACGGCCGGTTTCGTAGCGAGGCACCTCGGGCGCTTCGCCTTGCGCGGCATCCGGCTGGATGGCTTCAATCAGACGCTCGATGACCCAGCCGTAGTATGGTGAGAGAAAGATATCTAGCCGATCAGCAGGTGGAGTGGGGATGATTTTTTCCTTGAGATAGCGATGAACGATGGCCACGATTTGAGGGAACAGGACATGGGTCGGCGCCTGGCACTGTGGCTGCCCGGCGAAATCTCGGGTCAAGTCCTTGGCCAACTCGAAGGCTAGCTCCTGGAGCCGCCTTCCCTTGCGATAGGGGTTGAGATCGAGCTTGGCAATCGCCCCGGGACCCGTCAGCGAGTACCGGCCCTGGTTGTTCGGCAGCCCCGCTTTCATTTCCACTTCAGGCGGGATCTGGAGAGGGTCCAGGTGAACGGGAGCCAGGCTGCTCCAGTTCACGGTTACGCGGTTGCGAATCGCCTGCCTGTAGCCCTCGATGCGGGGGAATTGGATCTCCAATGCCGCACGGTTGGGGAGCGGATGCACGTGATGCCGTTTTTCCGGCGGAGTCGGCGCCCCAGCCGGCGAGGCCTTGAAGGGCACGATCTCGAAAGGTACGCCGAAAACCTTGGCAATCTCCTCGGAAAGCTTTCCGTCCGGCCCGATCTCGTAGCTCGTTCGCCGCAGACCCCGGCCCACGACCTGCTCGCACAGGAGCTGCGACATGAAGGGGCGCAGCCCTACGATATGGGTAACCGTCTTGCAGTCCCACCCCTCCGTCAGCATACCGACGCTTACGATGCAGCGCACATCCCGCCCAGGTGGGTGCAGGGGACGCCCCAGCTTTTTTGCCAGCTCATCAAAACCCTCCGGGTAGAGCGGCCGGCCCTGGCTGTCCTCCAGCCATTTCACTTTGCCGACGCTGTCCAGGGTGAGCCGCATCCACAAGAATTCATCGCTTTTCGCCTCGGCCGAGTCTGTCTCATGCACGACTTTGGAGTCCACGCGTATGGTATTGATCCGACCAGCAGCATTGCGGAAGGCCTCGATCCCGCAGGGTGGGATCCCGGTCGGCGGATGGTTTTCCGCGATCCACTCGAAGAGGGTTTTCGCAATCTTGGTGTTCTTGCAGACCAGGATGAACACCGGCGGACGAGGGTCGTCCGCATGTCCTTCCCATTCCTGCCGCATCTGGTCCCAGTAGGCGGCGAGCATCGAGATCGGGATATTTGCCCACTTGAGAATGGCGTCCGGCCGGGGACTGCCCCTGCGACCTCCCCGCTCAACGGGGGTGAGCTTTCCCATGATATAGCGCCAGATATTAAAGTAGCCAGGAATCTCAGCACCTGTACTGTCCCGCACCGCAAGCTGGGGAATTTTGACCAAGCCCGATTCGATGGCGTCGGTCAACCCAAAGTCGCTCACGACCCAGGGGAAGGTACGGTTGGTGCTCTGGCCTACGCGTCCGAGGAAATAAGGTGTAGCCGAAAGATCTAAACAGAAGTTGATACCCCGAAGCTTGTGGATGCGGTCCAGCCCGTCCACCCAGACGGTCGCCTCCTCGAAAAACTCCCGGCTTTCCTCTTCTTCTCCAAAGAGGCTATCCTCGTCCTCGTCCGCTTCGGTGTGCCGGATGCGATAGGCATGGTGGGCCTCATCGTTGAAGACGAGAATGTTCTGCCTGCCGCCTGCCTGGCGGCCAAGCACCCGGTTTACCAGGGATGCGTCGCTTTCCACGTACTTCACCGATTCGACGAGGACCTTCTTGAGGTTTCCTTGCGCGTCCTTGATTTCCTTCTCAACCTTGATAAGGCCCACCGCTATCTGGCGATCGAGTTCTTTGCGCGTGAGGTAGCGGGTGCCGCGGGCCGTCGTGCTCTTCGGTCCGATCGTGATGGCCTCCTGCTTTCGCGTCGGTACTCCAGCCTTGATGACCCGGGCGCCTGCACCTCGCGTTTGCGTGCCCTGAGGCTCGAAGACGTGCCAGTTGGTGACCATGACGCGCCCCTTGCTCAGGTCCGGCATGAGCCGGGCTGGCACCAGATCCCTCGTCCTATAGAGGCTGGCTTCACCGGTTCCCGGGTCAAGCTCTCGGAGGCGGTTACGTATCGTGACGTTGGGGCAGACGACCAGAACGACATCGGAAAAACGTTTGTCCGACCGGGAGCTGACCTTGTTCAGTATACTCCACGCGGCGATCATGCCCATGACCGTGGTCTTGCCGCTGCCCGTGGCCATCTTGCAGGCGTACCGGTGGAAAGCTGAATAGCCCTTCTGTTTCCCTTCCTCCCCAGGTTCATCCAAGGGTAATTCGATGCCCTGAAGGAAATCCTGCCGCGCTTCCGTCAATAGCACGATCGTCTCGGCCGCCTCAAGCTGGGCGAAAAACAGCCGATGAAGCCGTCCCTCCCGGCGCCAGTATTTTAGTAGCTCGAGACTGGTTCGGGTGACACCCGCATAATCCGCATCACGCCATTCCTGGAGACGCTCGCGAATACGATTCACGAGGGTCAGCTCAACGGCGACGCTGGGGCTGCCCATTCCGCCCTCTCCGTGTTCGGCGGGAGGTCGGTAGAAATACATGGCCTTGCGGCGCCCTTGGATCCGTTCCGGCGCCTCTCCTGCGGTGATCCGCCAGTATTCCGCGGGCTCCTCGTAGGGTGAGTTCAGGATGGGTTGCTCGACCTCGTAGTCCATCAGGCCTCGGTCTCCGTGAGCTTCTTGACCACCAGAAGCTCATTGCCGCGGTCGTCGATGACCTTCACCGCGACCTGCCCATGCTCTCCCCCTTCGAAGGGGGCGCTAACCGTACCGGCCAGATGGTCCCAGACCGCTTCGTCGTAGCTCCCCTTGAGCGCCTTCTTGAGGCTTTCCCAGGCGCTCGTGCGGGGGAAAAAGGCCTGACATACATGAAAACACAGCCCGTTGTAGTCCGTGTCCAGAAACCACGCCGGAACATCGGCCGCCGCCAACGGTGCGGTCTCCATGGTGGCCGGATCGAATACGTCCAGGCCCTTGAGCTCGGCCTGGTAGCGGACCGGTTCGCCCGGCTTGTCCTGCTTCATCGCCTTGAGCACCACGTCGGGAAGGCCGCACACGCTGAAGATCTGGCTGGAGCGCATGTTCTTCAATAGGTCGCCCATCATCAGGTCGAGGGTCGCCTGCACGTAGGTGGCGGGGATTCCCACCGTCGCGTCGCAATTCTCGATGAGCTTGCGGGCATGGGGCTGGATGGCGAATCCAATGACGTATAGATGGCTGTAGTTCTTGGCCACGGCCTCGCGCGCCGCCTCGAAGACGGTCTTCTCGCTCACGGCGCCGTTCTCGGGTCCGAAAACGATGGCCACGCTTTTCTGCGACAGGGGCAGCAGCCCACCCTGCTTTTCCGCGGATTCTTGAACTGCATCCTGCAGGGTAGGCCGTTGGCCTTCGGCGGTGGCATCCACCAGGGCCTCGGCGCTCAGGGTCAGCGTCTTGGCCGGCAAACGGACGTTCTTGAGCGTGACGCTCTTGCCTCCGCCGAGCTGAATGACCGGGACCTTGCGGAGCACCTCGAGCATGCGGTCTACGAAGGAGCCATGGCTCTCGCCGACCCCCGCGCCGCTGTCCTCTTCGCCGTCGCCTTCCCAGTCCACGGGCGTTGGGATCGTGGCTTCCACTACAAACGGTCCGGAAACGCGGACGATGCCCGACTTTACTTCGGGCCGGTCTACGAGGACTTCTTCTTGGGGAGGCTCGTTGTTGGCGATGGATTTAAGGGTCACGTGAGGAACGATGCCGCCGACTTCTTCCCCCTTGTTGTTCTGTTTCCGCTTGTAGACAAAGCCCCCGACCGGTCCTCTCGCCTCCTCCTTCAAATCGTACCAGTGGTAGGTGGCTGTCAGTAGGCGCTGCCTCGCCAATGCGAGCGGGACACGGCTCGTGTCGATGGTGATCCACCGGCGTCCCCACTGCTCCGCCACGTACGCCGTGGTCCCCGAGCCGCAGGTCGGATCGAGAACCAGATCGCCTGGGTCCGTGGTCATCAGAAGGCAGCGTTCTATAACTTTATTGCCTGTCTGGACTACATAAATCTTGTCTTCAAGAAAGCTACCTGTCCCCGTATCATTCCACATTGCCTGAAGGGGAGATACTGGAAAATCGTTTGCGTATTGAACAAAGCGCAAGCTATTTCCGCTCACAATTAACCTATGTGCTTCCTCAAGTCGCTTCATTCCCGCCTCTGTTGTTCTCCATCCGCGGGACTTTGGACTATAGGTGACTCCCTCAAATGAATAGGAATACATCTGATTGTCATTCTGCGAGGACAGATCTGCTCTCGCAAATATTCTGCCGGTTACTTCAACACTTCCTTTTCGTTCATCAGCAGTCATCTGCCTTCGTTTACCGTCGTGGTCTTCAATCCAGGTGAAGGTCTGATCGAAGGCACGACCTTCTTCAGATGGCACGTAAAGCTGATAGTATTTCACACGCGCCATTTCACGCGCATACCAAAGCAAGTAGTCACACACAGATCCGATTGCTGTCAGACCACTTGGATTGCTCGCGCCGGAGGTTTTTCGGAATGGGATAACTGCACATGCATTTTCTTCCCCAAAAACCTCGTCCATCAGCTCCCGCACGTGATGCAGGTTCTCGTCGCTGATCTGCACGAAGATGCTGCCGCTGGGGGCGAGGAGGTCGCGGGCGAGCAGCAGGCGATCCCGCATGTAAGTGAGGTAGGAGTGCAGGCCCAGCTCCCAGGTGTCCCGGTAGGCCTTTACCATCTCTGGCTCCCGGGTCATATCCTCGTCCTCGTTGTGCTTCACGTCGCGCTTGCGCACGAAGGGCTGGAAGTTGCTCCCGAACTTGACGCCGTAAGGGGGGTCCATGTAGATCATCTGGACCTGGCCGCCCAGGCCTTCGTAGTGCAGGAGCGAGCTCATTACCACGAGCGAGTCCCCCAGTACCATGCGGTTCACCCACTTGTCTTTGTACTCGTAGGCGCGCAGGACCTGGTCGCTGATGGAGTGCCGGGGATCGCCGAAGAGATCGAGCTGGACACTGACTGGTTTTCGATGTCCCCGCAGGGTTTCGATGATCCCCGCGGTGGATAGCCGCTCATGAACGAAGAGCGGCAGGGTCGGCACGTCAAAGGACAGGTGCTCCGCCTTGCCCGCCCAGTTCAGAAAGGGCTTGTCCAAGGCGGCCAGTTGCTCCACCGCATCCTGGAGGCCTGTCACCCGGGCCCTTACCGTGCCGTCGGCAAGGATCAATTCGCGGGGCTTTTCAAAGTTGTGGGGAGCTTTCAGCCGGGAAGCCTCCTTGATGCAGGCCAGCAAGAACTCTCCCAGCTCCCGGGCGCCGTTCTGTCCGTCCCATTCGAGGCTTGGGGATAGTGAAGAATCATAGCGATAGGTGATGGGGGGCTTTTTCTTCTTGAACTGGGCCTGGGTCCCCGCCTCGGGTCGGAGCGGGCTTTCGGCCTCCGGATACCGGTAGCTTTCGGCTTTCGTTTCCTTGACGCCAGAAGCCTTTTTCGGCCGCCCTCTTTTGGCCATACTTCGACCCCTTTTGCAGAACTATCGCCGGCAACTTCTCCTCATGCCGCGTAATGCAGGATTTCTACTTCAGCGTTGCGCTGCGCAGCACCCTCGGCTAAAGCGTACATCTTTTGAGCTTCGGGCTCAGCGAGGTAGTACTCTCCGCAATCCTCGCAGACCTGGGCAGGAACTCCCTTGATCACGATCACACTTTTGCCTCGCTGCAATGTGACCGTCGCTACCCCCGGCTGGGTCCTACCCGTAATGCAAATCGCGCAGGTCATGATTCAGTCTACCACATCTCTGCGCCGCCTGCGCGCTACCTGCACCTCCCCCGCGCGCCCCGTGTAGCGGGCCATGAGGATCACCAGGGCCAGCGAGAAGAACAGGATGATCGTGGAGATGGCGTACACCTTCGGCGACAACCCGAAGCGCAGCATCCCGTAGATGAACACCGGCAGGGTCATCCAGGCGCTGCCCGTGAGGAAAAAGGAGATCACGATCTCGTCGAAGGACACCGTGAATGCCAGCAGTGCCGCGCCCACGATGGCCGTGCGGATCATGGGCAGGGTCACGTACCAGAAGGTCTGCGCGGGGTTGGCCCCCAGGTCCATGGCCGCCGCCTGGTAGTTGGGTCCCAGGCGCACGATGCGGGCGATGATCTGGAACATCACCACGGGCACCGTGAAGGAGACGTGCCCGAGCAGCACCGTGAACCAGGACAGCTTGATCCCCAGGTTGCGGATGAAGATCAGCAGGCTGATGCCCATGATGATGCCAGGCAGGATGTAGGGCAGCAACACCAGGGTGCGGAACGCCTGCTTGCCGGGAAAATGCACGCGCGTGACGAAGAAGGCCCCCGCCACTCCGAGCACTACCGCGATGGCCACGGCCGCCAGGCCGATGAGCAGCGAGTGCAGCAGGGCGGCGAGTAGGCCGGCGTCGGCGAAAAGTTCCTGGTACCAGCGTAGGGTGATCCCCTGCATGCCCACCATGGTCTTGGTCGGGCTGAAGGAGAAGATCAGCACTATGGCCAGGGGAAAGTACAGGAACAGGTACACCGCCAGGCCGTAGAGCTTGAGGCCCAGGCCGCGGCGGCGCGCGAAGGCCGAAACGCTACTCACTGAGGAATCCTCCCTCGGTGGTGCCGAAGCGCGAAGTGAGGGCCAGGATGGCCACCGAGATCCCGAACAGGATGAACCCCAGCGCCGCGCCCAGCGGCCAGTTGAAGGCGAAGCCGAACTGGCTCCAGATGAGGTTGCCGAACATGATCCCTTGAGTGCCGCCCAGCTGCAGGGGGATAATGTAGTCGCCCAGGGCGATGATGAAGGCGAAAATGAACCCAGTTACCAGGCCGGGCAGGGACAGCGGGAGCACCACGTTGAGGAAGGTGCGCAACTCCCCGGCGCCCAGGTCGCCGGCGGCCTCTTGCAGGTTGCGCGGGATCTTCTCCAGGGCCGTGAACACCGGGATGAAGACGAAGGGAATGCAGATGTAGGTCAGGGTGATGGCCACCGCGAAGCGGTTGTACAATAAGAAGCTCAATGGTTCCCGGATTACCCCGACGGCGAGCAGGAAGGAGTTGAGCACCCCCTTGTTCCCGAGGATGGTGCGCCAGGCGATGATCCGCACCAGGTAGCTCACCCATAGGGGGATGATCGCCAGCATGAACAGCAGCTGCTTCCCCCGCCGCAGCCGGAAGGAGACCAGGTAGGCCAGGGGGTAGGCGGTGAGGATGGCCAGCACGGCGATTACCAGCGCCAGGGCCATGCTTTTTACCAGGATCGAGAAGTACAGCGGGTCGGTGAAGAAGCGGGCGTAGCTGGCCAGGGTGAAGCGCCGGATGATCAGCATCCCGTCGGTGGAGTAGAAGCTCATCAGGAAGGTCAGGGCCAGGGGGCCGAGCACCAGCGCCAGCAGCCAGATGGTGATGGGAATGCCGCGCAGGAAGGAGCGCGGCGGGGAGAGGCGCGCGTGCACCGCTATACCGCCTCGGTGGAGTACTGGATGATCTCCGACTCCTGCGTGCGCGGGAAAAGCGAAATGTCAGCCGCCGCGAAGCCGATGGCCACCCGTTCCCCCTGGCGCAGCTTGGGGTCCCAGTTGACCGCGTTCACCACCGAGCGGATCTCCTGCGCCCCAAAGGAGCAGGTCGCCTCGAAGTCCGTGCCCCGATACACGATCCGCCTCACAGTCCCGCAGACCGTGTGCTCGGTCGCTCTAAAGGGGTTGACCTGGACGCGCTCCGTACGCACGCCCAGGAGCACCTCCTCGCCGGGCTTGACCTGCGGCGGGCAGCGGCCGGCCCGGATTGTCTCGCCCTCCACTTCCACCGTGCAGGTCGGGCCTTCGCGGGCGCTCAACCGGCCGCGCAGGAAGTTCATGTCGCCGATGAAGGAGGCCACAAAGGCGGTGGCCGGGGTGTTGTAGATCTCGTCCGGCGTGCCAATCTGGTGCACATGCCCGCCCTTCATCACGGCGATGCGGTCGCTCATGGTCAGGGCCTCGGTCTGGTCGTGGGTGACGTAGATGAAGGTGATGCCCACCCCCTGCTGGATATCTTTCAAGACCTTCTGCATGGCCACGCGCAGCTTGAAGTCCAGCGCGCCCAGCGGCTCATCCAGCAGGAGCGCCGCGGGGGAGTCCACCAGCGAACGGGCCAGGGCAATACGCTGGCGCTGCCCGCCGGACAGTTGCTGCGGCAGACGGCGCTCGAAGCCCTCCATGCTGACCAGACGCAGCACGCGCCGGATGCGCTCCCCGGCCTCCGCCAGGCTCACCCCCTGCATCTTGAGGGGGAACCAGATGTTGCGGCGCGCGTCCATGTGGGGGAACAGGGCGTAATCCTGGAACACGGTGTGGACATTGCGCTTGTGGGCGGGCACACGGCTCACCTCCCTGCCCTCTAAGAGGATCTCGCCTTCGCTAGGCTCCTCCAGCCCGGCGATCATCCGCAGGGTCGTGGTCTTGCCGCAGCCGGAAGGACCCAGCAGCGAGAAAAACTCGCCCTTGCGGATGCCGGCATCGAAGCGATGCACGGCCACCACCTCATCGAAAGCCTTCTTTACGCCGCGCAGCTCGATCGCCAGCTCCTCGCCCATTTCCTCCCCCGTGACTGTACCTGCGAAAAAGGACGGGCGGCCCCCGCCGTCAAACCCTCCGGGGTGCCGCCCGCGATGCTTACACTGCGACTCTACGGCTTGGCCTTAACCCGGTTCCACAGCTCCACGCGCTTGGCCGGGTCCTCCTCCGGGACCATGATGGCCAGCTTGTTGGGGAACGTGGCGATGTCCAGGTACCAGTAGCAGCTGTCCTTGACGACCTGGCTGAAGCTTTCGCCGCCTGCGGGATTCACGATCCCGTAACCGATCAAGCCGGCGAGCTGCTTCTGCACCTCGTCGCCGATCATCATATCGATGTACTTGTAGGCCAGCTCCAGGCTCTTGCCCTTGGTCGGAGCGGTGATGACCCAGCCGTCGATCCAGCACAGGGTACCCGGGTCGGGCACAAACTGGGTGAAGCTTTGCCGCACCCCAGCTTCCTCCAGCTTCATGTTGAGAATCGCGTCGTTGCCGCCCAGGACAAAGAAGGCGTCCTCGCTGGTGAGCACGCTGAACTCGGAGTCCAGCCCCGTGGTGAAGGTGCGGGCGTTCTTTTTCCACTTGTACAACAGCTCGGCGACCTTGTCGAAGTCGCTGTCCGTGAGGGCGAAGGGGTTCTCCACGCCCAACGCGATGGCCGAGCAGCCGGTCACGTTTGCCGACTCGTCGAAAAAGGCGGTCTGCCCCTTGAACTCCGGCGCGGTGAAGATGTCGTAGGAGATGGTCTTCTTGTCCCAGTTCACGTACTTGTCCAGCTTGGCCTTGGGCACCTTGGCGGTGTTCACCGTGATAGTCTGGGTGCCCCAGACGATCGGTACGTGCAGGGTGGCTCCGCCGCCGAGCATCTTGTTGTAGGGGTGCTCGCGGAAGAAGGCGCCCATCTTCATGTAGTTGCTGAGCTTCTTCACGTCCACCGGCTGCAGCAGCTCGGCGTTCTTGTACATGGGGATGCGGCCGGGGTCGATCGAGACGATGTTGTACTCGTTCGGCGCCGACTTCACTTTGTTGAACATCTCCTCCACCGTGCCGGCGTAGTTGATTTTCACCGTACACTTGTTGGCCTCTTCGAACGGCTTCACCCAGGCGGCCTCGGCGTAGCCGGCAAAGGCCATCAGGCTCATCACCGCCGGCTCGGCGGGCTTGCACCCCACCAGTGCCAGCACGGCGGCGAGCGCGACCGCCAGGGCGATCCATAACCCATAACGCTTCATAGGGACCTCCTTCTGAATATTGTTCGTTTGTCAGTATAGAGGGCAGGTAAACTCGGTGTCAACTTCGCAGTAGCAGGAGCTGCGCTGCTGCAGTAGCAGTACACAATACGCCCCGGAGCGACTATAGTAGCAGGGTGAAGCATGAAGCCCGCCCCCAGGACGCCGAAGCGCGCTACCGCAAGATCTTCGAGGCGGCCGAAGTCGGCCTCTGGGAGGAGGACTACTCCGCGGTCCGGTGGGAGATCCAGCGGCTGCGCGGCCAAGGCGTGGCGGACTTCCGGGACTATTTCAGCCAGCGCCCCGAGGAGGTGCTGCGCCTGGCGGGCCTGATCCGCGTCCTGGACGCCAACTCCCAGGCCCTGAAGTTTCACGGGGCCACAGAGCTGGCTGAGCTGGGCGGCTCGCTGGAAAACATCTCCGTCCCGGAGGCCCTTCCGGTTTTCCGGGAGGCCCTGACGGCGATCGCCGAGGGAAGGGGATCCTTTGAGAGCGAGGTGCTGGGCAGGACCCTGCAGGGCCAGCCCGTCTACTCGGTCATCCGCTTCGCCATCCCGCGGGAAGAGGGGCAGTACAAGCGGCTGATCGTCAGCACCGTGGACATCACGCGCCGCAAGCAGGCCGAGCTCGCCTTGGCGGAAAGCGAGGACCGCTTCAGGAGGATCTTCGACAGCGCCAAGGTGTCCCTGTGGGAAAACGACTTCTCGGCGGCCTACGACGCCATCGAGGGGCTGAAACGCCGGGGGATCACGGACCTGCGGCGCTACCTCGGGGAGAACCCGTGCTTCATCCGGGAGTGTCTCGGGGTGATCCGCATTCTGGACGTGAACCGGGAAACGATCCGGCTGTACAAAGCCGCCGGCAAGGAGCAGTTCCTCGGACCGCTGTCCGGGTTCATCAGCGTCGAGAGCGTCCCTTCCTACGGGGAAGAGCTGCTGGCCCTCGTCGAGGGCAGGGAGCATTTCGAAGGCGAACAGAAGGACTTCAACTTTGCCGGTGAAGAAATGGACATCCTGGTGGGCTATTCGGTGCCGCGCAACCGGGAGGAGTCCAGACGCGTCGTCGTGTCGGTTACCGACATTACCGCCCATAAGCGCGCTGAGGCGGAGCAGCTGAAGGTCCAGCGGCTGGAGTCCCTGGGAGTCCTGGCCGGCGGGATCGCCCACGACTTCAACAACCTGCTGACCACTATCCTGGGGAACATCAGCCTCCTGCGCGCCGAAGGACAGGGAGAGGAGCTCCTGGCGGAAACCGAGAAGGCGATCGCCCGCGCCCGCGGTCTCACCGAGCAGCTGCTGACTTTTTCCCGCGGGGGCGCGCCGGTGAAAAAGCTCGTGGTGCTGGGGAAGCTGCTGCGCGAGACGGTCCTTTTCGCCCTGAGCGGCTCGAATGTGGAAGTGCGGTTCGACCTCGCCCCCGACCTGCTGGCGGTCGAGCTGGACGAAGGGCAGTTCGCCCAGGTGATCAACAACCTGGTGATCAACGCCCGCCAGGCCATGCCGGAAGGGGGCAGGCTGGAGGTGCAGGCGGCCAACGGCGAGCCCGAGGCCGGCAGCCCGTTCGTCCGGATCGCCTTCCGGGATCACGGCGAGGGCATTCCCCGGGTGCATCTCCCCAGGATCTTCGACCCCTACTTTTCGACCAAGAAGGAGGGCAAAGGCCTGGGTCTTACCGTGGTGTACTCGGTTATCCGCAGTCATGACGGCCGCATCGAGGTGGAGTCGGAGCCGGGCCAGGGCACGGCCTTCACCCTTTACCTGCCTGCTTCCCGGCAGCAGGCCGCGCAGCCCGCGGGCAGGCCGACCGGCGAGGTCAGGGGCCTGCGCGTCCTGGTGATGGACGATGAGGAGGCGGTGCGCAAGGTCGCCGGCAGGATGCTCCAGCGCCTGGGCTGCACCGTGTTCGAGGCCGGCGACGGGGACGAGGCACTGTCGATCTATGAGCAATGGCAGTGCGCGGGAAACCCCCTGGATGTGGTCATCATGGACCTGACCGTCCCCGGCAGGATGGGTGGCCTGGAAGCCATGAGCCGGCTGCGGGAACTGGACCCGCGGGTCCGGGCAGTGGTCTCCAGCGGCTACTCCAACGACCCGGTCCTCGCCTCCCCCCGGGAGCACGGTTTCCGGGGCGTGCTGGCCAAGCCCTACACGCTGGAGGAGTTCCAGAGGGTGCTGGCGGAGCTCACCCGCGAACCCTGAAACTTCGCCTCCCGCCTTGACGCCATCCAGACGGCCGGACTACGGTGAGCCCATGCGCGCAGGGGTCACCCTGGCCGGCCGCTACCGGCTGGAACAGCTGCTGGGTCGGGGTGCCGCCGGCTCCACCTGGCAAGCCGTGGAGCAGGTCAGCGGAGCGCCGGTGGTGGTCAAGGCCCTGGAGCTGCGGCGCCTGGAGGGGTGGAAGGACCTTGAGCTGTTCGAGCGGGAGGCCCGGGTCCTGCGCAACCTGGACCACGAGCGGATCCCCCGCTACCTGGACAGCTTCCGGGCCGAGCTGGAGGGCGCCTCACTTTTCGTCCTGGTGCAGGAGTACATCCCCGGACTCAGCCTGGAGGCCAGGGTCGGGAGCGGCTGGCGGGGCACCGAGGCGGAAATCCGCTGCCTGGGGGCGCAGATCCTGCGCATCCTCGGCTACATCCATTCCCTGCGGCCGCCCCTCGTCCACCGCGACCTCAACCCCAGGAACCTGATCCAGCGGGAGGACGGCCAGATATTCCTGGTGGACTTCGGCGGGGTGCAGGACGCCATCCGGCAGGAAGGCAGCGCCACGGTGATCGGCACCCCCGGGTACGTGCCCGTGGAGCAGTACCTGGGGAGGGCTACCGTCCGCTCGGATTACTACGCTTTCGCCGCCATCCTGCTGTTCCTGCTCACACACCGCAGCCCGGCTGATTTCCCGCTGAAAGAGCTCAAGATCGACCTCAGCGGCCTGACGGACCTGTCGCACGAGCTGGAGCTGGTTCTGGCCAACTGGCTGGAGCCGGACGAGGTCCGGCGGACCCTGCGCCCGGACAAGGCCCTGGCCCTGCTGGAGGGCCGGGAGCTTGAGGCAGCCCCGCGTTCCGCCCTCGCCGTGCATAGGCAAGGGGCGCCGCTGCCCTCCAGGCAGGCCCCCCGCCGGCCGCAAGGCTCCAGGGTGGAGGTCGCGGAAACAGCCGACAGCCTGACGATCCGCTTCCGCGAGCGGGGCCGGCGCCAGTTGCCGCTTCTGGGCTTCACGATCTTCTGGCTGGGTTTCGTAGCCGTCTGGGACGCCATCGCCATCAGCCTGCGCGCGCCGTGGGTCTTCCCCCTGTTCTCCCTCCCGTTCTGGGGAGTAGGGCTATTCCTGCTGCACAAGGTACTTTACGGCCTGTTCGGCAGCGTGAGCCTGGAGCTGTCCGCCGCGGGCGGGTTGCGGTTCGTGCGGAAATTCATTGGCGAGAAGCACACCAGCGTCCCCTTGGCCGACTTGGGGGAGTGCACCATCAGCTCAGCCTACCGGGTCAACAACGTCCCGCAATACGCGCTGGAGTTGGAGGCGGGCACCCGCACGCTCAAGTTCGGCGAGTCCCTGGCCCCGCGGGAGAAGGAGTGGCTCTCGGCCCTGATCAACCGCAAGGTCGAGGAGCTGGCCGACCTGCCGGCGTGAAACCCGGCTACTGCCGGCGTGAAACCCGGCTACTGCCGGCGTGAAACCCGGCTACTGCCGGCGTGAGCCCTCAGCCGTAGGTGCAGGCGGCGGCTTGACCCTCTCTCTCACTTCTCACTATCCTTACAGTAAAGAAGCAACGAAGTAAGGAAAAGCGATGCCCAAAAAAGCGTACACGAGTTCCGTCTCCAGCAAGGGGCAGACTACCTTGCCCTCGGCCGTACGCATCAGGAAGGCGACCCCCCTGGACCTGAGCTGGGCCAGGGCCGTGGAGAGCACCCTCACCGAGTGGAACGGACCGGATGATGACGATTTATGAGCGCTTCGACGTGGTGGCTGTGCCTTTTCCCTTCAGCGACGCACCACGCGCCAAGCGTCGCCAGGATGAAGCTCTTCACCCTGGACAACCGGCTCATCATTTCCAAGTCCGGTGAGTTGGCGGCAACCGATAGGCGGAGCGTCGGCGCCGCGCTGCGGGAAGCCCTTCCGTAGATCCCGACCCGAAATGCGCAACCTGAAGATCGTGGGGGAGCTCCTCCCAGTGCACGCGCCAGGCGTCCGTGGCGATGCCGCCTAGGTAGGTCTGTAGAAAATAGGGCATCACGTGATGCGTGGTAGCCGGCAGCCGGTCCGGCACCCCCTTATTGATACACCCAGGTCAAGAGCCTCGCCAGCAGCAGGTAGTACAACGGCACTGCCGCGTAGAAACCCGCCAGGTACAGCCAGGCGCCGCGGCTGCCCTGCACGGCGAGCACGTGCTGGCGCAGCACGCAGCCGCCGGCCAGCACGGACACGAGGCCGATCAGCCAACCGCCGGCCAGGCTGGCGTACAGAAAGCGGTTGGCCAGGGAAGCCAGCGGGACGGCCTGCTCCGCCGTGCCCAGGAGCCGCAGGTCTCGCAGATTGGCCAGGCGGACCCGGCTCCAGGCCTGGCCGGCCACCGAGGTGCGCACCTCCAGCTCGCCGTACTCCGGCATGCCTTGTCGCAGCAGGCCCAGGGCATAGGCGAGCGAGGTGGCGAGCCACACGGTCGCCAGGAAGGAGAACAGGCCGAGGAGCAGCTCCGTGTCGCGCACCAGCAGGTAGTCGCGGAAGCCGGCCACGAAGCACATGCGCGCGCGCTGGGCCAGGAAACCGATCAGCACGCCGATCCCGAGGAACCCCAGGGAAAGCCACCACGCCTCGGTCACCTTAGGCCCCCCGGTTGCGGAGTCGCAGCAGCAGCGTACCGCAGAAGATCCCGGCGAGCATGCCCCCCAGGGCGGCGATGCCGTACACCTCCCCGTAGCCGGCGCGCAACACGATCCGGGTCGGGCAGCCGAAGATCACGATGCCGACGGTCATCACCGTCAGGCCGGCCAGGAAATACAGAATTGGCCGCTCCAGCGGCTGGCGACGCCGTTCGCGGTACAGCGCGGCGGTGGCAAAAGCGCCCAGCAGCACCCCCGGCGAGGTCAGGAGCAGCGCGCGCTTGGCGATGAGCGTGGTCTCCAGGGCCGAGCCGAACAGGGCGTTCCAGGCCGTGTTAACCAGGTCGCGCACATGGCAGGCCAGGCAGAAGGCATACGCCGAGGGCGGGTAGATACCCAGTAGCGCTTCCGCGGCCACGAACAGGACGCCGGCGATGACGCCGAACAGCCAGGGCTTGAGGGTGCGCGGCCTAGCCCTGGTGGGGGTAATGGTGAAAGCTTTCATACTGCACGAAGCTCCGGTCCAGGAGCTCCTGCACCTCCTCCTTCTGGATATAGTCGAAGCGCAGGGCCACGCCGCAATTAGGGCTGATCTCCCGCGGCCCCGGGATCAGGACCGCCCGGCGGCCGCTCTTGCGCAGCACGCTCTCCGCGCGCATGGCGTGATAGGAGCCGAAGAAGGTCACCACCCCTTCCAGCTCGCGCAACAGCTCCTGCTTGCCGCGCTGAGCGAACATCTACCGCCGCTCGCCGGCCAGGGTGCGCAGCGCGCGCACCCCGGCCCGCACGTCGCGCTCGCGGGTGAACGGACCCCAGCCGAAGCGCACCGTACCCTCCGGAAAGGTGCCCAGGCTGCGGTGCGCGATCGGGGCGCAGTGCAGCCCGACGCGGGTGAGCAGTCCGAAGCGGTCTTCCAAAGCCGACCCCGCCTCCGAACAGGACAGGCCGGTTACGTTTAGGGAAAGCACCCCGGTGCGTGCGGCGGTGTCGGCAGGCCCGTAGGCCTCGATCCCCGGCACGGCCGCGATCCCTTCCAGGAAAATCTCCAGCAGCCGCCGTTCGTGCGCCTGGACGCTCGCTACCCCGCGCCGCAGCAGGTACTGCACCCCGGCGCCCAGCCCCGCGATGCCCGGCGTGTTCAGGGTGCCGCTCTCGTAGCGGTCCGGCAGGAACTCCGGCTGCTCCTCCCGGTCCGAGCGGCTGCCGGTGCCCCCGCGCAGCAGCGGCTCCAGCGCCCGCGCGTCCCGTACGTATAGCCCGCCGGTGCCCTGCGGGCCCAGCAGGCCCTTGTGCCCGCTGAAGGCCAGGAAGTCCACGCGCATGGCCTCTACGTCGATGGGGACGCACCCTGCCGTCTGGGCCGCATCGACCAGCAGGGGCACACCCAGGCCTCGGCAATGCTCCCCGATGCGCGCGACGTCCGTGACGGCCCCGGTCACATTGGAGGCATGGGTCACCACCGCCAGGCGGGTGCCGGCCGTGAGCACGGCACAGAACGCGGCCGGCTCGATCACCCCCCCGACGGCCGCGGGCACCACCTCCAGCCGGACCCCCCGGTGCGCTAGATGGCGCAGCGGGCGCATCACGGAGTTGTGCTCCATGGAGGAGGTCACGACCCCGTCGCCGGGGCCGAGCAGGCCGTACAGCGCCAGGTTCAGGGCTTCGGTGGCGTTCTTGGTGAACACGATGCGGGATGGGTCAGCGACGTGGAACAGCTCGGCGATGAGCTCCCGGGTGCGCAGCACGGTCCGGGCCGCCGCCACGGCCTTGGCGTGTCCCGACCGTCCGGCGTTGCCGCCCCCGCGGACCAGGCAGCGGTGCACCGCGGCCGCCACCGCCGGCGGTTTCGGCCACGAGGTGGCCGCGTTGTCGAAGTAGCGGAGTTTCACGGGGCGACCGCCCGCAGGGTCCCGATCTTGCGCACGTTGGCGAACCACTCCTGGTAGAACAGGGCGTCGGCTTGCTTGGTGCCGGGCAAGAGCACCCGGTAGCGGCCGCCGGCGCGGGTTACCGGCAGTACCTTCTCCCAGTGGAAGATAGTGCAGGCCCCCAGCAGCGTGCCCTGGGCGCGGACCGCGGCCACTACCTGGGAGCCTCCGGTGGCGGGCCAGGCGCCGTGGGCTGCTGCCTCCTCCGCTGTCACCTCCTCCGCCTGCACCTCGGCCAGGCGCAGCCACACCCCGCCGTAGCCCAGCTCGTCGTTGAGACGGCTCACGAACGCCTCCCGGGGCGTCCAGCCGCGGCGGTCGTCCTCTGCAGCCCTCACCTCGCTCCGATAGGGGGCGTTGCCGCTGCCGGTGTAGTCGGGTTCCCGGGCCAGCGCCCACGCCGCGGCGTAGTCCCCCTGGTCCAGCAGGATGTAGAAGGAGCGAACCGCGTCGGCGGGCGAGCCGCTGCCCGGCGCGGCCTGCTTCACGGGAGCCGAATAGACCAGGGAAGAAGACAACAGCGCACTGCCGCCGGCCGCCCGCAGCAGCACCCCGAGCAGGACCGCCGCCCCCAGCAGGGCCGCAGTGAGCGCCCTGGCGGGCACTAGCGCCCGGGCAGCCGCCCGGCGGCCGTCAGGCATGCCGCTTCTTCAGCTCGTCGATGGCCACGGCCAGGATGATGATGGCCCCCGTGATCACCAGCTGGTACTGGGTGCCCACACCCATCAGGCCCAGGCCGTTCTGAATGAGCCCGAAGATCAGCACCCCGATCAGGGCGCCCAGCAGGTTGCCCACCCCCCCGGCCAGGCTCACCCCGCCCAGCACGATGGCCGCCACAACCTGGAACTCGAAGCCCTGCCCGGCCATGTGGTTGGCCGAGCTCAGGCGGGAGGCCAGGAGAATTGCGCTGACCGAGGAGAGCAGCGAGCACAGGATGAACGCGCTCAGCTTCAGGCGCTCGGGGCTGATGCCCACCGCCCGGGCCACCTCGGGGTTACCCCCGACCGCGTACAGACGGCGCCCGTAGGTGGTGTGCCGCAGCACGTACATGAAAACGACCACGATCACGATCATGAGGATGGCCGTGTAGGGCAGGAAGCGGAACAGCTTGCCGTTGCCGACCATGAAGAAAAAGTCCTTTCCCGACTGGTCCGAGATGGGCACCTTGCCGGTCGCGAAGTAGACGAAGCCCCGCAGCAGGTAGTACATGCCCAGGGTCACGATCAGGGAGTTGATCTTCAGGCGCGTGACCAGCAGGCCATTGATGACCCCGATCATCCCCCCGACGGCCAGCGCGGGCAGCACGCCCAGCCAGAAGCTGCCCGTGGCGTTCATCACCAGCACCAGCGGCAGCGCCGCCACGGCCTGCAGCGAGCCAATCGAGATGTCCACCTCACCGCAGATCAGGAGCAGCGACAGCCCCACGGCGGCGATCATGGTGATGGAGATCTGCCCCAGCACATTGGAGAGGTTCTTGGGGGTGAAAAAGTACTTGGAGCTGAAGGTGAACACCAGGAACAGCACCACCAGCACGGCCAGCAGGCCCAGCTCCCCAAAGCGGGAAAGATTGAAACGGGCGGACCCGCGGTTCAGGACATTGCTCGACATACGCTCTCCCCCGCGTTCAGGCGATGGCGGCAGCCAGGATCTTCTCCTGGGTCGCCTCGGTGCGGCCGAACTCTCCGGTGATCCGGCCGCTGCTCATGACCAGGATGCGGTCGCTGACCCCCAGCAGCTCCGGCATCTCCGAGGTCAGCACGATGACCGCCAGGCCCCCCTTGGCCAACTCGTCGATCAGCTTGTGGATCTCGGCCTTGGCCCCCACGTCGATGCCGCGCGTGGGCTCGTCCAGGATGATCACCTGCAGCTTCTTCATCAGCCAGCGGGCCAGTAGCACCTTCTGCTGGTTGCCGCCGCTTAAGTACTCGACCTTGTGCCGGAGGGAGGGGGTCTTGATCGCCAGCCGTTGCACGTACTCCTGCGACCGCGCGTTCTCCGCCTTGGTCCGGATCAGCCCGAAACGGGCGAACTCGCGGACCGAGGGCAGGGTCATGTTCTGGGCCACCGACATCTGCAGCACCAGCCCCTCGCCTTTGCGGTCCTCGGTGAGCAGGCCCAGCCCCGCGTGCGCGGAGTGGCTCGTGGAGCCCAGGCGCAGCTTGCGCCCGCGCAGCTCCAGCTCGCCCGCGCTCACCGGGTCCAGCCCGAAGATGGCCTTGGCCAGCTCCGTGCGCCCGGCGCCCAGCAGGCCGAAAATCCCCACCACCTCCCCGGCGTGCACCTCGAAGCTGACCCCTTTGAGCTTCTGGTCGGTGGCGAGGCCTCGCACGCCGAGCACCGTCTCGCCCCGGCCGGAATGGGTGCGGGGGAACAGCGTCGAGATGGAGCGCCCGACCATGTCCGTGACCACGGCGTTGGTGTTGGTCTCGCCGACCGGCTTGGAGGACACCAGCTGCCCGTCGCGGAACACGGTGACCCGGTCGCAGAGCTCGAACACCTCCTCCAGCTTGTGGGTGACGTACAGGATGCCGATGCCCAGGACCTTCAGCCGGCGGATCACCTCGAACAACGAGCGGATCTCGTTGGGGGTCAGGGCCGAGGTCGGTTCGTCCATGATCACCACCTTGGCCTCGTGGGACAGGGCCCGGGCGATCTCCACCATCTGCTGCTGGGAGATCGTGAGAGAGCTCACCTTCCGGGTGGGGTTCAAGTCCAGGTTGATGGAGCCCAGGATCTCCAGAGTCCGGCGGTTCAGGGTCCGCCAGTCGATGGCCCCGCCGCGCTTCAGGGGGAAGGACTCCAGGAACACGTTCTCGGCCACGGACAGCTGGAGGACTAGGGCCAGCTCCTGGAACACCACCTTGATGCCGCGCCGCAGGGAGTCGTGCGCGCTGTGCAGCTCCAGGGGGGCGCCCTCGAACAGGATCTCCCCCGAGTCCCTCTTGTACACTCCCGCCAGGATCTTGATCAGCGTGGACTTGCCCGCGCCGTTCTCGCCCACCAGGGCCTGGATCTCGCCCCGGCGCAGGGAAAGGTCCACCCCGCTCAGGGCCTTCACGCCCGGGAACTCCTTGGTGATGCGCCGTACTTCCAGGATGACGTTGTTTTCGTTCATATGGTGATGATTTTAGAGCGGGCGTTCTTGCGGCGGTTGTCCAGGTACACGGCCGCGATCAGCACGAACCCGCTCACCACGATCTGCAGGTCCTGGTTCCACCCCAGGATGATGATGCCGTTGTTGATGATGCGCATGATGATGACCCCGATCAGCGTGCCGATCAGGGTGCCCTCTCCCCCGCCGAGGCTGGTCCCGCCCAGGATGACGCCCGAGATCACTTCCAGCTCGAAACCCTGGCCGGAGTTGGGCTGTCCGGAGTTCATGCGCGAGACCAGGATCACCCCGGCCACGGCCGCCAGGGTGGAGCTCGCGATGAAAGTCAGGATCTTCAGACGGTCCACGTTGATCCCGGAGATGCGGGCGGCCGTGGGGTTGCCGCCCGTGGCGTACAGGTAGCGGCCCGCCAGCGACTTGTTGATCACCAGCAGGAACACCAGGTACAGGACCGCCATCAGCAGGATCGGGATCGGCAGGAAGCCGAAATAGCCGTTGCCGATCCGGAAGAAGGCTTCCTTCTGGTGGTAGTTTTGCACCGCGGCAATGCGGTAGAGGTACACCCCGCCGCGCAGGATCATCATCATAGCGATGGTGCCGATCAGGGAGTTCACCTTGAGCTTGGTGCGCACCAGGCCATTGGCCAGGCCGGTCAGGGCGCCCAGGGCCAGGCCCGCCAGCACGCCCAGCGCTGTGCTCTGGGTCTTGTTGATGATGTCCATGGTCACCACGCCCACGAAGGCCACCAGGGAACCGATGGACAGGTCCACCTCGCCGGTGATCAGGAGCATGGTCATGCCGATGCCGGCGATCACCGCCATGGAGCTGTCGCGCAGGATGTTGAGGATGTTGGCGAGGCTGATGAACTTGGGGTTGCCGATGGAGATCAGGATCGACAACAGCACCAGGACCAGCACCAGGATGATCTCGTTGAACAGGATGAGGGCTCGAGTGAATGTCTGCCCGCGGGTGGCGGTAATGGCCACGGCCGTTCTCCTTTGAAACAGGGGCCGCCCCCCGGATCGCCCGGGGGGCGGCCGCAAGATTGTCAGTTCTTACTGCATTTGGACTCGCGCTTGAGGGCGTTGACGGCGGTCCAGTTGATGGTCCGCACCTCGCCCTTCAGGGTATAGTACTTGTTCCAGGTGGACTGCGTCAGGGCGAAGGTCGGGGTGACCCAGTGCTCCGGCACGGTTTCGTTGTTGAACAGCTTCACCGCCATGTTGATGCATTCGTAGCCCACGGCCTCGGGGAACATGGCCGCCTCGACCTGGTAGGGGCCGCCTTCCTGCATGGCCTTGATGAAGGCATTGCCCTCCCCACCGGTGCCGCACACCACCACCTTCTTGGTGTCCAGGCCGGCCGCCTTGTAGGCCTGCAGAGCGCCCAGAGCGGAGTCGTCGTTGCAGCCGTAGAGCACGTTGACATTGGAGTCCTTGGTCAGGGCGTCGGTGGCCACCTGCAGCGCCTTGTCCTTCAGGCCCTGGCCGTCGATGCGGTGCACCATGACCGCGTCGGGGATGATCGTGCGGATGCCATCGTAGAAGCCGTCCACCCGCAGGATGCAGGGGCGCAGCATGGGCAGGTCCACCGCCAGAATGCGCGCCTTGCCGCCCAGCTTGGCCTTCACGTACTTGCCGGTCTCCACACCGCCCTTGAAGCCGCAGTCGTAGTCGCAGATCGCCACCAGGGTGGTCATGCCCTTCACGGCGCTGGCCTCAATAATCAGCGGTAGCCCTTCGGCCTTGGCCTTCTTCACGATGGCCTCCGCCCCTTCCGTCTGCACCGGGGAGATGATCAGCACGTCCACCCCCTTGGCCATGAAGTCCTCGGCGAAGGACACCTGCTTGGCCATGTCCAGGTTGGCGTCGGCGATCTCCAGCTCGATGCCCAGATCCGCGGCCCGGGCCTTCATGCCCTTCTGCAGGCTCTGGTACCACTCGTGCATCATGTAGTTGCCGACCCAGCCGACCCGCTTGGGTTTCTTGGCCTGGGCGAAGGCGAGGGTCGTGGTGAACACCACGAGCAGCGCCACGACGATCAGAATCGTCAGCCTCTTTCTCATTTCAGTTCCTCCTTGGAAAATAATTCCAACTGTTCGACGAACAGTTTGCCTCGAGTTATAGCTTCAGGGGATAGGCCCCGTACTTTTTGGCCACCTCGATGTAGGCCCGGATGTTGTCCAGAGGGATGTCGTCGTGCAGGCTGTGGTCCGTGGCCAGCACGTACCCCCCGCCGGGGGCGGCGATGCGCAGGCACTCCAGGGCCTCCCGCCGCACATCCTCCGGCGTGCCGGAGACCATCGTGGTCTTGTTGTTGATGTTGCCGATGGGGCACAGGCGCTTCCCGTAGCGGCTCTTGATCTTCGCCAAATCCATGCTCGCGGCCCTCTCCACCGGGTGGAAACCGTTGATGCCGCAGTCCACCAGGTCGTCCATCACCTCCCAGAGGTTGCCGTCGTTGTGCATCATCACCGGCAGGCCGTATTTGCGCATGCCCTGGGCGATCTCCCGGAACGGCTTGATGAAGAAGCGGCGCAGGTGCGCCGGGGACATGAGCAGGCCCGTGGTCCCGCCCCAGTCGTCAGCCAGCCCGAAGGCGTGGATCCCCCCGGGGCGAAGCCCGACACGGATGTCGGCCTCCACCGCCAGGCGCACCGTTTCCAGCGTCCACTTCACGTAGGCGGCGCAGATCTCGTCGATGAGCTGCGGGTCGTCATAGACCGTGAGGGAAAGGTTGGCCAGGTCCATGAAGTACCAGTACATCATGGTGAAGGGGCCCAGAAACCCGGCGATGATGGCGATCTCCCCCTCGTTGGCCTTGACCGCGTCCCGAATCATCTTGAGGCGCGTCGGGGTTTTCGGATCGGGCATCCGGTAGTTTTTCCAGTCGGCGCGGTTTTTGATGGGCACGTCGATCTGCACCATCACCGGCCAGCCGTCCTTGACGTAGGTGATGCCCCACTCGTCCTGGTAGCGGGAGCCGCGGGGGTGCGGCTGGTCCTCGAAACCGCAGTAGCCGTTGATCGGGATGAACTGGGCATCCAGCCCCAGGAGGCCGGCCAGCTTGACCTGGCTTTCGCCGTCGTACAGCTCGGTGGTGTAGCCCAGCAGCTCCTTCTGCAGCCGCGGGCTGAACAGGAAGTCGAACACCGGTACGCGGTCCGGGGTGCCGCCGCTCAACGCCGTGACGAACCGTTCCCTGGGTTTCATGCTCGCCTCCTTAATATCGGTAGTGCTGAAAAGCCTCGTACATCGCCCGGATGTTTTGTAGAGGCGTGTCGGGGCCGATCTCGCCGCAGGCGATGATGCCGCCCGCCGGTGTGCCAAGGTGCTCGAAAACCTCCCGCACGTGGGTGCGCACCTCCGCCGGCGTGCCGAAGGGTATGACCTTCTGCCGGTCGAGGTCCGTGCGGAAACACACCTTACCGGCGAAGTTCTTCTTCAATACATCGTAGCCGATCACCCGGGCCTGGCAGTTAAGCACCTTCACCCCGAGGTCGAGCAGGTCGGGGATGATGTCGAGGATGTAGCCGTCGGAGTGGAAGTGCACGTCCACGCCCGCGCCGTTCACCTTGTCGAACATGGCCCGGTAGGCCGGCTGGAAGAAGCGCCGCCAGAGCTCGGGGGGGATCAACAGCTGGGCTTGAGCGCCCCAGTCGTCGGCGAAGTGCAGCCCGTCGTACTCGTGCTCCAGCCACCGGTCGATCCACCGCAGGTTGAACTGGAGCAGGTCGTCGCGCAGACGGTAGACCTCCTTCGACTCGAAAGCCAGGTCCACCATGAGGTTTTCCATGCCGCGCAGCTGCTGCATCTCCTCGAAGAAGGTGATCCAGGCGCCGCGCGCGTACCAGTCCCCGTTGCGGCCGGCCAGGTGCCCGCTATAGAGGCGCCCGTGGGGCGGGCCGGCGCTGAACTCCGGCCAGCGAAAGCCCTCGTAGGCGGCCCAGTCGGCCAGGGGCCACTCCACCGGGATGCCGCAGATCCCCTCGTCGTGCACCGACCACAGGGTGCCGAAGTCGTCCCGGTTCAGCCCTCCCTTGTACAGCGCCGGATATTCTTCCCGCCCCAGGTCCGGCAGATAGGCCCAGCCGAAGTCCTCGTGCACCGCCGCCAGGATGTCCTCCAGCGCGCGGCCGTACTTGAGCTGGGCCGCGGGCAGGATGCCGTGGGAAATGGGCGGACGGTCCGGGTGGTCGAAGCGGATCGCGCGGCGGACCCTTTCTCGGCTATTCACGTGTTGTGCTCCTGGCAGGACTCCCGCACGATCAACCGGGGCTTGATCAGGAAATGGTGGGCCTGGCCGTTCTCCTTGAGGCTGATGCGGTTGAGCAGCCCCGAGGCGGCGATCTCCCCCATTTTGTACTTGGACTGGTGCACCGTGGTGAGAGGTACCCGGAGGAAGGGCGCCAGGTAGATGTCGTCGTAGCCGATGATGGAGACCTCCTCGGGGATGCGCACCCCCTGGGCGAGCAGGCACTCCATGGCCCCGAGAGCCACCGCGTCGTTCACCGCCACGAGCGCCGACGGGAGCGCCTGCTGGCCGTGCGCGCGGATGAACTCCGTAACCAGCGCGCAGGCATCGGCCTGCGAGTTGGCGTCCCGCAGCACCACCTGGTCCTCCAGGCGCAGGCCGCGGGCCTCGATGGCGCGCCTGAACCCCTCGAAGCGGTCCCGCGTCCCCCGCAGGGCGTTCGACGACAGGTTCAGGAAACGGCGGTGCCCGAGCTTCAACAAATACTCGGTGGCCAGCCGGCCGCCCTCCAGGTTGTCGCTGTCCACCCAGGAAAGCTCGCGGTCCTCGGACTTCTCGTTCATGATGAAGAAGGGCATCCGTCGCTTCTGCAGCAGCCGCACCGCCGGGGAGTCGGCGGCCAGGGGCGTGATCAGCACCCCGTCCACCTTGTTCCGTAAAAGTGTACGGGCCAGCTCCAGCTCCTCGTCGGCCCGGTAACCGGAGCTGGTGAGGAGCATGGTGTAGCCGCTCTTACGCAGCGTCGTCTGGATCCCCTTGGCCACCTCGGTGAAGAAAGGGTTGAGGATGTCCTCCAGGATCACGCCGATGGTGTGCGTGCTTTTCTTGGTCAGGCTGCGGGCGATGTAGTTGGGCTCGTAGCCCAGTCGCCGGGCCGCGGCCCGCACGCGCTTCTTGGTGGGCTCCCCGATGCGGGTCGAGTCGTTAAGGGCGCGCGACACGGTGGACTTGGCAACCCCGGCCGCCCGGGCCACGTCCCCGATCGTGGGCGCCCGCCTCGCCTCAGGCATAGGCACCGTGGTCGTCCACCAGCTGCCGCACGCGGGCCACGCGTCGCTCCAGGCCGTCCGGCGGGACCTGGTCGGCCACGCCGAGCACGTAGCGCCGGTCGCGCCGCATGACCGACAGGACTTCCTTCACGTGGCGGTCGAACTCCTGGTCGCTCACCGCCGGGGTAAAGTAGGAGCCGGGGATCCCGCCCCAGTAGATCACCTCCGCCCCGCCGCGGTAGCGGTCCCACTCCTGGATGCTCAAGTCCCCGACCGGCTGGGGGGTCATGGCCTCGATGAAGGTGAGCCCGATGCCGCTCTCCTCCCGCAGCAGCCCCTTGAGGGTCCCGTCCATGTGGATGCAGGAGAACTTGCCCGCCGCGATGATCCTCTTGGACCAGCGGGTCTGGAAATCGCGCAGGAACAGCTCGAAGAACCGCGGGCCGACCACCTCGGCGGTCAGGTTCTCCGGCATCATCAGAATCTCGGCGGGGCTTTCGACGGCGATCTGACTGGAGCGATCCTCGCTCGCCACCAGGGCCCGGAAGGTCTCGGTGAAGGCGTGCGGGTCATCGGCGTGCATCATCACGATGTTTTCGATCCCGGCGTCGATGGCCACCATCCGCATGAAGGGGGTGCGCGGCAGGTAGCAGAGCACCACCCCCATCTCGCCGACCTGCTGCGCGCGCTTTTTGGCGAAGGCGTAGTCCGGCTCGTAGCGCATGTTCTCGAACAGGTAGCGGTAGGCCGGCAGGTCCTTCAGGCTCTTGACCAGCCGCACGATGGGCGCCTCGGAATAGGTGATGTCGCTCCACTTCCAGCACTCCTCCAGAGTGCCCTGGGGCGTGCGGATGCGCCGGTAGCGCAGCTCCCCCTCCTTCCATTCCTCGACCTCGCAGCCCTGGATGATCTCCTGGTAGGGGAAGTAGCCCTGCAGGTAGAAACCCACGCCGAGGCGCCGGTGCCACTCAATGTACTCGTCGCTGGCCTTGAAGTCCGGGGGGCGCTGGCCCTGAGCGATCAGGGCCGTGGCCCAGTAGTCCAGGTCGCCGAACCAGGGGACCTGGTCGGCCTTCTGGCCTTTCAGGGTTTTCAGGATGCGCTCGCGAGGTGTCATGCTCCACCCCCTTCGAATCGTAAGGCTGCGCGGCCGGCAGCGACGGCGGGTGACTGACTCGGCGGTTGTCGATAGGTTCCCACGGGCGCCGTCTGTGCAACCGGTTGCGCAGATTATCACCCGATTTCTCCCATCTGTCAACAAATATCTTCACACGGTATACTGTCCGCGCATGCGCAACCTGAAGATCGTAGTTCAGTACGACGGCAGCCGCTACCTGGGCTGGCAGCGCCAGAAGGAAGAGGACCCGGAGCGCCCGCGCACCATCCAGGGCAAGCTGGAGCAGGTCCTGAGCCGGATGACGGGCGAGAGCATCGAAGTGATCGGCGCCTGCCGGACCGACGCCGGCGTGCACGCTGAGGCTCAAGTGGCCAACTTCCGGACCTCCTCGACCCTGACGCTGCAGGAGGTGCGCGCGTACTGCACCCGCTACCTGCCCGAGGACATCGCCGTGACCGCGGCCGACCAGGTGGACGCGCGCTTCCACGCCCGCTACCGGGCCCGCCGCAAGCGTTACGTGTACCGCATCTGGACCGCCCCGCACCCTCACGTGTTCCGCCGGCGCTACTGCCTGCACCTCCCCGAGGCCCTGGACCTCGCGGCCATGCGCCGCGCAGCCGCGCTGCTCACGGGCGAGCACGACTTCCTCTCCTTCACCTCCAGCAAGTCCCGCACCAAGTCCACGGTGCGCACCCTGCATGCCCTGGAGGTGCGGGAGCAGGAGGGCTGGGTGGAACTGGCTTTCGAGGGGGACGGGTTCCTGCACAACATGGCGCGCATCCTCACCGGCACGCTCCTGGAAGTCGGGGGGGGCCGCCTGGAGGCGGAAGCGGTGGGAGGCATCCTGGAGGCCCGCGAACGCAGCGCCGCCGGCCCGCTCGCTCCTCCCCAGGGACTGTGCCTTCTGGAAGTGCTCTTCTAAATCCCGCTACAGGCCGGCCAGAAAGATCCGCACCCCCGCAAAGCCCAGGGCCACGGCCAGGGCGCGCAGAATCCAGGCTCCCCGCACCCGGGTCGAAAGGAAGGCCCCTAGCTGGGCGCCGGCCATCACGCCCAGCCCGAGGGCGGCCACGCGCGCCCAGCTGCCGGCTAGCGCCCCCGCTACGGCATTGGTGGCGGAGCCCACGAGGGAGGTGACCGCCAGCACCAGGTGCGAGGTGGCCGTGGCCACATGCACGGGGAAAGCCAGCAGGCTCACCAGCACGGGCATGTGGATGATCCCGCCGCCGATGCCGAGGAAGCTGGACACGAAGCCGACTCCCAGGCTCAGCAGCATGCCCGGCAGGGGCCGGAAGGAGTACTCGTGGGTCGTCCCCTCACGATCCGTCAGGCGGCGCGCGACCCAACCATGCCCTTCCCGGCGCGCGTGGGCGGTCCGCGGTTCGCGGCGCAGCAGCAGGAACACGGCCGCCCCCACCAGCAGGACGCCGAACAGCAGGTTGAACACCGCGCGCGGCACGCGGGAGGTGGCCAGGGCGCCCAGGACGGCGCCGGGCACCGTGCAGGCGGCGAACAGCAGGGCGGAGCGGGTGTCGATGCGGCGGGCTCGGGCGTAGGCCAGGGAGCCGGACAGCGCGTTGAGGAACACCACCGCCAGGGAAATCGCCGCCAGATGCTGGGGCGGCTCAGCGGGATACAGCAGGAGCAGGACGGGCATCAGGAGGAAACCCCCGCCCGCGCCGATCAGGGTGCCGAAGGCGCCCACGGCGAAGCCGAGGGGCAAAAGCCAGAGGATCTGCAGCATTTCCACCCGGGCCCAATATATTCGATCGAGTTGCCCGCATCTACACTTCCTTGACCCCGGCCGCCGCCTGGGCCTACACTTCCTGGTACGCTTCCAAGGAGGCCGCGCGTGTGCGACACCTTCGTGGCCCTTCCGCCTTTCACTTCCGACGGATCGGTGATTTTCGGCAAGAACAGCGACCGGGAGCCCAACGAGGCGCAGGTGCTGGAGTACCACCCGCCGGCCGAATACCCCAAGGGCCGGCGCCTGCGCTGCACCTACCTCGGCATCCCTCAGGCCCGCCGCACCCACGGGGTGCTCCTCAGCCGGCCGTTCTGGATGTGGGGCGCGGAAATGGGAGCCAACGAGCGCGGGGTGGTGATCGGCAACGAGGCGGTGTTCACCCGCCTGCCCCGGCCGAAGGACGAGCGCCTGACGGGCATGGACCTGCTGCGCCTGGCTCTGGAGCGCTCGGCCTCGGCTCAAGGTGCGCTGGAGACGATCGTGTCCCTGCTGGCCGATCACGGCCAGGGCGGGCCGTGCGGGTACACGGATAAAAGCCTCACCTACCACAACAGTTTCCTGATCGCCGACCCGGGGGAGGCCTGGGTGCTGGAGACCGCCGGACAGGTGTGGGCGGCGGCCCGCGTGCGCGGCAGGTACGCGATCTCCAACGGGCTGACCATCGGCGAAGCCTACGACGAGAGCCACCCGCAGCTGCTGGAGACTGCGCGCCGCCGCGGCTGGCTGAAAACCGGCCAGACCTTCCACTTCGCCCGCTGTTTCTCCGACTGGTTCTACACCACTTTTACCGCCTGCCGCAAACGGCGCAGCCGCGCCGAGCAGCTGCTGGACCAGAAACGCTCCGAGGAGGGCTCGGGGGTCAGCGTGGCAGACGCCATGGCAATATTGCGGGATCACGGGGGGCAGAAGCCCTACCAGCCCGACGCCCATCTGCTGATGGGCCATCTCTGCGCCCACTCGGCCAACGGGCTGGCCCGGCACGCTGCCCAGTCCACCGGTTCCCTGGTGGCCCACCTGGCGGAGGAGGGCAGCCTCTACTGGGCCACGGGCACCTCCGCCCCGTGCACGGGCGTGTTCAAGCCGATCTGGCTGGAGGGCCAGGTCCTGCCCGAGCTGGGCTCCGCCCCCGGGGCGCGCTACAACCCGCGCAGCCTGTGGTGGCGGCACGAAAACCTGCACCGCCGCATCCTGCAGGACTACCCCACCCGCAGCGCCGTCATCCGCAAGGAACAGGCCGACCTGGAGGAGGAGCTGCGCGTCCGGGCTTCCGCCGCTTCCCGGCGCAGGCGCTTCCCGCTCACCGAGGAGGCATTCCGCCGGGCGCAGGAGGCCGAAGCCCGCTGGCTGGAGACCTTTGACGGCATGGCCGTCCAGCGCCGCCCTGGGCTGGTCTTTCAAAGCTACTGGAACGCGCAGAACCGCGCCGCCGGCATGCCCTCTTGACCTCCCCGCGCCCCGGGAGGTACCTTATTATCAGCCTATGCTAGAGGTGGGAAAAACCATGATTGAAGACCCATGGAGTAGCCCCGCGGCATAGGAGGCGCGAGACCCCCATCCATCTTCCGCCTCCGCGAGCCGCGAGGTGGGAGGTGGAGGATGAAACGCTTCATTCGTTCCATCGACCCGTACATTTTCGGCGGATTCGTGGGCAGCCTCTTCGCGGGGCTGATCACGCCGTACCACATCAAGCTGATCGCCTCCGCCCTGGATGTGCGCGTCATCGTGTTGGGATCCCTGGCGGGTTCCCTGTTCCCGTTCGTGACCGGGCTGGCGTTGGAGAACCGCCGCCTGGCGCGCCGGCTGTACGCGCAATTGCCCCTGATCATGACCGCCGAAGTCGGGCTCACCGCGGCGGCGGTCCTGCTTTACTTTCTCGACCTCTCCATCTACTACGTCGCCTCCATGATCGTGTTCGGCACGTTCACTTCGGCGGTGATGTATCTGCTGCAGATCCTGAAGCAGAGGCGATACCGCCGGGGCCGGGCCGCCTTTGACCGGCGCTACGCCATGGCCGATGCAGCCGGCTACCTGGCCGGTTCCCTGCTAGCCCTGACCGACTGGCGCCCGCTCGGCGACCTGCGGGTCCTGCTGGCCCTCAGCCTGGCGCAGACGGCGATCGTATATCTGATCTACCTGCGCTGTTTGCGTGCGCATAGGCGGGGCATCGTTGACAAGCGGCTGGCGGTGCATCAATAATCTGCCTGGAGGTGATCCCGAATGAAAAAGCTCCTGGTAATCCTGATCGTCCTGCTGGCCGCCGCGCTGACGGTGAGCGCGCAGGACAGGATTTTCGTGAACATCGGAACCGGCGGCACGGCGGGCACGTATTACCCGCTGGGCGGCGCCATGGCCGACATCATCAGCAAGGCCGCGCCCTACATCAACGCCACGGCCGTCAGCACCGGGGCCTCGGTGGCCAACGTGAACAAGCTGGTCGAGGGCGAGTTCCAGCTGGCCTTCTGCCAGAACGACGTCACCTACTACGCCTACAACGGCATCGAGATGTTCAAGGACAACGCGAAGCCGAACCTGCGCGGGGTGGGCACCCTGTACGCCGAGACCATCCAGATCGTCACCGTGGCTTCCTCCAACGTCAAGTCCCTCGCCGACCTGCGCGGCAAGCGCATTGCGGTGGGTGCGGCGGGCAGCGGCACCGAGGTGAACTGCCGTCAGATCCTGGAAGCCCTGGGCCTGACTTACAAGGACGTCACCCCTCAGTACCTGTCTTTCGCCGAGGCGGCCAACGGGCTGCGCGACGGCAACGTCGACGTGGCGGTGGTCACCGCCGGGGTGCCGACCGCGGCCATCCGGGACGTGGCCTCCCAGAAGGACGTGATAATCCTGCCCGTGTCCACGGTGCTGGCCGACAAGCTCATCGCCAAGTATCCCTTCTACACCAAGGTCGCCATTCCCAAGGACACCTACCCCAAGCAGAGGGCCGACGTGCAAACCCTGGCGGTGAAGGCGATGCTGTTAGTGGATGCCTCCGCTGAGGACAGCCTGGTGTACGACATGACCAAGGCCATCTACACGAACACGGACCGCCTGGCCATGGCCCACGCCCAGGGGGCGAACATCAGGAAGGCCTCCGCCCAGGAAGGCATGCCCATCCCGCTGCACCCGGGCGCGGAGAAGTTCTTCAAGGAGAAATAAGCGCCATCCGTGTCCTACGCCTCGTCGCTCTGATCGCCGCGACGGCCGTCCTGTTGGCGGCCGCCGCGGTTTTTTTTCTGCGCACTCCGTCCCTGGTCCTCCGCTCCCCGGACGGCCGGGTGGCGGCCGTCTTCCCCCTGGAACGTAGGGACCCTTCTTTCGCCATCTCCTATCGCCATTCCGTGGCCCGGCTGCCCGCGATCGAGTACTTCCGCCCCGGGCCCGGCGGCACCATGGAGCTGTATCGGACCGCTTACCAGGGACTGGGGGCCGGCCTGCCCTTTAGCGACGAGGGCGGCTCGGTCCGCCTGGAGAACGGCTGGATCGTGATCGAAGGCCTCCGGCGCCGATTCCCAGCCGTGACGTACAGCCCCATGCCGCTCACCGAGCACCGCCTGCGGGTCGCCGGCCGGGAGGTCGACCTGACCGCCGTCGCGGGCGGGCGAGCGGTCACGCTGCGCCTGGAACGCCGCTCCCTGTTCGGCCGGCTTGTGCTCGGGCCGCGGATGCGGTATATCAAACCGTGACCAAGGGACCCAGCGTGCAGCCGAACGACATCTCCGACGGGACGCCTTTGGACCGCGACGGAGAGGAAATCCGCAAAGTCCTGGAAAAAGTGGACAAGGAGTCCACCCACCGCATCCTGGAGGGGTGGCAGAAGATCCTGATCTCGCTCATCGCCCTGGCCTTCTCCTGCTTCCACATCTACACCGCCTTCTTCGGGGTGCTGGACGCGCACCTGCAGCGCGCCGTGCACCTGGCCTTCGTGCTGACCCTGGTCTACCTGCTGTTCCCGGCCGTCAAGGGAATGCGCCGCGACCGCCTGAATCCCTTCGACGTGCTGTTCGTGGCCCTGTCCCTGTTCTCCCTGGGGTACCTGATCTTCAACTACCGCGCCATCGTCACCCGGGCGGGCATCCTCACCAGGGCGGATGTGATCGTGGGCGCGGTCGGGATCGTGCTGCTGTTCGAAGCCGCGCGGCGCATCATCGGCCTGCCCATGGTGATCATCGCCGGCGTTTTCGTGGTGTATGCCATGTTCGGCCGTAACCTCCCGGGGGTGCTGGCCCACCGCAACGTCTCCGTGCCCCAGCTCGTAGACCACCTGTTCTTCACCACCGAGGGGCTGTTCGGCATCCCGCTAGGGGTCTCCTCGACCTTCGTGTTCATGTTCCTGCTGTTCGCCGCCTTCATCGAGATCACCGGCGTGGGCAAGCTGTTCATCGACCTGGGCAACGCCATCGCCGGCTGGGCCTCCGGCGGCCCCGCCAAGGTCGCGGTCATCACCAGCGCCTTCGAGGGGATGGTCGAGGGCAGCTCGGTGTCCAACGTGGTGGGTTCGGGCAGCTTCACCATCCCGATGATGAAGAAGCTGGGCTACAAGCCCGAGTTCGCCGGTGCGGTGGAAGCCGCCGCCTCTACCGGAGGACAGCTCATGCCGCCGATCATGGGCGCGGCCGCCTTCCTGATGGCCGAGTTCCTGAACATTCCCTACAGCCAGGTGGTGAAGGCCGCGGCCATCCCCGCGGTACTGTACTTCATCGGCATCTTCGCGGGGGTGCACTTCGAGGCCAAGAAGCTGGGCCTGCGCGGCATCCCCCGCAAGGACCTCATCAGTTTCTGGCAGATCCTCAAGACCGAAGGAGTGCTGTTCATCCCGCTGATCGGGATCATCGTGCTGCTGGTGGCCTCGGGGCTCTCGCTCATGCGCATCGCCCTGTACGCCTCGGGCCTGGCCATCGCCGCCGCCGTCCTGCAGTTCCTGCTGCGCCTGGGCCGGGTGGCAACCACCGGACGCCTTCCGGGAGGCAAGCGGGTGCAGGGCGGACACCTGGCTGCCGCGGGCTCCTTCCTGGCCGGCTCCTCCTGGAGCGGCACCCGGCAGTTCTACGAGGCCCTGGTCAAAGGGGCGCGCAGCGCCCTGGGGGTGGCCACGGCCTGCGCGCTGGCCGGGGTGATCGTAGGGGTGGTGACCCGCACCGGGCTGGGGCTCAAGCTGGCCAGCGCCCTGGTGGACTTGTCCGGGGGTAACCTGCTGCTGACCATGTTCTTCACGATGATCACCTCGCTAATCCTGGGCATGGGCGTACCGACCACGGCCAACTACATCATCACCTCCACTATTGCGGCTCCGGCGCTGCTCACCCTCGGGGTCAAGGCGCTGCCCGCGCACCTGTTCGTGTTCTACTTCGGCATCATCGCCGACCTCACCCCGCCGGTGGCTCTGGCCGCCTACGCGGGCGCGGCCATCGCCCGGGCCAACCCCATGAAGACGGGTTTGATTGCCACCCGCCTGGCCATCGGCGCGTTCATCCTGCCCTACATTTACGTGATGTCCCCGCAGCTCCTGCTGATCGACGTCACGTTCCTGGGCGTCCTGCAGCCCATCATCACCTCGATCGTAGGCATGAGCGCCATCGGCGCCGCGCTGACCGGCTTCCTGCTGCGGCCCCTGAGCGTCATCGAGCGCCTGATCCTCGCGGGCGCCGGTCTGTGCCTGGTGGACCCCGGCTGGGTCACCGACCTGATCGGCCTGGCAGCCGTGGCGGCCGTCGTGGTGTACCAGGTCCTGCGCCGCCGCGCCGAAACCTCCCGACCCGCGGGCTGAGCCTGGACGCATCGGGTCAGCTTGGCAGCCTGAGGGGCGCGTGGTAGAATCGCCTCCGGAACGAGCATGTCGATATCCGATCCTGCCGTGGGCCGGCTGCCGCTCTACCAGGCCATCGCCTCGGAAGCGGTGCTGCGGGGCGAGCAGTACATCTCCAGCACCACCATCGCCGGGGAGCTTCGCCTCAGCCCCATCCTGGTGCGCAAGGACCTGGAGAGTACGGGGATCACCGGGGTGCCGCGCCGGGGTTTCCCCGCGACGGAGCTGCTGCGCAGCCTGGAGGCCTCCCTGGCCTGGGGCGGCCTCAACAAGGCCTGCCTGATCGGCACGGGGCGCCTCGGAGCCACTCTGCTGGAGTATCCGCTCTTCGCCCGTTACGGCCTGAACATCCTGGCCGCCTTCGACAAGGACCCGCGGAAGATCGGGCGGAGGATCGCCGGAAAAATCGTCCAGCCGCTGGCCAGGCTGCGCGCAGTGGTGCGTCGCGAGGCGGTGCTCATCGCCATCCTCACCGTGCCCCCGGAAGCGGCGCAGGAAGCCACGGACCTGGCCGTGCGCGCCGGGGTCCGCGGCATCTGGAACTTCACGCCGGTGAAGCTGAACGTACCGCCCGAAGTGATCATCCAGCGCGTGGAGCTGGCCGCCAGCCTGGCCATCCTGTCCAAGAAGCTGGCCGAAGCCATGCGGCTGCCGGGCATCGCGCCCAAGGCCCCCAAGACCCTGGATGAAGTGATCCAGTTCAACATCTGAGGCGCTAACATGGAAGACCGCGGTGTGCGCGCTACGGCCCTGGCCTGCGCGGTCCTGTCCTCGTTCGTCACCCCCTTCATGTCCTCGGCGGTGAGCGTCGCCCTGCCGGCCATCGGCCGCCGGTTCTCCATGAACGCGCTGCTGCTGGGCTGGGTGGCCACCGCCTACCTGCTGGCGGCGGCCATGGCCCTGGTGCCCTTCGGGAAGATGGCCGACCGCTTCGGCCGCCGCCGCTTCTTCGCCGCCGGCATGGGCGCGCACACCTTGTTCTCCCTGGCCTGCGCCCTGGCCCCTTCCGGCGGCGCGCTCATCGCCTTCCGCGTGGCGCAGGGCCTGGGCGGCGCCATGACCTTCGCCACCGCCCTGGCCATCCTGACCTCGGTGTATCCCCCGGGGGAGCGGGGCCGCGCGATCGGCATCGCCGCCGCCTCCACCTACCTGGGGCTGTCTCTCGGGCCGGTGCTGGGCGGACTGCTGACCCAGCACCTGGGCTGGCGCAGCATCTTCTACGCCAACGTACCGATCGCCGCCGCCGCGTTCGTGCTCATTGTCTGGAAGCTGAAGGGGGAATGGCGGAGCCGCCCGAGCGGGAGGTTCGACCTGGCTGGATCCCTGCTGTACGCGCTGGCGCTGCCTTGTCTGATGTACGGCCTATCCCGGCTTCCTGGCCTGACCGGGGTGTGGTTCCTGGCCGGAGGCCTGGCCGGCCTGGCGCTGTTCGTGCTCCGGGAAACCCGCGCCGCGGATCCGGTGCTGGACCTGCGCCTATTCCGGGGCAACCCCGTGTTCGCCTACTCCGCCCTGGCGGCGCTGATCAACTACAGCGCCACCTTCGCCGTCACCTTCCTGCTCAGCCTTTATTTGCAGTACATCAGAGCCCTGAGCCCGCAGTCAGCGGGCCTGCTGCTGGTGATCCAGCCGGCGATCATGGCCGGCCTATCGCCCCTGGCCGGGCGCCTTTCCGACCGCCTCCAGGCCAGGACCCTGGCCTCCGCCGGCATGCTCTGCGCCGCCGTCGGGCTGACGGTGTTCGCCTTCCTAGGACCTGCGACCCACATGGCCTTCATCGCCTCCGGACTGGCGGTGCTGGGCTTCGGCTTCGCCCTGTTCTCCTCGCCGAACACCAACGCGGTCATGGGCTCGGTGGGCCCGCAGTCCTACGGGATTGCCGCCGCCACCCTGGCCAGCATGCGGCTGGTCGGTCAGATGCTGTCCATGGGTGTGGCCCTGCTGGTGTTCACCCTGTTCCTGGGCTCGGCCCCCGTCACCGCGGCCACGCACGGAGCTTTCCTGTCCGCCACCCGCACGGCCTTCGCCGTGTTCGCCGTCCTCTGCTTCGGCGGCGTGTTTGCCTCCCTGGCTCGCGGCCGGCGGGGCTCGGCCGACGCAGACACGCGCTAGGCCGGCCTAGAGGCCCGCGGCAGGGCGGCGGCGTCGGCCCGGGAGCCGCCCCTGGCGATGAGCGGGGAGCGGATCAGGCCTCGCACGATCTCCTGCTCCTCCCGGGCGATCATCCCGCACTCCAGAAGGATCCGTAATATCCGGGCGGAAGCTTCGGGCATGATGCCTCCTTTACTACTACATATTTGTATAGTATTTTTCGCCTGCCGTCAAGGGGGTCCGGCAAGCCCGATTCGACCCGGCCCGGGTTGACTCAGCTCGGGTCGTGGGGCAGCGAACCCCGCGCGGCGCGGAGGTAGGCGAAGGGCGTCTCCGCCAGAAGGTTCGAGACGCGGGAGGTGTAGATATCCGCATAGCGCTCCACCTGCCGGGCGAAGAGGCTCTTGTCATTGCCGGCGCGCATGAGCGGCCCCCAGGTCGGGTTGCCCACCTCGCCGGAAGCCTTGGCGAGGGGCGCGATGGTGGAGTCCAGGGCCAGGCTCTCGTCGGTGGCGCTCTTGATGGCTGCCTCCAGGGCATCGGGGTCGCCGTGGGGCTGCGGGCCGTAGTCGGCTTGAGCCCTTTGACGGGCGAGGCGCAGGTGGGCCAGGCGGTTGTCCAACTCTACCTTACGCGTCATGAGCCTTTTAAGCTCCGCGTCCGCCGTGCGCGAGCTCTCGAGAGCCCGAATCTCGGGCTCGATCTCGCGCAGAATCAGGCCGGTGCGCCACCTCAGCATCTCCTTGCTCACGTGCACATCGCCGAAGAGGTGATCCCCCACGTACAGGATCTGCGCGCCCGACAGCTGAAGGCTGGACTCCACCAGCAGGGCGTCGCCGCCCACGAACACGCCCCCCGGTTCGAGGGTGCCGCGGTGAGGCTCGAGCAGCCCTTGTTTTTCATCCACGAGCCTGTACACCGCCTGCCGGCCGGAAAAGAAATCAGGCTTGCGAGCCTCCACAATCACCACGTCGAAGAGCTCACGCCAGGTCATGCTGCCCGGCAGGAACCGGTCAAAGGCGTAGGCCAGCAGCGAGCGGGTGTAGCCCCAATCGGAATTGGTCACCAGGAGCAGGCGCTTGCCCGCCTTTTTCTGATCCAAAAGCGTGAGCGGCATCTCCGGGTCGAGCTCCACGAACCGGTCAGGATCGGCCGCGATTTGGGCCTTGAGCTCCCCCAGGTTGTGCGCTTCATCCAGCGCGGAGCGCAGGACGCGGTGCAGTTCGCGGTATCCCAGGGTCTGCGGAAGCTCACCGGCGTCCAGCAGGTCCACGAGCTGGGCGAAAAGGCTGGCTTCGGAAAGGGAAAACAGGGTATTCATGAACTCCCAGCGTGGCTCGGAAAGGTCCACGAACGTGCTCGCGTAGGCCGCCCGCTGCTCTTCGAACGACAGGGCACGCGTTCCGTGGTGGGCCCGGATCACGTAGCCAAACCGGGTGGCCTTCAGCAGGTTCCCGAGATCCAGGTCGAAGGCGAGGCCCTGGATCACGCTCGCCGGGTCGAAGGACAGGCCCTGCACGGGCCATCCCCTCTGGGCCAGGGGAGCCAGGGCGCGCTGGAACGCGGCCCGCTCCCATTCCTCCGTGCGGTAATGCACCAGGGTGTAGTCCATGTCGTATCCGACGGCACGGATGGAGCGAAGGTTGAGCGTGCGGTTGCACCACACGCGCCGCTCAGGGGGAACTGGCGAAAAAACCTTCATGCTTCAGGCTACCACGCAGGGGCGCGGCAGGCCACCGCGCTCCGCGACTTCCGGACCCGGCCGCGGCTCAACCCTCCGGCAGCAAGTGGACCATCTCCGCGTCGTACTTCACGGCGTCCCCCAGGTACAGCGAGCGGCGCACCAGGCCCTCCAATCGGCCGTCCCCCTCGGCGATGCACACCATCTCGGGGCGCAGGACCTGGCTCACCGCCTGCCCGCGGCGGAAACGAGCAACTCCGAACGGCTCTGTCCCTCCTTTTCTGCAAACGAATCAATTTTTCCTAACAGCTTTTCCGGGATGGTGATGTTGACTCGCTTGGCACGCTCGGAGAGTTTAGCCAGATCCACTGAAACGACCGCCCAGATCACATCCATATCCGTGACCTGTTCTCGCAGTCGCTCCAGCGCGGTGGGAGAAGGAATCGGGTTGCTGTCTTTCATCATTCCTTCAGTGTGAGTCAGTACGGCCTCTTGGGCGTTTTCCAAGGCCTCCTCCAGTGTCTCTCCTGCGGAGAAGCAACACGGCAAATCCGGGACGGTCACTCCGTAGTCACTGCCAGGATACCTCATCTTCCTCTATGTAAATACCCGGGGGGTAGGGTCGGCAAGTAAAAAACTGCGTTCCGCGCGTGCGGCCGTCGGCGGCCGGGGGCGCGCCTCACGTTCAGGGGTTCAGGTTACGTCGTAGAACGCCGCGGACATGAAGGTGACCACGGAATCGGAGGCGGGGTCCGGCGCCTGGCCGTAGCCCAACAGGCGGCCGGGGGAGACCGGCGCCTGGAGGCCGGCGGCCGGGGGGGCGCCGGCCTCCAGGAGGCGCAGCAGCGTGTAGAGCGCCGGCACGCCGCAAACGTTGCGCCGGTCCTGCTCCTGCTGTATCGAGTGAAAGAAGCCCGCCGCGTCGCGCGCCAACAGGCCGTCGATCATGTCCCGGTCCCGGCGCTCCAGGTCCCGCAGCAGCTCCGGGGTGAGGGAAAGCGTCTGCCCGAACCGCCGGCCCACATGAGCGAGGTCGGCGCCGGCCACCAGGCAGACCTCCCGGCCGCGCTCGGCCAGCGCCGCGCCCAGCGCCGCGAGGAACTCCTCGGCTTCGGGGTCCGACTCCGGGGGCACGCCCCCCGCCAGCGCCGGAAGGCAGGAGCAGAGCACGGGCAGGATCTTCACTTCCTTGTCCCGGAACACGTAGCGCAGAAACAGGGCCTGGAACTCGACGGAGTGCTCGCTCCTGTGCAGGAACTCCTCCTCGAGGAAGTCCGTCCGGCACCGGGCCCGCAGATCCGCAATGAGCTCCCGGTCGGCTGGCAGGATGCCGAGCGGGGTCGCGAAGTCCTTGGCGCAAAGCGCGTAGCGCCGCCGCGACGGGGCATGAGCGACCCCCAGGACCACGAAGGTACCCCCCGCCCCGGCGCGGGCAAGCTCGCCGTAGCCGGCCGCATAACAGGCCCCGCCCCGCTCCAGGTCGATGTGCGGGACGATCAGCGCGCGCAGGTGCCCCTGGGGCGGGCTGTCCCCCTGTCGGCCGGCCTTCGCGGGCGCGGCCGCGAACAGGGCGTCCAGCTGCCGCCGCAGTGCCTCCGGCTCCCGCGCGTAGGACACCCCCGCGTGCAGGGCTTCCCGCACGGGCGCGGCAGCGAACTCGCCGATCGCCCGCGCTCGCGCGCGCGCGAAACGCTCACTCTCCAGGAATAAGGCTTCGTCCAGCCGCCCGATCAGCTCGCGCAGCGGCTCCTCGAACAGCAGCTCACCGGAGCGGCGGGCGACCTCGGCCTGAATTTCCCGCAGCGAACGCCCCCCGTCGAACAAGGAGACGATGAGCAAAGCCTGGGGCGGCAGCAGCAGCAGCTTGTCCGCGAAACCCTGCGGGTCGCGCAGGCATACTCGCCCGTCCGAGGCGGGGATGGCCTCCACCGACCGCAGACGGGGCCGCTCCAGGGCCGGATCACCGCTCATTGCTCAAACCATACTGCCCAGGAGCCCCCGGCTTGTCAAGGTTCGGGCGCGGATGCCATGATGGGCAATGCGCCCTGCCCGCCTGCCGGCCGCCGCCCTGCTCCTGGCCACCTGCCTGGCACCCCTGCCCGCCCTCACCGTGAAGATTGCCACCCTGGCCCCCGAAGGCTCCCCCTGGGTGGACGGCCTGCGCCGGGTGGCCGGCGAGTGGGAGAGGGTCTCCGGCGGCCGCGTGGAACTGAAAATCTACGCCGGGGGGGTGGCCGGCGAGGAGCCGGACATGATCCGCAAGCTGCGCATCGGCCAGTTGCAGGGGGCGGCGCTCACCCAGCTGGGGCTCGGCCTGCTGGAACCGGACATCCTGGCGGTCAGCGTCCCCTTCCTGGTCCGCGACGAGCGCGAGCTGGACCACCTGCTGGCGGCCACTCGCCCTCACTACGCCGAGCTGTTCGCCCGCCGGGGCTTCCGCCTGGCCGCCCTGGCCAAGGGGGGCTGGGTGCACTTCTTCGCCCGGGAGGCCGTGGTCCGGCCGGCGGACTTGCGCAGGCTCAAGCTGGCCGTCCCGGGCGGCGAGCCGGAGTTCGTGGAAACCTGGCGGCGCATGGGCTTCAACGCCTTCAGCCTGTCGATCAACGACCTGCTCACCGGCCTGGAGGCCGGCCTGGCCGACGCCTGCTACGCCCCCCTGCTGGCGGCGGCCAGCTTCCAGTGGTTCGGCTCCGCGCGCTACATGCCCTCCCTGGCGGTGGCCCCGGTGCTCGGGGGCATCCTGCTTTCCGAGCGCACGCTCCAGCAGGTCCCCGCCGAGCTGCACGCGCCCCTGCTTGCGGCCTTTGCCGGGCTGGAGGCGGACCTGAACCAGCGGATGGAGTCCCTGGAAGCCGAGGCCCTGTCCGCGATGAAGCGGCACGGGCTGGTGGTGGTCCCCGTTCCCCCCGAGGCGGAGGTTCAATGGCGCGAGGTGGGGGCAAGCGGCGCCAGCCTGGTGGTCGGCAGGTCCTTCTCGCTGGAGTCCTTCCAGCGTGTAGAGGGGCTCCTGGAGGAGTACCGTCGCTAGAGGAGGCGGCAGGGCCTCAGGCCGGCCGCCGCTCCGCGACCTCCCCCCGCCGGACCAGGCTCATGATGAAGAAGGCCGCCACGAACAGGACCGAGGCGAATACCATCAGGGAGGCGTAGCCGAAGGCGTCGATCAGCACCCCGGCCACCGGCGGGGCGATGATGTTCGCCGCCTGGGAGAAGAAATAGTACAGCCCGGTATACCCGCCCACCTTCTCCAGGGTGGTCATGTCCACCACCATGGGAAGTGAGTTGACGTTCACCAGCGACCAGGCCAGGCCCCCCACCGCGAAGGCCGCTGCCAGCGGCAGAAAGCTCTTCAGGAACAGGGCCAGGACCATCGTGGCCCCTACCGCGAGCAGGCCGATGCGGATGGTGCGGTTGCGCCCCAGGCGCACGGCCACGAAGCCCGCGCCCAGCGAGGCCGCCATGAAGGTCACCGAGAAAAAGCCCAGGATCAGCGCGCCGGTGGACTCCTTCATTCCCAGGTGGTACTTGGCGTAGCTGGTGAAGAAGGTCTCGATGGCGTTGTAGCCGATGAACCAGCAGAGGATGGCCAGCAGGATGAAGAACAGGCTCTTCTCCCCGGCGAAGACGTCCTTGAGGTTGGCGCCCAGGGCCCGGAAGGAGTCCGCCAGCGAGGAACGGCCGCCTTCCTCGCGGGCAGGAGCCGGTTCGCGAATGAAGATCACCACCAGCAGGCTGGAGGCGAACATCACCAGACCGCCGACGATAAACGGCAGCGAGGGCCGGCGGTCGTAAAGGGGCTTGCCGCCGAAGAACACCAGCAGCGCCCCCAGTCCGCCCATGAAGTTGATGATGCCGTTGGCCTGGCTACGGAAGCGCGAGGGGGTGATGTCCGGCATCAGGGCGATCACCGGCGAGCGGAACAGCGCCATGGACAGGTTCATGGCCACGATGGTGAGCATCATCAGTCCCAGGCGCTGGAAGGCGTTGGCCGCCGGGATGAGCAGGAAGAAAACCAGGGCCAGCGCCGAGCCGACCAGGATGTAGGGCCGGCGCCGGCCCAGGTGAGTGCGCGTCCGGTCGCTCAGCGCCCCCAGGTAGGGGAGCAGCAGGATGGCCAGGATGTTGTCGATGGTCATGACCAAGCCAATGATCGTGGAGCGCAGGTTGAAGTTCTCCTTGAGGAAAATCGGCACGTAGGCGTTGTACATCGCCCAGATCACGGACACGCCGAAGAAGCCCAAACCCAGCAGAAAGGTCTTGCCCGCTGACAGCCGCTCTCGCTGCATCGCGCGCCTCCTTAAAAAAAAACATCGGCGGCAGAAGGTTGCCGCCGATGCTGCCAACTCTCGTCCCGAAGGACTTCCGAAGAACCGAGGCCAATCTGGTTCTCGGCCCGCCTCCGGCTCCTACCCTCGGCGCCCCTGAGGCGGTGATGCGGAAACTTACTTCCTCTTCGCGGGTTTCTTGACGGCTTTCTCCACCGCCTTCTTGACCACCTTCTTGACCGCTTTCTTCGCCGCCGGTTTCTTGCTCGTAGCCATTCTTTCAAACCTCCTACGTTGGTCTTAGACTGCTATCACTATTATGTACTCGAAATCACCATCACCTGTCAAATCTTTTTTTCTCTTTTCACTTTTTTAAAATTCTGCGCAGCAGGTGGATGAGGCCGAAAAAAAAGGCCAGCACCCCGAAGACGCCCAGCACCCCGACCACCATGACGAAGAGCGCCTTCTGGATCTCGCTGCCCTCCTGCACACTCTGGAGCAAACGCGCCAGCATCGCTTCAGCTCACCAACAGCGGCACCAGCGCCAGGACCATGCCGCCCGCGATGATCGAGCCCACCTGGCCGGAGACGTTGGCGCCCACCGCCTGCATCAGGATGACGGTGAAGGGGTCCTCCTGCTTGGCCATCTTGTGAATCACCCGCGCCGACATGGGGAAGGCGGAGATTCCGCAGGCCCCGATCATGGGGTTGATCTTGCGCTTCAGGAAGAGGTTCAGGAACTTGGCGAACAGCACCCCGCCGGCCGTGTCGAACACGAAGGCCACCAGGCCCATGAGGATGATCAGGATGGTGGCCGGCTGCAGAAACGCCCGGGAGCGCATCGTGGAGCCGATGGTGATGCCCAGCAGGATCGTGACGATGTTGGCCAGCTCATTCTGGGCGGCCTTGGAAAGGCGCTCCAGCACTCCGCACTCGCGGATGAGGTTGCCGAACATCAGGGTGCCCACGAGCGGCACGCTGATGGGGGCCACGAAGCCCGCCACGAAGGTGACCACGATGGGGAAGACGACCATCAGGCTGCGGGGCAACTGGATCTCGTGGTATTCCATCTTGATCAGGCGCTCCCGGCGCGTGGTCAGGGCCCGCACCACGGGCGGCTGGATGAGCGGCACCAGGGACATGTACGAGTAGGCGGCCACCGAGATGGGACCCAGGTACTCCCTGGCGAACTTGGAGGCCACGTAGATCGCGGTGGGCCCGTCGGCGGCGCCGATGATGCCGATGGCCGCGGCCGTCTTCAGGTCGAAGCCCAAGGCCACCGCCGCGAGCAGCGTGGCGAAAATCCCGAACTGCGCCGCCGCCCCGAAGAAGATCATCACGGGCATCTTGAACAGCGGCCGGAAATCGCACATGGCCCCGATCGCCACGAAGATCAGCAGGGGGAACAGCTCCGTGGTGATGCCGGCCTCCAGCAGGATCTTCAGGAAACCGGCCTGCCCCTCGTGCTCGTAGGCCACCGCGAGGGGCAGGTTGACCAGGATGGCCCCGAAGCCGATGGGCAGCAGCAGCATCGGCTCGTACTCCTTCTTGATCGCCAGCCAGATCAGCACGAGCCCCACGACGTACATGATGGCGTCCTGCCAGGTGACCGAGCTGAAGCCGATGAACAGGGCCTGCATGATTGAATCTTATAGCACTTAAGCGGTGGACTTCCATTGATAATCAGAAAAAAGGGCGGCCTCCAGCTTATCGCTAGAGGCCGCCCGCAAGACTGCGAACGAATCGGAGCTCCGGCTACTCCCGGATCTCCTTGACCAGCTTCTTCATGCCGTCCTGGATCTCGAACAGGTAGGTCGGCTTGTTGGTGGGCACTCCGCCCGCCATGTCCCAGTTGAACAGCAGGCCCTGGAAGTTCTTGACGTCGGCGACGTACGCGGCGATCTTCTTGCGCTCTTCCTTGAGCTTCTTGGGATCGCCGGTCACCCCGGTCTTCTCCATGGCTTCCTTGATCATGTAGACCGCGTCGTAGTAGTTGGTGGACAGGCTCGGAGGCTGCATGCCGTTGTGATCGGCGGCGTAGGCTTCCTTGAACGCGTTCCAGCGGGGGGTATCCACGTCCACGTTGATGTAGTTGTAGATGATCGCGCCGTTGAGCGAGGCTCCGCCGGTGGAGTACAGCGAGGCGTCATCGGCGCTGGAGAACAGCAGGATGCGGCCCATGTTCTTCCAGCCGCGGCTCTTCAGCTCCTGCACCAGCTTGGCGGCCTTTTCGGGCCAGCAGGCGATGATGATGCCGTCGGGCTTCTGCTCCAGGGCCTTCACGACCAGGGGCCCGAAGGTGACCGCGTCCGCCGGTACCTCCACGTTATTGAGGGTCTTCAGACTCAGCTTTTCCAGGCCGACCTTGTGGGCGGCGACCATGCCGGGCCAGGGGCCGTAGTTGCCGACGAACTGCACCACGCTCTTCATCTCGGGGTTCAGCTCCGCCCAGGCGGTGACCAGGGGCGGCAGGCGGTCCTCGGTCTTGGGGAACCAGGAGACCGACCAGGGGAAGAACTTCTCGGCATACTCCAGCGAGGTGGTG
>Ga0315273_10000302_pt1 | contig 49123 bp, 18 predicted proteins | sample YL17G02_0_MG_FD_205753 | JGI IMG/M metagenome (GOLD analysis project Ga0315273, IMG submission 205753) | Sediment microbial communities from Yellowstone Lake, YNP, Wyoming, USA - YL17G02_0 | ecosystem: Environmental > Aquatic > Freshwater > Lake > Sediment | place: USA: Wyoming | collected... | reverse complement strand
GTGTCCCCCGGGGTTTACGGCTGCTTGGGAGACTTGCCCCACTTCGCGGGATAGCCGCGGCCGCAACGCGAAATCGTCGCGGCGAGCAAAGAAACAAAGATTTAGTAGTACAGCCTTCAGGCTGTGGCAAGGTCCTGGATGTCCGGACACTGCAAGGCGAGAACGCCGCCAATCCGCCGCTCGCCGCCGGAAGCGAGGAGCCGGCGTACCTGATCTACACCTCCGGCTCGACGGGGCGGCCCAAAGGAGTTCTGCTGGGCCATGACGGGGCCGTGAACCTGATCTGCGGCCAGCGGATGGCACTGGGAATAGAGCCCCGCCACAGGATGCTCCAGTTCGCACCTTCGACCTTCGACGCCTCTATTTGGGAGATCCTGGTGCCGTTGTCGCACGGCGCTTGCCTGGTGATCGCGAGCGCCGAGCGTGTGGCGGACCCGCGCGCCCTGGCCGATTACCTGCGATGCAAGCAAGTCGCCATCGCCGTGTTTCCCCCTTCCTATCTGGCACTGCTCTCCGACGACGACCTGAAGCCCTTGGAGATGCTGCATACCGCCGGAGAGCCGCCAGACTTCGATCGGGCGCTCCGCTTGAGCCGCCGGCTGCGGTACATCAACGGCTACGGGCCGAGCGAAGCAACGGTCTGCACTACCCAGCACGAGGTCGACCCTCAGGCCGGCTATTGCGGCACGATCCCGATCGGCCATCCAATCCACAACTGCGAAGCGTTGGTCCTCGATCGGGACATGAACCTGGCCCCCATCGGCGTTCCCGGCGAGATCTACATTGGCGGGCGGGGGCTCGCGCTGGGCTATCTCAACCAACCCGAGCTTACCGCGGAGAGCTTCGTCGCCGATCCCCGGCGGCCGGGTCATCGCCTCTATCGCAGCGGCGACATGGGACTCCGCCAGAGCGACGGCGCATTCGTTTTCCTGGGCAGAAAGGACACCCAGGTGAAGGTGCGCGGGCATCGCATCGAACTTGGGGAAATCGAGCGCTGTCTGCTGAAACACCCAGGGGTAAAGAAGGCGGTGGTGATCGCTCACCAGACCAGGGGGGGCAATCGGGATCTGATTGCGTATTTCGAATCCGACGTCCCGGACCTCACCGCAGCATCGTTGCGTGATCACTTGAGCGCCCTGGTGCCCGTGTACATGATTCCTGTACGTTGGATCGAACTCGCCGCCGTGCCGATGCTGCCCAACGGAAAGGTGGACCGGAAGGCGCTGCCGCCGCCCGACAGCCGAAGCGAAACGGCCGGCCACGCCGGTCCCCGCAACCAGCGGGAAGCGCAGGTGGGCGAGATCTGGCGGGATGTGCTGCGCCGCGACGGCATCGGGATTCACGACCGGTTCTTTGAAGCGGGCGGCGATTCCATCAAGGCGATCCAGATTGTCAGCCGGTTGCGTTCGGCGGGCTGCGACCTGGACATGCGCGGCTTCTTCGCGGCCCCGAGCATCGCGGCGCTGGCCGCCAAACTGGGCGCTGGAAATGGCGGTCGGCAGGCGGTCGCGCCGCCGCCCAGCCCCCGCGAGCGGGTTTCCCTGACCGCCGGGGAAGAAGCGGAGCTGTTTCCCGATGACTAGCCGCCGCATCTCCAGGCAGGACGTTCAGGGCATCTATCCTCTGCTGCCGATGCAGAAAGGAATGCTGTTCCACGATCTCTCCAGCCCGGAGCATCAGCCCTACTTCCGCCAGGTGTCGTTCCGCATCCAGGGCCGCATGGACCCCCAATTGTGCGAGCGGACCTGGAACCAACTGATGGCGCGCCATGAATCGCTGCGCTCGTGTTTCGATTACGAAAATACGTCGCAGCTTCTGCGGTTGGTGTGGAGGGAGCGCAGCATCGAGTTCGGGTATCGCGATCTGGCCGGCGCCGACGAGCCCGCGCAGGCAGCCAGCCTGAACGGATATCGCGACCGGGACCGCAAGCGGGGATTCGACCTGCGCCGCGATCCGCTCATGCGCGTGCAGCTCTTCAAACTCGGCGAATCACGCTTCGAGATGGTCTGGAGCTGGCCGCACATCATATTGGATGGCTGGTCCGGAAACGTGCTATTGGATGAGTTCGCCCGGATCTACTCCGGCTTGAGTGAGCATCGCGTGCCGTCGCTTCCGCCCGCTGCTCCCATCGAGAAGTATATGGACTGGCTGGCGGCTCGCGATACCGGCGCGGCGCGCCGCTACTGGGCGGATCTATTGGCCGGCTACGAAGACCTCGCCACCATCCCGAAACGATCCGATGGGCTGAACCGGCAGGGTTACGATCCCGCCGACCACGCGTTCGCGCTGAGCGATTCTCAGAGCGCGGCGCTGTGTGAATTGGCGGCCCGCAACGGCGTCACCACGGCCACCCTGGTGCACAGCCTTTGGGGCATTCTGCTTGGCCGCTACAACGACACCGATGACGTCGTGTTTGGCTCGGTGGTCTCCGGAAGGCCCCCCGAGGTGGCCGGCGTCGAGCGAATGGTGGGGCTCTTCCTAAATACGATTCCGGTGCGTGTGCGCATGAAACCTGCCGCGACCTTCGCCGGCCTGTTGCAGGACGTACACCGGACCGGCATGGAAAGCATGCGGCACGATCACCTCCAACTGGCGGAGGTTCAAGCCGAGTCCGCAATGACGCGGGGGCTGTTCCACCATGTCCTGGTCTTCGAGAATTACCCTGACAACGCCACCGCCGGCGGGGCGGAGTTCGTGGTGACTTCCGTCGAAACGCGCGAGCACGTGAACTACGATTTCGGAATTCTAGTCCTTCCCGGAATGCCGTTCCGCATCCTGTTCAACTACAACGGCTGCACTTACTCCGCCGAGCAGATGGAACGGCTCGAGATGCACTTCCGCACGCTGCTCGACCAGGCCCTCCGGAACGATCGCGTCCCGCTGGACGATCTGGACATCCTGACGCCTTCCGAGCAGACCGTGGCGGTGAGCCCGCCAGCGCCTTGCCCTTCCACCACGCTGGCCAGCCTGTGGGAAGCGCAGGTTGCCAGTACTCCGGACAACACCGCGCTGAGCCTCGACGATCAGAGTTGGTCGTACCGCGAGGTGAACGAACGCGCCAACCAGGTTGCGCACGTCCTTCGCACGCGACTGGCGCTACAGGTGGAAGATCGCGTGGGCGTCCTGATGGAGCGTGGCGAGGGGCGCGTGATCGCGCTGCTCGGAATTCTGAAGGCCGGCGGCGCATACTTCCCCGTCAGCTCGACGTGCCCGGACGAGCGTCTGCGGTTTCTGCTCGACGACAGCGGCTGCCGCACCGTGATTGGAGACGCCGCCGGCGTGCGGCGTGTGAATGCGGTGCGCGCCGGCATCGCGGTGGATGTCGAGGAGTGCCGCACCGAGCCGGTGCACAACCCTCCGCCCGCCTGCGGCGCGGCGACCCTCGCCTACCTCATCTACACGTCGGGATCCACGGGACGTCCGAAAGGCGTACTGATCGAGCACGGCGGTTTCGTGAACATGATCCTCGACCAGATCCGCAGTTTCGGGGTAACGCCCGCCGACCGTGTGTTGCAGTTCGCTTCCTCGTCGTTCGACGCCTCGCTTTCGGAAATCTTCATGGCGCTCGCGGCGGGCGCGCGCCTGGTGCTCATCGGTGAGCAGACGCGGCGCGACGGGACCCTGTTTCAGGCCTGCATGCGGACCCAGCGGATCAGCGTGGTCACGCTGCCGCCCTCGTACCTGCGCGCGCTCGAACAGCCCGAATTTCCCGACCTCCGCGTGCTGATTACAGCCGGCGAACCGGCCGACGCCGCCGACGTTCGCCATTATGCGGCCCGGCTGCGATACTTCAACGCTTACGGCCCCACCGAGGCCTCCGTATGCGCGTCGTTTCACGAGGTCCGTCCCGAAGATACGGGCTCGGCCGTGATCCCGATAGGCCGGCCCGTGTCCAATAGCGCCATCTGGCTGCTGGACCGGCGTCTGCGCCCGGTTCCGATGGGTGTGCCGGGCGAGATTTGCCTCGAGGGCCCAGGCCTGGCGCGAGGATATCTGAACAATCCGGAACTCGACCGAAGCCAGTTCGTGCGCGCGCCGTCCGGCGGCGCGCGCCTGTACCGAACGGGCGACCTGGGATGCCTGCGCGAGGATGGCCAGATCGTCTGCCTGGGCCGGGCCGACAACCAGGTGAAGTTCCACGGCTTCCGCATCGAACTGGGCGAGATTGAGAGCGTGCTGCGAGACTATCCGGGAATCGGCCAGGCGGCCGTCACCCTGCACACGACGCCGAAGGAAGCCGGGAAGTTAGTGGCGTATTACGTGGCCGAAAGCCCGCTCGATCCGGATAAGCTGCGAGACTACCTTTCCCGCCGGCTGCCTCCTTACATGGTTCCGTCGGCGATGATTCCCGTAGGCGAGATTCCGCGGACCACGGCCGGCAAAGTGGACCGGGCGGCGCTGCCCGAGGTGGCACAGCCTTCAGGCTGTGTGCCTGGCGGGACCGCCTCCGGCGACAAGCCAGCCAATGACGTCCAGCGGGCGATCGCATCCGTCTTTCAGGAAGTTCTGGGCCGCGATGACATCGGCATTCACGACTCGTTCCTGGATCTGGGAGGAGACTCGCTCAAAGCGATCCTGGCCGTGGGCCGGCTCCGCCGCGGCGGTTTGAACCTCGACCTGCGCGACCTGTCCGGATTGGGCAGCATAGCCATGCTGGCCGCCGCGGTCCGCGAGTGCCGGCCCGCCTCCGCCGCCGCGACGGGACCTGCGCCACTAACCCCCATCCAGCATTGGCACTTCAAAGAGCATTCGCGCGCCCACTGGCATCTTCTCAGCCACGCAATCCTTCTGCGGGCCGCCGCTGGTATCGAGGAAGTTCCGCTGCGCGCGGCCGTCGCGGCGCTCTGGCAACACCATGACGCGCTCCGCATGCGCTACCAGGTTGAAGACGGAGGCGGCGTCATTCAGACCATCGGCCCAGCCACGGCCGGAGCCGGTTTTGAAACCCTCGACCTGCGTCTCGAATCGAGCGCATGGGGCCACCTGGCCACTCACGCGAACACTCTGCACGCGGGATTCTCGCTCGATACCGGCCCGCTGTTCAAAGCCGCGCTATGCCGTATGCCGGATGCCGATCACGCGCTGCTGGTTGCGCATCACCTGGTGGTCGACGGCGTGTCCTGGCGGATTCTGCTGGACGATCTCTCCGGCGCCTACCAGCAGGCTCGGACCGGCCATCCGATCTCGCTGCCCCCCAAGACCTCTTCGTATGCGGATTGGGCGAATGCGCTGAATGCCTGGAGTTGCAGTGAATCGTTGCTGCGCGAAAAGGATTATTGGAGCGCGGTCGAATCCAGATGGGTGGATCCGATTCCGACGGATTTCCCCGTGACGCCTCATCATTACGGGGAAACCGAGGTGCTTACCGTCAACGTTCCGGCGCCGCTGGACGGCGGCGATGCGGAGTCCGCCGTCCAAGCCGTGCTGCTCACCGCGATCGCCCGAACGCTCCGCCAGTGGACCGGGTGCGAAGCGACCCGCGTGCTTCTCACGGGGCATGGCCGCATCCCGCTCGCGGATGTGGACGTCAGCCGTACGGTCGGATGGTTCACCGCCAACTACCCCGTGCTGGCGCGCGCGGCGGAGGCGGCCGATGTTGCGGGCCAGGTCGCGGCGACGCGCCGGATGCTGGCCTCCGTTCCAGCGCAGGGCGCGGGCTTCGGCGTCCTCAAATACCTGACGCCGGCACGGATGAAGACCTGCCTCGTCCTGGGCGGCGAACCCGAAATCGGATTGAACTACATAGGGCGCATCGACCGGAAGCCGGCCGGGGCATTCGCCCTCTCGGACCGCCTCCCCGGCGCATCCGCCGGCATGTTGGAACGCACGCAGAAACTCGAGTTCGACGCGATGCTGTCGGAAGCGAGCCTGGCGGTGTCCGTGCGTTACTGCCCGAAACTGCACCGAACCGCGACCATATCGCGAATCTGCGGGTGGCTGCAAGAGGAGTTGGCGCTCGTATGGCCGGCAGCTATGGCCGGCCGATTGGAGCTACAGAAAAAATGAAACAAAAACGCATCGTATTGCTGTTGTTGCCGCTGCTTTGGGTTGCGCTGTTCACCGCGTTGTCGGACGCAGCCTCGAACGCCCTGCCGCATCAGGCGTTCCCATCATCCTGGCAGGCGGCGCTGGACCGGTTTGCCGTGGACAGAACAGTTCCAGGCGCGGTGGTCATCGTCAAGTCGCCGGAGTGGGGCGTGAGAGTCGGTGTCACCGGATACGCCAACCTGCCGGCCAAAGAGAAAATGTCTCCCGATCTGCATTTCCGGATCGGCAGCGTCACCAAGGTGTTTACGGCCCAGATGGTTCTCTTGCTGGAGCAGCAGGGGCGCATCAAGTTCACGGATCCGGTTCTGCGCCACTTGGGCGACAACCCGGCCGTCGCCGCAATTCCAAACATCGGGAGAGTGACCATCGCCGATTGCCTGCACATGAAGTCCGGCATCGCCAACTACACCGCCCACCCCACGATCGCCACCTCAGCCGATGTCGATCCGGGCAGGCAGTTCACACCCACGGAACTCCTGCGCGTTCTCGCTCCGGACGTCCCCAATCCGTTGACGCCGGATTTCGCTCCCGGCGACACCTACCCGAATCCGTACTGGATCGCTTTCAGGGGTCCCAGTGTGCCGGCGCCACCAGAGTACCCGCCATACAACTGGTGGATGTATTCCAATTCGAACTACATCCTGCTCGGGCTGGTGGTGGAGAAGGTGTCGGGGATGCCGATAGCGGAAGCGGTGCAGAATCTCATCTGCCGGCCGCTCGGCTTGAGCGACACGCTCTTTGCGGTGGATTTGAACCATCCCAAGAACATGATGCGCGGCTACACCCGGCTGGACGCGCTGCGGAATCCAATCCACTCCGAATGGAGGGATGTCACGGACGTAAACCCGTCGGCCGCCTGGGCCGCCGGCGCGGGCATCTCGACGCCGTGGGACCTTCTGAGGTTCCTCGAAACCATTCTCAAGACCGGGAGGCTCTTGAACCAGGGGACCAGACAGAAGTGGCTCACCTTCGTCTCGGCCGACATTCATTGGGCCGGCGTGCAGTACGGGATGGGCGGGATCATGCAATTGCAGCGGTCCTACGGCGACTGCCGGGGTCACGGCGGCGCCTATTCGGGCTTCAAGAACGTGATGTACTATTTTCGCGATTCGGATACCACGCTGATTATTGCGGCCAACACATGGGACGGCCAACCGGAGGTGGATATCATGGACGCCATCATGACCTTGGTGACAGCCGCTCCCACCGAGCCGCGGCCTGCGCCGGGTCGCACCGCGGGGCTGGAGAGCGACGGTGGCCTCACGCTCGCGTGGCAACCGGGCTTCGCTTACGGCAACGCCTACACCGTGTTCTGGGGGACCCGGCCGGACCTGGTCGAAGCCGCCACAACGTATTCCCACCCGGGCGTCGAAATGAAGACCACCAACTCCCCGCGCATCGGGATCATCGGCCTCGCGCCGGACCAGACATATTTCTGGCGGGTCGAGACCGTTTCCACACAATCCGCCGGCATCAGCGGACCGCTTTGGCGGTTCACAACCGGGGCACGGCCCTACTGACTACAGGGCGCCCGGTCGCGGCTCGGAAACTCATACTGAGCCGCGACCAAGCGCCGGGTGCCCTCTCAATCAGCCGCAGCCATCGGCTTTCTGAAAGTGGCTCGGTAGGAAAGTGAGAGGTCCAGTTCATGGTGCAAGGGATCCGCGGGAACGCGGTCGAGGTGGTGGACGAACCGGCCCGCCGGCCGCACCGCGCATTCAGAAGCGCCCGCCAGTTGCACGGCTTCCATGATCTCGCCCGATTCAAACGCGGAATCCAGAGACCTGAGAAAATCCTCTCGAATCTCAGGATGCATTCGGTTCAGCTTGGCTGACACTTCACTTTCCGGAGCGTCCCGGCGCAAATCTCCAAGGTAGGCGAAAGCACCCGGTTTAAGAACCCGCAGAAACTCGCGGATGGGCGTGTTCTGCGACGTGAAGTGATGCAGGGCATTGAGCGAAACGATGAGATCGATGCTGTCGGATTGCAGGGGAAGAGCTTGGGCGTCTCCCTGGACGAACTGCACGTTCCTGTAAGTTTGGGTTGAATGCCTGATCATCTCGGGCGAGGCATCGATCCCGATAACTACCGCGGTGGGACGTTCATCTTTGAGGAGAGAACAGAGTGTGCCGGGACCGCTACCGACGTCCAGAACAACGCTCGCGCGCGCTAGATTGGTTCGGACGCGAAGTTCTTGAATAAACAGGAGGTAGTCGGCGTTTTCGGAGTAATCGCACGCGGTAATATAGCGCCGTGCGGATTCGCCCGAGACAGGACCGACGTCAACTGCGCTTCGGGCCATTCAAAGTCTCCTGGGTGGGCCCCTACCTGACTCAGGCGCCCACAACCTGTAGTGTCGCCTCCGGCGGTGGATTTCTCACGGAATCCGCCGGAGTGTTACACTCTGTTGGGTAAGGACTCTGTAACACGACCAGGCTGATTACACGCCCGAGCCGACATGTGCGGAATCGCAGGCAGCTTCTCGCTCGACAATGACCTCCCGGCGGACCGCGAGGCACTGGCGCGGATGATCGGTCCCCTGGCCCACCGGGGGCCCGACGATACCGGCTGCTATACAACCGGCGGCGTCGGCCTCGGTTTTGCGCGCCTGGCGATCATCGACCTGGTCACGGGGAATCAGCCTCACTTCAACGAAGACTCCTCCATCGCCTCGGTCTGCAACGGGGAGATCTACAACTACCGCGACCTGCGCCGGGAACTGGAAGGCAAAGGCCATGCGTTTCGCACCCGCTGCGATGTCGAAGTGCTGGTTCACCTGTACGAGGAGCACGGAGCGGAGTTCGTCAAACGGATCAACGGCCAGTTTGCTTTTGCCCTGTACGATGGAAGAACCCGCGAACTGCTTCTGGCGCGGGACCCGGTCGGCATTGCGCCTCTGTTCTACACCCTTGCGGGGCGCACCTTGTTGTTCGCCTCGGAAATCAAGGCGCTGCTTACTCACCCGGCGGTGAAACGAGCCGTGAACGTCGCCGGACTCGATCAAATTCTGACGTTCCCTGGTCTGGTCAGCCCGGCGACGATGTTCGAAGGGATCTATTCGCTGCGGCCAGGCCACTTTCTGCGCGCCGCGAAGGGTTCCTGCAACACTCACGAGTATTGGGACCTGGTCTATCCGGAGTGCGACGGCGCACCCAGTGGCCGGCCGGAGTCCTTCTACGTCGAACAGTTGGAGGACGCTTTGTTCCAAGCGGTGGAACGCCGCTTGGACGCCGATGTGCCGGTCGGCTTCTACCTGAGCGGGGGGCTCGATTCCAGCCTGATCGCCTCGATGGTCCACGCCGCCCGGCCCGCGCAACGCTTTCACTCTTTCTCGATCGCCTTTCCGCAATCGGATATCGACGAACGCCGCTATCAACGGATGATTGCCGAATGCGTCCAATCTACTCACCATGAGGTCGAGTTCAACCAGACGGAGATTGTCAGCCGGCTGAGAGCCGCGGTCGTATGCGCGGAGGCTCCGCTCAAGGAATCCTACAATACCTGCTCGCTGGCTCTCTCCGAACTCGTACACCGGGCCGGGCTGAAGGTGGTCCTCACCGGCGAGGGGGCCGACGAACTGTTCGCCGGCTACGTCGGATATCGTTTCGACGCCGCGCGAGCCCGCCGGGGGGCGGGTGAGTTCGACGCCGGGGACATGCTCGAAGATGAACTGCGCGAACGGCTCTGGGGCGATCCGAACTTCTTCTATGAGCGGAATTATCGCAGTTACCGGGAATCCAAGAGCGCCATCTACTCCAGCGCGCTGGCCGCGAGGCTGCCGGATTTCGACGCGGCCCGCGAACCGCTTGTGGATAAGAACAAACTAAGGAACCGGCATCCCCTGCACAAACGCTCCTACGTCGACTTCAAACTGCGGCTCGCCGATCACCTGTTATCGGATCACGGCGACCGGGTGTCTTACGCAAACTCGGTCGAGGCTCGTTATCCGTTCCTCGACCTGAACGTCGTCGAGGCGGCCCGGACCATGCCTCCCGGGTTGCTGATTAAGGATGCCGTCGAGAAATACGTGGTGCGCGCCGTGGCCCGCAAGTTCCTGCCGCCGGAGGTAGTGAACCGCGAAAAGTTCGGGTTTGTCGCCCCCGGCACTCCGTATCTGCTCTCGAAACGACTGGAGTGGGTGAACGAACTTCTCTCTCCCGACTCCATCCGGCGGCAAGGCTATTTCAATCCGGATACAGTCCTGCGTTTGCGGACCGCGAATGCCCGCGAGGGCGCGAGCATTGACACAACCTTCTCCACCGACGTGCTCATGATTGTGCTCACGTTCGGCATCTTTCTCGAGGCGTTCCAGGTGAGCGGCCTGTAGTCGGCGGACTGCCGGTCGCGATACTCGCGATCGTTCCCGCCCCGGCGCGGCCGCCCTCACGGTCCGTTTTGCGGATCGCCGAACCGTGCGCGAATTGTCTTCATTTGGCGGGCTCCCGGGATGCCGGCTTGCTGGAGCGCCTGACCGGAAGCTTTCGCGCGCCGCCCTTCATTTCGCCGCGGGGAAGGTCGCTCAACTTGCCGTAGTCCATTTGCAGCACCCGGTCCGCCACGTGGAAATAGCGGTCATCGTGCGTCACCACCACCACCGTCTTGCCGGCGCTCTTCAGTTCCGGCAGCAGCGTTTCGTAAAAGTAGCCCCGAAAACGCGGGTCCTGGTCCGCCGCCACTTCGTCGAAGACATAGACCGGCTTGTCTTCCAGATACGACACCACCAGGGCCAGACGCTTGCGCTGCCCGGTGGACAGGAGGATGCTGGAAAAGCGCCCGTCCCGGAGGGCCGTCTTTTCCGAAATCCCCATCTGCCGCAGCAACTCGTCCACGCGCTCCGGCGCCGCGTCCCGCAACCCGTAAAGTTTGTCGAACAGATGAAAATCGGAGAAGATCGCCGAGAACAGGTTCCGGTACGACTGCACGTTGGCCGCCACGATTTCCGAGCCGTCGAGCCGGATGCACCCTTGCGTGGGCCGGTACAAGGCCGTGAACAGCTTCAGCAGCGTCGTCTTGCCGCTGCCGTTGCCGCCGACCAGGAACAGGATCTCTCCCCGGCGGACTTCGCTGTCAATGGGGCCGGCCTGGAACGCGGCGCTGCCGCCGGGATCCCGATAGGTGAAGCAGGTTCCCTCGAACCGGATCGCGTGGAAGGAACTCAAGTCCACCAGGGGCGATGCTTCGTGTTCGGCGGATTTCGCCAGGGCTTGGTCCAGGGTCGCTTCCAGGCGCTGAAGGTTCTCCACCGTCACATTCACCTGCGAAAGCACCGGGATCATCGAGACCACGTTGCCCAGAGGTCCGAAAAAGAAGAGGATGGCGGCGACGATCTTAGTAGCCGATCCTGAAAACGATGTCGACAGAACGGGAAGAACAAAGGCGACAGCCCCCAGCAGGAGGACGAAGAACATCTCGACGAAGATAATATTGTTCGAGAACAGAACGTTGACCCGGGTGCGCACTTCACGCACACGCACGGCGGTCGTCTGGAATTCCTGGAATACGTCGTCGCTTTTCAGTCTGTTGATGCGGAGTTCCTTGAACCCTTTCAGCAGGCCGTTGAGAGAGTCGAACAGTTCGTCTTCCTGTTTCGAGGCGTCGTTCAAGCCCTGGTCATAGGCTTTGCGGTCCCTGAGATATTTGCCGGCGCCGCCGGCGATCAGGATGAGGCAAAGCAGCATGGCGGCCCAGGACACCGCGGCGATATAGACCATGGTGAAGACGATCATGACGGCGCCTTGCGCGGCGGCGAACAACGGTCGCGCCGCCTGGCCGATGGCCGCCGTGTCCCGGCTGATCCGGGCATGAATGCCGGCCTCGCCGATGGATTCCAGCGCCAGCAGGTCGGAGCGGCGGATCTTGTCGGCCAGTCGCAACCGCACGCTGCAAATGGCGGCCTCGGAGATCCTGGTGGATTCATATAGGATGTAGCGCAGGGAATAGACGAACAGCGCGATGGACAGACAGAACCACACCAGATGCTGCCAGGACGGTCCGCCTTTCTGCAAGGCTTCGACCGCGGCATTGATCACCGCCAGATTCATCGCGTTGGCAATGCCGGAAGCCGCCGTCAGCACCATCAGTTTCCGGTCCAGGGCGTGGGTTTCACGTTGCAGGAAAGCAAGAATGCCGAACCGCATCAAGTTGTGCATGGGGAAGGCTCCAGGGGTTGACCGGCGGCAATGTAGGAATCGGCGTCTGGGCGGGAAAAGAGCCGGGCCGCCTGGCGCAGCATTTCCGCCCGCCCCGCCGCCGGAACCGGCGGCCAGACCAGCCCCAGCCGGGTCAGCAGGGTCTGTGTGCGCCCGGAGACGATTTCCAGCCGGCGCGCCCGGGCCTGCGGCGCGAGGCCCCGATACAACCCGAAGTTTTCCAGGGTCTCGGTCAGCGCGGCGTCCATGCCGGGGTCCTCCACCGCCCGTTCCAACCGTTCCAGGAAGGCGTCGAAACCGCGGGTGCGGACTCCCTCCGCCGCCGCGACGAAGCCCGCCAGCGTATCCCTTCGGGCATTTTCCAGATGATGAGTTTCGTTGGTCAGATCGGCCGCGCCCGCCAGCAGCGCCACGCCGCGCGCCACCAGATCCACATGGCACAGCCACAGATGGGAATCGTCGGGGACAACGCCCAGGCGCAGGAAGGCGGCAAGCTGCCGGAAGAAGGCGTTTTCGCGGATGTTGAATTGCAGCGGTCCGCCCTCGGCCGCAAACACCACACTGCCGACCCGGTGGATTGAGGCATTGGCCAGATCCCGCCGGGCTGCGACCACCAGCCGCTCGGCCTCCTGCTTGCTGCGAACGTAGTAGTTCTCATCCAACGCCTCGGGCACGGTGTCGTATTCGGTGAACAGCCGGAAGCCGGCTTCGGGGGCTTGGCCGCATGTCGAGAGGGTGGAAACCAGGTGGAAATCCGCGGGCTTCGCGGCGCGGTGGGCGGCCAGTTTCAACAAACGGCCGGTGGCGGCCACATTATCGGCATGGAATTCCCAATAATGGCCGAAATGCTTCACATTGGCGGCGCAGTGGAAAACCGCTTGCACGCTGTCCGCCAGGCGATCGTGGGCCTGGGGTGACAGGCCCAGATCGTCCCGGCGCAAATCGCCCGCCAGCACGGTAAGGCGGGGATGGTCCCGCAAGGCGGCGCCCTTTCCCGGGCCGAAATAGTGGCCCAGAATCTCACCCAGCCGGGCGCGGGCCGTCCGGTCGTCGCCGCCGCGCACCAGGACGCTGACCTGGCGGCGCCCCCCGGCCAGCAGTTCGCGCAGCAGATAGCTGCCCAGATAGCCGGTCGCCCCGGTCAGCAGAACCCGTGCATAATCCCGGCGTTCCCCCGCGCCGTTTTGGCCGTAGGACTGGTTGCGCTTTTCATAGTCGCGCCGCGCGGCGCTCAGGGCAGCCTCGCGCTCCGCCTCATAGGCGGCCAGGCCGTGCCGGTAGTCTCGCCAGTGCCGGGCGGCGGATTGGATCAACGTCCGCAGATGCTCGGGCCTCTGCCGGCACGCGCCGGCGAAATCCGCCAACCGGGGATGTTCGTAGAGATCGTTAATGGTGCACTGGAGCGTGCGCCGAAGCTGACTGACCACCGAGATGGCCCGCAGGCTGTTGCCCCCCAGGTCGAAGAAATTGTCCTCGCGGGCGACGAACCGGCACTCCAGGCGCTCGGCCCACACCTCGGCGATGCTCCGTTCCAAGCCATCGCGGGGCTGAGTGCGCCCGAGGTTGGAGCCGTCCCGTTCTGAAACCACCCGCAACAGCGCCGCCCGATCCACCTTGCCGGCGGTGGTCACCGGGATGGCCGGCACCCGGAGCACGGCCGAGGGCAGCATGTAGGAGGGCAGCGTCGCGGACAGGTAATCGTGCCAGGCCGCCTGGGTGGGTTCCCCTGTCCCGGAATGAAGACAGACGAACGCCCACAGGGTTTGGGCGCCGCCGGCCTGGGTTTCCACCACCGCGACTCCCTGCAGCACGCCCGGATGGGTCCCCAGCCGATGCTCGATTTCGCCCAGCTCGACCCGTTGCCCGCGCAGTTTCACCTGCCCGTCGGCGCGGCCCAGGATCTCCAGTTCGCCGCTGTGTGTCCAACGTCCCAAATCGCCGGTGCAATAGAGCCGCCCGGCGGGTGTTTCGACAAAGCCGGCGGCGGTGAGGTCGGGGCGGTTCAGATACCCCAAGGCCAGCCCCATGCCGCCCAGCCAGACCATCCCCACCGCGCCCGGCGGAAGCGGCTCCGCCTGGCTGCCGAGGATACGGATTGACGTGTTGGCCAACGGCTTGCCCGCCGTCAGCCGTTGCGTCTGGGCCGTTACCCGCCCGAAGCCGGCCGCGACGGTGTTCTCGGTCGGACCGTAGCCGTTGAAGTAGCGCAGGCGCGCGGCATAGTGCAGGGCATCGGCGCGGTGGGGCGACTCGCCCGCGGTCATCAGCAGGCGCAGGCTGGGAAACTCCGCCTGCTCGAAAAGGCGGAGATAGGATGGCGCCATGGTGACGGCGCTGACTCCCAGCCGGACGAACTTGTCCCTCATGCCCGGGATGTCGTCCATCTCGCCGCGCAGGATGGGAACCAGCGCCGCTCCGGCCGTCCAGGGCCCGGCCAGCTCGGCAATCCATGCGTCGAAAGAGGGCGACGCCATCATCGCGGCTCTGTCGCCGGAGCGGACATCCAGGGCGGCAACCATGCCCACGCCAAGGTTGTTCAGCCCCCGATGATGCAGCATGACCCCCTTAGGCAGTCCCGTGGACCCGGAGGTATAGATGATGTAAGCCAGATCCGAACCTCCGACGTCTCCCCCTGCAATTTGCGGCGGATGGCCGTGGCTGGAGAGAAATGCCTCCGAGAGGCTTTCCGGCCGGAGGACTTTGCAGCCGGTCTGAGCCAGCGATGCAGGCGGTTCATGCCCGTCGAGGACCACCAGGACCCGGATGCCGGCATCGCGAGCGATGAAGCTCAGACGGTCTCCCGGCAGGTCCGTGACCATGGGCAGGTAACATCCGCCGGCCTTCCAGATGGCCAGCACGGTCTCGGGCAGGGCGACCGAGCGGCCGGTGAAAACCCCGACCGGCTCCTGCCGCGCCACGCCCCGGGCCAGCAGGGCATGGGCCAGGGCGTTGGATCTGGCGTTCAGCGCCCCGTAGCTTTGCGTCCCTTGGTCGGTGACCAGAGCGGGGCGTTCCGGCTGGACGCGCGCCCAATGCTCGAACATCGCGGGGAAGCTGGACGCCGGGTGCGGCAGAGCGGGGCCGCGCTCCCAGCCGGCCAGCAAGTTTTCCTCTTCCGGCAGTAAGGCCGGCCAGGGAGAGCCCAGGAGCCGCTTGCCCTCCGCCACGAAACGCGCCCACCCGGCCAGCGCGTCGATCCAGGCCTCGGCGGTTTCCTTTTCATAGACTGCGGCATTGACATACCATCGCAGGACCAGGCTGCCATCGGGTTGGCCTTCATGCACCAGGACCATATCCTGGGCGGGCCCATTCGGGTGAAGTTCGTAGCCCGTCAGGGCGGCGAGGCTGCGGAAATGGAATTCGCCCTTCGTAGCCGCCGCGGCCGGATTCTCGGTCACCGCCAGATCGAACAGGGGATAGCGCGCCGGATGCAGCGGCTGGGCGTGGTCCTGGCGGAAGTCCCGGTACATGCGGGCGAACGGATAGCGCGCATGCTGCAATCCCTCCGCCAGACCTTGCTGCATGCTCCGCAGGGCCTGTTCGACGGACTCGCGACCGTGGACCCGGCAAGCCAGGGGCAGCATGTTGACGTAATAGCCGACGGTCCGCGCCTCGCTGGCGGAGTCGCGGGTGGAAGCCGCCGTGCCGATCGGGAATTCGGTCCGTCCGGTGCGCCGCCGCACCTCCTGGGCCATGAGAGTCAGCACCAGGGCATGCAGGCTGGAGCCATTTCTCTGGGCGAAATCGCGCAGACCGGCGGCCGTAGAGGCGGCCAGGCGGACACGGAAGCTATGGGATCCCTTGGCGTTGTGCGCTGTGCGCCCCAGCGGGCGGGGGAGATCCAGGGGCCATTCGTCGAAGGAGTGAGCGCCCAGAATCTGCCGCCAGTACAGCGCGTCTTCCCGGCAGGCGGGTCCGGCCAGATAGTTCTCCTCCTGGCCGGCCGAATGATCGAAGTGCCCGGCGACCGGGGGCAGGGATTTCCCTCGCAGCAAGGTGGACAGTTCCTCCACCAAGACCCCCAGCGAGACGCCGTCTCCCACTGAATGGTGCAGGGCAATCCAAAAGACAGGCTGATCCGTGCCGGCCACCTGCACCAGTCCGGCGCGCCACAGCGGAGGGCGCTCCATGGCGAAGGGCTCCGTCTGGCGCTCCCGGACATGGGCCAGAGCGGCGGGCATGTCCGGCTGTGTGGAAATCTCGAAATCCGCGCCGCACCCCGGCGTCACCGAGCGCCGCAGCACGCCGTCTTGATCCTGGTGGAAGCAGGTGCGCAGCGCATCGTGTCGCTTCACCAGCGCCGCCCACGCGCGGGTCCATTGCTCGGCGGGGGGGACTTCGCCGCTGGCGGCCAGGGTCAGTGGGATGTTGAAGCCGCGGGTGTCCAGGCCGGCCTGCCCGGCGACCCAGAATTCGCATTGGCCCTCGGTCGCCCGGTCCGAGAAGACCCCGGTCGGAAGGGCCGTCTTGCCCAATTGGCCAACCCGATGCGCGAAGCCGGCCAGCGTCGGTTCCGCGAACAGTTCGCGCGCAGGTATTGGATGGCCGAGTGTCTTTTCGAGCCGGTGCGCCACGGCGATGGCCAGCAGGCTGTGCCCGCCCAGGGCGAAGAAGTTGTCCTCGCGATGGACGGGGCCGCGGCCCAGCAGGTCGCTCCACAGGCGGGCGATCTGGGTTTCCAGGCCGTCTTGCGGCGGATGCTCCGCCGGAGCGCACTGCTCCCAGCCTTCGACCGGCGCCTTTTCGCGCAGCGGCGGAAGCGGCAAAACCTCCTTGGCCCGCTCGCCATCCTCGGCCAGCCACACCGCCCAACCGCTCAGCGCCTCCAACCACTGCACGGCCGTTTCCCGGGTGTAGAGGGCGGCATTGACGTGCCATTCCAGCAGCATGCCGCCGTCGGCCAGGCCGCCGTGCATCAGGATCATGTCCTGTCCGGGCGAGGCGTCGGAAAACTCATAGGCGAGAGCGGGAACCGGCGCCAGGCGAAGCGCTGACGGGGATGGACGGAAATCCGGGTTCTCGGTGACCGCCAGATCGAAAAGGGGATAGCGCGCGGGGTGGCGGAGCCGGGGGCGGTCGCGCCAGAAATCGTGATACATGCGCGCGAAGGGGTAGCGCGCATGCTGCAACCCCGCCGCCAGCGCCTGCTGGGTCTGGCGCAGCGCGTCGCCGAAGGTAACCTGGCGCGGCAGGCGGCACGGCAGCGGCAGCATGTTGACGTAGTAGCCAACCACCTGCGCCTCGGCGGCGGTTTCCCGAACCGAAGCGGTGGTGCCGACGACCAGATTCTCGCGCCCGGTGCGCCGCCGCGCTTCCAGCGCCAGAATGGTCAGCATCACCGCGTGCAGGCTGGCCTCGTGCTGGCGGGCGAGGGCTTTCAGGCTCCGGGTAGTGGCTGCGTCCAAACGCGTCTCGAAGCGATGGCTGCCCGTTTTCGCGGTGATGGAGCGAGGGAAATCCAACGCTGCTTCGTCAAAGGCCGCCTCGGGCTGGCGGGCCAGCAGGTCGCGCCAATAGCCGGCGTCGGCGGCGCAGGCGAGTCCGGCCAGATAGGCTTGCTCCCGGGCCGCCGATTCGGCGAAATCGCAGGTCAGGGGGGGAAGTTCCTCGCCCCGCAGCAGCGCGGCCAATTCCTCGACCATGATCCCGACCGACTGGCCATCGCCCAACGAGTGATGCAAGGCCAGCCAGAACAGGTGTTCGCCGGTCTCGGTCACCTCCACCAGTCCGGCCCGCCATAGCGGGGGCAGGCCCATGACGAAGGGCTCGATCTGGCGCTGGCGGACCCAGGCCCGGGCCGAAGCGCTGTCGGGTTGGGTCGCGGATTCGAGGGCTTGGGTCGGCGCCGGCGCGGCCGCGAAGCGCAGGCGGCTTTCCCCGTCTTCCTGGAAACAGGTCCGCAGGGCTTGGTGCCGGGCCACCAGCGCCGCCCAGACGGCGTTCCAGCGGTCCAAAGACGGCATCCCGCCCTCGACCAGGCGCAGTACGGGGATGGCGAAGTTGCGGGTATCGAGGCCGGCCTGCTCGGCGGTCCAGAATTCGCGCTGGCCTTCGGTGGCCCGATCCGAGAAGACTGCGGCTGGAAGGGCCGCCCTACCCAATTGTCCTATCCTCTGAGCAAACCCGGCCAGGGTGGGCGCGGCGAACAGCTCGCGGGGAGGGACCGGCCGGCCGAGCGTTTCCTCGAGCCGGTGCGCCACCGAGATGGCCAGCAGGCTGTGACCGCCCAGGGCGAAGAAGTTGTCGTCGCGATGGATGGGGCCGTGGCCCAGCAGGTCGCTCCACACCTGGGCGATCTCGGATTCCAGGCCGTCTCGCGGCGCGGACTGTTCGCCCTGCGGCATGCGTCCGGGCAGTAGCGCTCTCAGCGCGGCCCGGTCCACCTTGCCGGAATTGGACAGGGGGATGCCGGCAATGGCGATCACCGCGGACGGGATCATATAGGCCGGCAGGCGGCCGGCCAGATACTCGCGCCAGCTTTCCTCAGCCGGGGCCTGCTTTCCCGGCAGCGGACGGACGAAGGCCCACAGGCTGCCCGCATCGCCATCCAGCAACGCCACCGCCTGCGCGACATCCGGGTGGCTGCCGAGGGCGTGTTCGATTTCCCCCAACTCGACGCGAATGCCGTTCAGCTTCACCTGATCGTCGATACGGCCGAGAATCTCTATCTCGCCGGTAGCGCCCCAGCGGCCCAGATCGCCGGAGCGGTAGCGCCGTCCCCGCGCCGTTTCCACGAAAGCGGCGGCGGTCGCCTCCGGCAGTCCCACATAGCCGCGCGCCAGGCCAACGCCCCCGAGCCACAGTTCCCCGGCCACGCCAGGAGGGACGGGCTCCCCTTCCGGGCCGCAAATGTGGACGCTGGTATTGGGCAGCGGGCGGCCACCGGACCCCCGCCTGCCCATGGTGCTGGTGATGGTGTTCTCGGTGGGGCCATAGGCGTTGAAGTACTGGCGGCGGCCCGCATAGGTCTCGACATCGGCCGCGAACGGCGCCTCTCCCCCGGTGACCAGGATGCGCAGCGAGGGCAATTCCGCCCCCTCGAAAAGCCGCAGGTAGGTGGGCGTGACGTCGGCTACGGTGACATCCAATTCGGTCAGCAAAGCCCGGAAACGGTTGGGTGAACCGAGCACCTCGTAAGGGACCGGGCACAGCGCCGCGCCGAAGGCCAGGGGTAGCCCGATATCCGACAGGGAGACGTCGAAAGAGGGCGAGGAGAACATCAGGCAGCGGTCGGCGGGGGTCAGGCCCAAGGTCTCGCCGGCGCCCAGCACCAGGTTGACATAAGAGTCATGGCCGATCAGGGTGCCCTTGGGCCGGCCGGTGGAGCCCGAGGTGTAGATGATGTAGGCGGCCTCGCCGGCCCCGCCGGCGGGCGGCGGGCGATGGGCATGGGCGCGGCGGAATTCGGCGTCAAGCTGTTCGGGACGAAGCGGGGTGGGCAACTCGGGCGGCACGGCCAGTCCATCCAGGGCGATCAACCGGGCCAGGCCGGCATCGCGGGCCATGAAGGCCAGCCGCTCCGGCGGCAGGTCGGCGGCCAGCGGCAGATAGGTCGCGCCGGCCTTCCAGATGCCCAGAACCGCCGCCGGCAGGTTGGCCGAACGCCCGGTCAAGACTCCGACCACAACACCCGGAGCGACGCCTGCCAGCAGCAGGCCATGAGCGATGGCGTTGGCCTCCCGCTCCAGTTCCCCATACGTCGCCGTGCCGGCTGGCGTGATGACGGCGGGGCGGTCGCACTGGTCGTCGGCGACGCGTTCGAACAGCTCATGAAGGCGCAGCGGCGGGCGGGCCGTTTGCGCGCCCCGCTCCCAACCTTCCAGCAGCGCCGTCTCGCTCGGCAGTAGGGACGGGAACGTCTCCCGCGCCCGCTGGCGATCCTCGGCCAGCCACACCGCCCAACCGCTCAGCGCCTCCAACCACCGCCGGGCCGTTTCCCGGGTGTAGATGGCGGCGTTGACCTGCCATTGCAGCAGGAGGCCGCCATCGGCCAAGCCTTCGTGCATCAGGACCATGTCCTGTCCGGGCGATGCTTCCGTGAGTTCATAGCCGGCGGCAAAAACCCGGGCGAGCCCAAGCGAGACCGGGGAGCGATGGGTTTCCGGGTTCTCGGTGACCGCCAGATCGAACAGTGGATAGCGCGCGGGGTGGCGGAGCCGGGGACGGCCGCTCCAGAAATCGTGATACATGCGGGAGAAGGGATAGCGCCCATGCTGCAACGCCGCCGCCAGCGCCTGCTGGGTCTGGCGCAACGCCGCGCCGAACGAAATATGCCGCGGCAGGTGACATGGCAACGGCAGCATGTTGACGTAGTAGCCGACTACCTGCGCTTCGGCGGCGGTTTCCCGGATCGAGGCGGTGGTGCCGATGACCAGGTCCTCACACCCCCTGTGCCGCCGCGCTTCCAGCGCCAGAATGGTGAGCATCACCGCGTGCAGGCCGGCCTCGTGCTGGCGGGCGAGGGCTTTCAGGCCCTGGGTAGTGGCGGCGTCCAGGTGCGTCTCGAAACGATGAGTTCCCGTTTTCGCGGTGATCGAGCGCGGGAAATCCAGCGGCCCCTCGGCAAAGGCCGATTCGGGCTGGTGGGCGAGCAGGTCCCGCCAGCGGCCGGCGTCCTCGACGCAGGCTGCTCCAGCGAGGTAGTCTTGCTCCCGGGCAGCCGATTCCGAGAAATCGCAGGCCAGCGCCGGGAGCGCCTCGCCCCGCAGCAACCCGCCCAACTCCTCCACCAGTATCCCGACGGATTGCCCATCGCCCAGGGAGTGATGCAGGGCCAGCCAGAACAGGTGTTCGCCGGAGTCCGCCACCTCGACCAGTCCGGCCCGCCACAGCGGGAGCGCGCCCATGGCGAAGGGTTCGGCTTGGCGTTGCCGGACGAAGGCCCGGGCTGCCGTTCGGTCGGGCCGGGTCGCAGTTTCCAGTGTCGGCATCAGGGCCGGCACTGCCGCGCGGCGCAGGCGTCCTTCCGCGTCTTCATGAAACCAGGTCCGCAAGGCCTCGTGCCTCGCCACCAGACCCGTCCAGGCCTTGTTCCAGCGGTCGAGCGACGGCATCTCGCCCTCGACCAGGCGCAGCACGGGGATGGTGAAGGTGCGGGTATCCAGTCCGGTCGCTTCGGCCGCGCGGAACTCCCGCTGGCCTTCCGTGGCCAGGTCGCAGCGGATGGAATTCGGGGCCTGGGCGTCACGGGCGGGGACGGCGGTGCGCGGCAGTTTCGCAATCTTTTGGGCGAAGCCGGCCAGGGTCGGCGCGGCGAACAACTCGCGGGGAGGGACGGGCCGCGCCAATTCGCGCGACAACCGATGGGCCATGGTGACCGCCAGCAGGCTGTTGCCGCCCAGAGCGAAGAAGTTGTCCTCGCGCGAGATGCCGGCCCCCAGCAGTTCCCCCCACACAGCGGCGATGCGCGTTTCCATCTCGCCGCTGGGCGGGCTTTTCGCGGCGTTATCGTCCCGCTCCCTCGGAGCGCTCAGCAGGGCGTCCCGGTCGATCTTCCCGTTGAAGGTTACCGGGAAGGCGGCGGCCGAATTCACCGAACCCGGGACCATGTGCACGGGCAAACGGCCGCCGAGATAGCCGCGCCAGTCGTCCTGGGACGGCATGGCGGCGGCGGGGCGAAGGCGGACGAATGCCCGCAGAGATTTGGTGTCGTTCGCGGCCGCCTCGACCAGGACGACCGCCGCCTCGACGGCGGGGTGGGAAACCAGCGCCTGCTCGATCTCGCCCAGTTCCACGCGCTGCCCGTGCAGCTTGATCTGGAAGTCGATGCGCCCAGAAAGCACCAGCCGGCCGTCTTCGGTCCAGCGGCCCAGATCGCCCGAGCGATAGAAGCGCCCGTCCGGCGTTTGGACGAACCGCCGGGCCGTCAGTTGCGGGTTGTTGAGATAGCCGCGCGCCAGACCCACCCCGCCGATCCAGACTTCCCCCACCACGCCCGGCGGCGCCGGGTCGCCGTTGTCTCGGCGGATGGAAATGCGGGTATTTGGATAAGGCCGTCCCACCGCCAGCGGGCGGCCGGCGTCGGGATGCGGCAGTATCCGTTCCGCGCAGACGAAGATGCAGGTCTCGGTGGGGCCATAGGAGTTCCAGAAGGCGAGATGATTGGCGTGGTGTCTGGCGTCGTCATGGTTGGGCGCTTCGCCGCCGGTTAACAGGACGCGCAGTCCCTCGAAAGGCGTCTGCTGGCTGACGCGCAGATAGGAGGGTGTGTGGAAGGCCACCGTCACGCCATGCGCCTTGTACCACTCCTTCAAGGCCCAGGGGTCGTCGCGCAAAGCCCGCGACGCCGGCACCAGAGCCATGCCGTGCAGAAGCCCGATTCCCAGTTCCCAGAGCGACGCATCGAAGCCCGGGGTTGCCACCAGGGGAACGCGGTCCTCGGACGTAAGACCGCACGCTTCCCCGGTCATATAGCCGGCATTGATCAGACTGTCGTGCTGGAGCAGCACGCCCTTGGGCATCCCCGTGGTGCCCGAGGTGTAAATGATAAAGGCCAGATCCTGGGGCGTGCCGGCGATCTGGGGGCGCTCGGCAGGGGCGAGCGACTCCCAGTTCTCCGGCCCGAGGATCGTCTCGACCACCCGCGCCAGCGGCGGCGGCACGGCATGCCCGTCCAGGACGATCAGCGTCCTGGCTCCCGCATCCCCGGCCATATAGGCCAGACGTTCCGGCGGCTGTTCCAGAGCCAGAGGCAGGTAAGCCGCTCCCGCCTTCCAAATGCCCAGCACGACGGCGGGCAGATCGGGGGAGCACTCGGTCAGCACGGCCACCGGCTCCTGGCGGGCGACGCCGTGGTCGAGCAGGACCCGGGCGATGCGGTTGGCCCGGCGCTCCAGTTCGCCGTAGCTTTCGACGCCGGTTTCGGTGATGACGGCGGCCCGTTGCGGATGGCTGTCGGCCAGACTCTCGAACAGTTCATGGAAGCGGCTGGCCGGCCGGGTGAGCACCGGCCCCCGTTCCCAGTGCGCCAGCCGCCGCGCTTCCTCGGGCAGCAGCGCCGGCAGGGGCCGGTCGGCGCGCCCGGTATCCTCGGCCAGCCAGCGCGCCCAGGCCGCGAACGACCCCAGCCAGGCCTGGGCCGTGTTCAGGCTGTCGACGTCGGGATCATACAGCAGGGTCAGTTCCAGGCCGCCGCCATAATCCTCGACCGGCTCGTGGCTGAAGGCGAGATCGAGGCCGGCGGCGGGATGGACCAGTTCCCCCGGCAAGCGCCTGGGCGTCAGGGAAAAGCCACTGTCGGCATCGCCGCAGGCGCGGGACGGATTGGTGGTCAGGGAGATGTCGAACAGCGAGGCGCGGGCATGGGGGCGGGCATGGGGATGCCGCTGGCGGAATTCCCGGTAGAGCAGACCGGAGGGAAAGCCCCCATGCTCGACGGCCTCGGTCAGGGTGGTCTGGGTGGCGCATATTTGCGCCGCCAGAGGCGAGGCATTGCTTTCGGTCAGGACCATGGGCAGCAGGTTGACGAAATAGCCCACCGCCCGATCGGCCCCCGGCGGACGGACCGAGATGGCGCTGCCGACGATCAGGCTGGACCGGCTGTCACGCCGTCTGGCCTCGGCCCCCAGAAGCGTCAGCAGCAGGGCATGCAATCCCACTTTCTGCGCCTTGGCCAAACGCGTCAGCGCGGCGACGGCGACGCCGTCCAGCCGTTCGACGAGGGGGGCGGCGGGGTTTCCGCTGGGACTGGCCGGGCGGCGCTGGTCGGCCGGGAATTCGTGGAAGGCCTCGGCGGCCAGGGTGTCCAGTTTGTCATGCCACCAGGCGCGGTCGCGCCCGGCCAGGCCGGACGCCAGATACTGCTGTTCGGCGTGACTGGCCTGGGCGACGCCGTTGGGGGCCGGTGGCAGCGGGCGCTCCAACAGCAGAGAGTGCATCTCTTCCTGGACGACGCGCGCGGAAAGGCCATCGACCACCGCATGGTGCAGGGCGAACCAGAACAACGTTTCGCTCCCGCCCCCGGCCACCCGCACCAGGCCGGCCCGCGCCAGCGGCGGGTCGGTTAAGGAAAATGGCGCGTTGGCGCGCGCGGCGATGCGCTCCCGGGCATGGTTGGGGGTATCGCAATGGTCGAGGCTCAACTGAACCGCCGGCGCAAGTTCGTCCGCATCCGCCGTGCGCCAGAAAACCTTGTCGCCGGGGTCCGCGAAAAAAGCCGCGCGCAAGGCCGCATGGCGCGCCACCAGATGGGTCCAGGCCGATTGCCAGCGCGCCGGCTCGGGCACTGTCCCGCGCACCGCCAGAATCCGCGTGATCTGCGAGCCGGGCGAGGCCAGGCCCAGCTTCCAGGCGACCCAGAAATCTTCCTGTCCCGCCGTTGCCAGGTCCTGGAGTGGAGCGGGCGCCGGGGTCTGTCCCGGTGCCAGGGCAATCCTCCCGGCCAGAGCGGCCACCGTCGTGGCGGCCAGGATGCTCTGGGCCGAGACCGCGTAGCCCAAAGCCTGCAAGCGTTGGCTGATCGCGATGGACAGCAGGCTGGTGCCGCCCAGGGCGAAAAAGTTATCCTCCCGCATCACCGGGACACCCAGGCTCTGTTCCCAGACTTCGGCGATCCGCCGTTCCACCTCGCTCCGCGGGGGCGCGCCCCGGTCCGCTCCATTCCCGGAGCGCGATAGCTGGGCCGCCAGAGCAAGCAAGGCTTGGCGGTCCACCTTGCCGTAGGAATTGACCGGCATTCTGGAGAGGGTCGTCACCTGGGCCGGTAACATGTAGGCGGGCAGGGTCTGGGCCAGGAAGCGATGCCAGTCCTCCAAACAGGCGAGGTCGGTCCGATCGCTTTCCACAAAGGCGATCAACTTCCCCAAGTGCTGCATGGCGGCGGCATGCCTCACCGCTTCATGCCGCAACAGGGTCTGTTCGATCTCCCCCAGCGACACGGCTTGCCCGGAAACCTTGACCACGTCATTGGCGCGGCCCACCGATTCAAGCTGTCCGTCATCGTTCCAGCGCCCCAGGTCATTGGAGCGATAGGCCCGCCCGTGAGGGGTTTCAACGAAGCGTTCGGCGGTCAGGTCCGGCTGATTGAGATAGCCGCGCGCCACGCTTACGCCCAGCACATGAATTTCCCCCACCTCTCCCGGCGGGACCTGGTTGCCGTCGGGGTCCAGCAGATGGACGGCCATGTTGGTGAAGGGCCGCCCGCTGGACAGCGGGCCGTCGCCGTTCGCCTCCACCCGCGACATGCAGATGGTCCCGCAGACCTCCGTCGCACCGTGGATATTCCAGTAGTCCAGCTTCCGCGCATAGGCCCGCGCATCGCCGGCATTGGGGGGTTCGCCGGCTGTCAACAGGCAACGCAGGCCGGCCGGCACGACGCCCTGGAAAAGGCGCAGATAGGACGGCGTGAACATAGCCACGGTGACGCGCTGGCGGGACATGGCGGCCACCAGCCCGGCGGGATCGTCCAGCAGCGCGCGCGAGGCCGGGACGAAGGCCGCGCCCGCCATCAGCGGAAGGCACAGCTCGCGGAAACCCAGGATGAAGCCGGGCGCGGTGGCCAGCAGCACGCGGTCGTCCGGGACAATGTTCTGGGCGCTGATATGGCCATACCCCATGTTGATGCAGGCATCGTGCTGGAGCAGGACGCCCTTGGGCTTTCCCGTGGACCCCGAGGTGAAAAGAATGGCGGCCAGATCGGTGGTCCGGCCCGGCTGGTTGGGCCTGTGGCCGTCCCGCTTCAGCTCCTCCGGCCTGAGAATCGCGGGCGTCGTCCCTTCGCTGTTGCCGGCCAGCGCGGCCAGCAATTCGGCGGGCGCATCCAGGCTGTCGAGTGCGATCAGGCACCGCATGCCCGATTGAGCGGCCATGCCGGCCAGCCGCTGCGCCGGCAGGTCGGCGTCCATCGGCACATACGCGCCGCCGGCCTTGAGGATGGCCAGAAAAGCCAGCGGCAAAAACCCGGAACGCCCGGTGAGCACACCAACCGCCTCTTCCGTCGTCATCCCTTGCGCGAGCAAGGCGTGGGCCAGGGCATTGGCCTTTTGGTCCAGATCGGCATAAGTAAGGACGCCGCGGTCGAAAATGATTGCCGGGGCCGCCGGCTGGCTGTCAGCGAGCGTCTCGAAACATTCATGGACGCGCCACGCCGGCCAGACTCTTACCGGTCCGGCAGGGTTCACCTGAGTCAGCAATGGACGACCTCGCAAGGTACTTCCCGCCGTTCCGGCCCGGCTACCGCCGATTCGAGCAGAGCGCGGTACTGCCCCAGCATCCGGCGCGCGGTCGCGGCCTCGAAAAGGTCCGCGTTGTAGTTGAGCAGGCAGCGGAGTCGCGGCCCATCGGCGGTCACTTCCAGAGTCAGGTCAAACTGCGCCGCAGCCGGCCGGAAATGGGTGTCTTCGATGCGCAAGACGCCGGCGGCGGCGGCGCGCTGGGGATAGTTGCGAAGCTGGAACACAACCTGGAACAGCGGCGTGTGGCTGAGGCTGCGCTCTGGCCGGAGCGCGTCCACCAGCTTTTCGAAAGACAGATCCTGGTGGGCATAGACGCCCAGCGCGACGGTCCGCACACGCCTCAACAGTTCGCCAAAGTCCGGGTCCCCGCTGAGGTCGGTTCGGAACGGCAAGGTATTCACGAACAGCCCGATCAGCTTCTCCGTCTCCAACTGGCCCCGCGTTGCCAGGGGGCATCCGACCACGATGTCCCGGTCGCCCGTGTAACGGTGGAGCAGCGCCTGAAACCCGGCCAGCAGGGTCATGAACAGGGTCGCGCCTTCGCGCCGGCCCAGCGCGCCGAGGGCGGCCGACAGGCTCTCGGGAAGCTCCAGCGATTGGTTGCCCCCGTGGCTGGTCTGAACCGCCGGCCGGGGGTGATCGGTAGCCAGGCCGAGCGTCGGCGGACTCCCCTGAAGCTGCCGCCGCCAATAGGCCAGCAGCGATTCCAGCCGTTCCCCCTGCAGCCACTCGCGTTGCCAGTGTGCCACATCGGCATATTGCACCGGCAACTCGGGAAGCGCGGCGGGGCTCGAGCTGCCGGCTTGCTCGTATAGTGCCGCCAGTTCCTGTAGGAATATGTCCGTGGACCACCCGTCCCAGGCAATGTGATGAGCCGTGACCACCAGCAGGTGTTCGGTCTCGCCGAGCGCCAGCAATGCCGCCCGGATCATGAGATCGCGCGAGAGGTCGAACGGTCGGCGGTATTCTTCCCCGATCCGGCGGGAGACCTCGGCGGCCCGTTCCGCGGGCGTCAGGTGGCGCAGGTCCATCACCGGGATACGCAGGGGCGTGGGCCGGGAAATCATCGCCGTGGGAAGGCCGTCGCGCTGCCCATAGGTGGTCCGCAACACCTCGTGACGGGCGACAATCCAGCTGATGCTGTGCTCTAGCGCGGGGATGTCCAGCGGGCCCAGTAGACGAAAAACGGACGGCCGGTTGTAGAGCGCCCGGTCGGCTTCGACCTGCGCCAGAAACCAGATTCTCTCCTGGGCGAACGAGAGTGCCGGCCCGGGGTCGCGGGGAACGGCGCGAATCGAGGGACCCGCCGGGTGCGCCGATTCCAGCAGTCCGGCCATGCCCGCCACGGTGGGATTCTCCAGTAAACGGATGATGGAGCAATCCAGGCCGAACCGGCTCCGGATGCGCGCCGCCAGTTGCACTGCGAGTAGCGAATCTCCGCCGGCGGCGAAGAAGTCGTCCCGCATTCCGGGCAGTGGAACGCCCAATACTTCGCTCCACAGCGAGGCCATCCGGGTCTCGGCGTCCGAGCGCGGAGAGGCCGGGGCTGCCGGACCGGCCGGCTCCGCCATCCCCAACTTGGCGGCCAGGCCGATGCGCTGAGGTTTCCCCGTGGGGCCTTTGGGTATCTCCGAGACAAAGACAATCCGCCTGGGGACCTTGAAATCCGCGAGTTTCCGGGCCACGAATTCGCGCAGCTCGATCCCGGTTGCGGCCGCATCCGGCCGCAGGACCACGGCCGCGGCCACCTCTTCCCCAAGCCTCTCGTCCGGCAGCGCGAAGGCTATTGCCTGGGCCACCGCGGGGTGTTCGAGCAGCGCCTCGTCCACCTCGCGCGGAGAGATCTTCTCGCCGCCGCGATTGATCATCTCCTTGGTGCGGCCGGTGAGAAACAGGTAGCCCTCGGCGTCCAGATAGCCGCGGTCTCCGGTATGAAACCACCCGCCGGCAAACGCGCTTTCGTTGGCCGCCGGGTTGTTCTCGTAGCCGGGCGTGACGCCGGGGCCTTGAATGACGACCTCGCCGGTATCCCCCGGACCGAGCAGAACGCCCTGCTCATTCATAATGGCGATGGAGCAGCCCCCGGCCAGCCCCGCCGACCCCGGCTTCCTCGCGCGCGGCGGCAGCGGATTCACGGCCATCTGGTGGGCCGCTTCGGTCATCCCGTAGGCTTCGATCACCGGAACGCGAAAAGTGGTTTCCAGTTGCTCCATGACTCGTGGCGCCAGCGGGGACGAGCAGGACCGGATAAACCGCAGGTTCGCGCGCGCAACCGATTCCCGGTGCTGCGCCGCCCGCCCCAAAATGGCCTGGTGCATGGTGGGAACCCCGGTGTACCAGGTGGGGCGGAACTCATCCATCCACTCAAAGAAACCCGGCGCGTGAAAGCCGGCAGTGCAGACCACGCTGGCGCCCGCCGAAAGGGACGAGAGGATGCCGCCGACCAGTCCATGAACGTGGAAGGTCGGCATGATGCTGAGGCAGCGGTCTGAACTGCCCAGAGCCAGCGTGGCGGCAACGTTGCGCGCCGAGTGCCAAAGATTGGCTTGGGTGAGCGGAACGATTTTCGGACGCGCCGTGGTGCCGGAAGTGTGCAGCACCAGCGCGATATCTTCCGGGAGCGCGAAAACCGGATCGGCCGGAGAACCGGGTTGCCCGGCTTCGGCTCGCAGCGAAAATGTCCCGGCCTCCCCGCTGTCGTCCGGCGTCAGTTCGATCACCGGAATTCCCTGGTCCCGCGCCGCCGCCACCGCCTCGGCCATGCCGCCCAGCGCGACCAGCGCTTTGGGCTTCAGATCCGCCAGATAGAACGAGAATTCGGCGTGCCGGTAGGCCGGATTCAGCGGGGCGCAAGTGGCCATGGCCGTGATCGCCAGGAAGAGCACGACGGTCTCCGGACCATCCGGCAGCACGAACGCCACGCGATCCCCGCGCCCGATGCCGAGCGCGCTCAGCGTCCGGGCGGTCTGGTCGACCCGTTCGAGCAGTTGGCGATAATCGGCGGTCTTGCGCCCCGGAGCAAGCAGCGCGTACGCCGCGGGGGTCTGCCGGGCCTGCGCCTGGAGCAGTCGGTATAAGCAGCGGGCATCGTTCGTTAACATAGTGTTCACTGCCACTCGCCGCCGAGGGAGCGGTACAGGGTGACCACGTTGATCAATTCGTCGCGGCGGATCTGGATCAGTTGGAGTTGTTCGTCGAGCCACTGGCGCTCCGAATCGAGATATTCGAGATAACTGGCCACGCCGCCCCGGTAGCGGAGGTCGGCCAATTCCACCGCCAGGCGGAGGCTTTCGACCAGCCCCTCCTGCTCGGTCCGCAACTCGGCCAGCTTGCGAGAGCCGGCCAGCGCGTCCGCCACTTCGCGGAAGGCCTGCTGCACGGTCTGTTGGTAGCCGAGCAGGGCCTGCTGGCGGCGCGCCTGGGCGCCGCGCACGCCGGCCCGGATTCGGCCGGCGTTAAAGATCGGCAGGCTTCCCGCAGGGCCGAAGAACCAGGTGCCGCTGGAGACCTTGAAGAGATTGAGCAAGGCGGAACTCTCGAACCCGGCCGAGGCGGTCAGCGAAAGACTGGGAAAGTACGCCGCTTTAGCCACCGCCACCAGGGCGTGGCTGGCGATCAGTTGCTGCTCCGCCTGGCGGATGTCGGGCCGGCGGTCGAGCAGCGCCGAAGGCAGGCCGGCGGGAAGCCGGGGGGCCAGTTCCTGATCGAGCAGCGCCAGGCTGCGGGCAATCGGCCCGGGATTGCGGCCGAGCAGAATGCTGAGCTGGTTTTCGGTCTGCTCGCTCTGCCGCTCCAGGCCGGCGAGCGAGGCACGGGCGCTTTTCACCAGCACCTCGGCCTGGCGCAGGTCGATCTCGGAGGAATAGCCGTTATCCACGCGAAGCCGGACCAGTTCGAGCGAGTCCTCGCGGAGCTTCAGGGCGCGCCGGGTGATTTCCAGTTCCAGGTCCACGTCGAGCAGCAGGAAGTAGGCGCCGGCGACATCGCCGACCAGAGTTTGCAGCACCGCCCGCCGCGCCTCGTCGCTGGCCAGCAGGGCGGCCCGCGCGGCCACGCTGGTATTCCGGATGCGGCCCCACAGGTCGAGTTCCCAGCCCAGGCCGACCGAGAGGCTGGTAAAGCCGGTGTCGGTTCCGGCGCTTCGGAGATTGCTGTAGCCGCCTTGTGCGTCAACCGATGGGAGGCGGGCCGACCGCGAGACGGTAAGCTGCGCCCGCGCTTCGAGCACGCGCGCGGCCGCAATTTGCGCGTCGAAGTTGTTGGACAGCGCCTCCTGGATCAGCTTCGACAGCTCCGGGTCGCGGATCAGGTCCTGCCACCGGAGTTCGCCGAAGCTGCCGGTCTGGCCGGGCGCCGGGGCGTCTCCGCGGTAGCTGGGCGGAACCGGAAGGTCCGGCCGCCGGTAGCGGGGGCCGGCGCAGCCGCCCAGCAGCAGCGCGGCGCAAATGAGGTAGCGGGTCATGGCGGGGGTCATCGGGCGGGGCTGGCCGGGGCCGTCCTCGCGGCCACCGGTTGCCCGGGCCGCAGCTTCGCGATGTCCTCGACGATCACGGTTTCCCCGCCGCTCAGCCCTTTGGTGATGATGCTTTTGCCCTGGTAGCTACCCTCGGTCACCACGCTGCGCAGGGCGACCTTGTTCTCGGATGTAACGATATACACGGCCTGGGAACCCTTGTCGTCAAACAGAGCCCGTTCGGAAACCAGCACGGCGCCGGGCCGGGTTTCCGCCGCCACGCGCACCCGTCCCAGCATCCCGGGCAGGAGCACGCCCCGGGGGTTGGGGAACTGCGCCTCCACTCGAACCGTGCCCGTCTTGGCGTCCACGGCACGTCCGAGGTTCATGAAGCGCCCGCGGAAATGATACGCGCTGTTGTCGGCGAGAATCAATTCGATGCGGTCCAGCGCCGCGCGGTCCACGGCCCTGGAACTGGTGCGCAAGTAGAGCGTTTCGGAAATGTCGAAGACGACATTGATTGGATCCACCTCGGAAATCGTGGCCAGCCGGGTTGGCTCGCCGCGCCCCACGTAGTTGCCCACCGAGACTTCCTGCCGCCCGATGAGACCGCCTATCGGAGCCTGGATGGCCGTTTGTTCGCGGTCCAACTCCGCCCCTTCGAGCGCCGCCCGGGCCGCGGTCAGGCTGGCCTGGGCCTGCCGCAAACCCATGCGGCCGTTGACCGTGGTGGTGCGCACGGTGGCGCGCGCGTCCTCCACCGCCGCCTGGGCCGAGGACTGTGCGGCGATGGCCGCGTCCAGGTCCCGTTGCGGCACGGCCCGGCGCGCGGCCAGCGGTTTCATCCGATCCGCGTCCTGATTGGCTCTTAATAAACCGGCTTCGGCCTGGCGTAGCGCCGACTGCGCGTTCACCAGGTGCCCCTGCTCCCGCGCCATTTCCAGATCCGCTTCCGCCTTTTCGACGGCGGCTGCGGCCGACTGCACCGCGGCCTCATAGCGGCGCGGATCGATACTGAACAGCAGTTGGCCCTTCCGGACCATGCGCCCTTCCTGAAAGGACATCCCGGTCAACCGGCCCTCGACGTTGGCGCGGATTTCCACCGTGGCGGCCGCCTCGGTCCGGGCCACCAGTTCCACCGCAATCGGCACGTCCCGGCGCTCGGCGGTCTCGACGATCACCACCGCCGGAGCGGGCGGCCGGACGCCGCCCTGGTCCCCCGGCCGGCCGCATCCGGCGCCGGGAAGGACAAGAATCGTGGTCAGAAAGAGGCCCGCGCCGGCCACCGCGCGGCGTATCTTAGCTCTCGTCATCCGAGTCTGATGGCCCAACACATTTCTAGTGTCCAGAGTGGTTGATTCGTCTCACCGTCGGGGGCAGGCTACGCAATCCCGAAAAGAATCGGAGACGCTGTCGGATTTACCGCACTATTCAAATGTGAGTCAAAGGAGTGAACGGCCTTGAACGAAAGAGAACAGAAAGCTTTTAAAACAGTCAAGAACTACATGTGGTGGTCCATGGGCGCCGGCCTGATCCCAGTCCCGTGGGTGGATCTGGTCGCGGTTTCGAGCGTGCAACTGAAGATGCTCGCCGAGGTCTCAAAGGTCTACGGCGTCCCGTTTCAGGAAAACAGCGGGAAGGCGGCTATCAGTTCCCTGGTCGGTTTCGTGCTGCCGCACGCGATGGCGTTCGGCGGAATCGGAAGCCTGTTGAAGGCGATTCCGGTGGTGGGCGTCCTGGCAGGCGCGCCCGCGATGGGACTGTTCTCCGGGGCGTACACTTGGGCGCTGGGCAACGTTTTCATCCAGCATTTCGAGTCCGGCGGCACGTTCCTGAACTTCAACCCGGAGCAAGTCAAGGAGTATTTCCAGAAACAGTTCGAGGAGGGCCAGAAGGTGGCCTCCACGATGGAGACGGAAGAGAAGCCTGCGGTCGCGGCCTAAACCCCGATGGGCCCGGAACTTGTACTTGGATACCTGGCGCTGTGCCTGGTGGCGGGAATCGTGGGACGGAACCGGCGCATTGGGTTTTGGGGATTCCTTTTCTCCTCCATCTTCTTCACCCCCGTGGTCAGCCTGCTGTTCCTGTATTTCGCAATGCCGCGAAAGGTCTGACGCCCAGCGCCGGGGGCCCGGGCCGGGACAGGCCAGGAGGCTTGTCCTACATCGCCGGGCCGAGCATGCCGAAACAAACAGGATGTAACGTGCAGAAGACCACTCCATTCCAAATCATTCAAGAAAGACCGTTGTGCTACGCGCTTCCGGGGTTCCAGCCGCTGGCTATCGACCGCGACCTTCTGCGGCGGGCCGGCATCGACTATCCCATCTCCGATGACATCGCCGGGCAACTGGTGGAAGGCAGCCTGTGGTTCAAGGAGCTTTTCACCAGCCGGCGTCTGGCGCCCGACAACGCTTACCTGGAAACCTCGGCGGCGGTCGAAGAAGAACTGGTGATCCACAACTACACCGGGCTGTGCCCCACTAACGTGCTGGAGGTGACGCCTTCGGTGGGCTCCTGCGCCTATGCCTGCCAGTATTGCCTGGTGACCGACGGCAATCATGCCGTCCCGATTTCGGTTTTCACGAACTACATCGACCGGCTGAAAACATCGCTGGAAAGAAACTCGGACCGGTCGATATTCTACTACTACTCGCCCAAAACCGAGGCCTTCTCGGAGCCGCATCTGTTCAACGGCATGGCGCACAATATTCTGCGCTCGTTCCTCGATCATTATGAGCGGCGTCCCGACAGCCAGTGCCGGATGTTCATCGCCTCGAAAGCGGGACTGAAGCATCTGCTGGTGCGGCATCGGGGCGATAGCGTTCTGGGGCTGCTGGGCCGGCTGCGCGGGAAGCTACAGTACAACGGCAGCATCGGGATCATGCCCGAGTACCTGCGGAACGTATTGGAACCCAATGTGGCGTCGTTCGAACAGCGGCTGGAGGTTCTGGAAGTGTGCCAGGCCCTGGGCATCCCGGCCGAATCGGTGCTGGCGCAGCCGCTGATCCTGGTCTACCTGACCACCGAGAGCGTCGAGTTCTATATGCGCGCGCTGGCCCGGGCGGGGGTGAAGAACATCAAGCCCGAGTTCCTGACCGCGGAGGTGAAGAACCTGACCGTGATGGCGCAGTTCGTCCATCACTTCAATCCGGAGTTGTTGGGAGAATTCTTCCACCCCTACCTGAAACAGAGCAATCGGGACCACATCAAGCAGCGGTCGCGCCTGGCGCCGGACCGGGCGGTTTGCGTCGAGAAGCTGGATCTGATTCAGCGCCTGGCCGGGGAACACGGAATCACGATCAGCATCTGCAATTGGGTGAAAGCCGAATTGTCGAAGGAAGCGGCGTGGGTGAGTTCGATCGACGCGCTGTCGAGCGCCGCCGGATACCGATGCCTGGGTTATCAGACCAGGCTGTTCGCGTGAGCCATGATGTCGTTTCGTGATTGGGCCGCCAGCGAATACCGGCGCGGGAAAGCTTTGGCCGGGCGCCAGGCGCCGTACCTGATCCTACTCCTGTTTCTGCTGGGCTTTCTGGCGATCTTCTTCTTCGACCGGATCGTGATTTCGGTCCATTCCGGGGAACTGGGGGTGCTGTGGCGGCGCCTGGGCGGCGGCACGGTGATCGACACGGTCTACCGCGAGGGCCTGCACGTCATCCTGCCGATCAACCGGATGTACATTTACAACGTCCGCAAGCAGCAGTTCACCGACACCATCGACGTGCTGACGGTGGACGGTCTTACGGTTAAGGTGCGCTACTCGGCGCGCTATTTCCTCGACAAAGACACCCTTCCGGTGCTGCACCAGCGCGTGGGACCGGACTTTGTGAACGTGGTGGTGCGTCCGGAGATGCGGTCGGTGATGCGGACCGTGTTCGGACAGTACAAGCCGGAGGAGATCTACACCACCCAGAAGGCCATCCAGGAGCGCGTGAAAACGCTCTCGAAGACGCACCTGGAGGCGCGCTTCGTTTCACTCGACGACGTGCCGATCGAAAGCATCACGCTGCCGGCGCGGATCTCGGAGGCCATCGAGGCCAAAATGGCTCAGCAGCAGCTCGACGCGGAGTACGTGTTCCGGCTGGCGGTAGCCGCCAAGGAGGCCGAGCGCAAGCGCATCGAATCCGAGGGCATAAGGGTTTACAACAACACGGTCAACCCCAGTCTCACCCCCTCCGTGCTCTCCTGGCACGGGATTCAGGCAACCCAGGAGCTGGCCAAGTCGCCCAACGCCAAAGTCGTGGTGGTCGGCGCGAGCAAGAACGGCCTGCCGCTCATCCTGGGACAGGACTGAGGCATGAAAAAACTGCTCCTGACGGCGGCGACGGCCGGACTGCTGTGGTTCGCCCTGTCGCCCCAATGGCGGTCTTTCGAGCGGATGGGAGAACGCAGGTTCCAGGCGCTCAGCCGCCCGTCGAAGGAGATTCTGGTGGGGGTTTGCTGGCCCTTTTCGGTGAACCGGGACGGGATGGCCGACGGTCTTCAACTGGCGCGGGAAGAAATCAACGCCGGCGGCCTGGCTGGCGGCAGCCCGGTTCGCCTGGTCCTGCGGGATGACGGTTTCAACTGGGAAAAGGCCAAGCGCATCGCCATCGAATTTTGCGAAAATCCAGGCATGAGCGCGGTCGTCGGCTACTACGACGACAGCATAGCCATCAAGGCTTCGGTGATGTACGAGCCCAGCCGGTTGCTGCATCTCATCGTCGGCGCCAATAACACCGCCATGACCGCCCGCGGAAGCCAGTACATCGTTCGCACCATCGTGTCCGGCGACAAGATCGCGCGCACCCTGGCGAGGTTGTCGGTAGAGCGCGGACGCCGGAAATTCGCCCTGATCTGGGAAGAGGACGCCTTCGGGGAGGACCTGGCCTATCAGTATCGTGTCGCGTTGGACTCCCTGGACGCGCAATTGGTCTACCAGTGGTCCTACTCCCGCGAACACGCCGACTTCCGGATGCCGGTCAACGAACTGAAGGGGAGCGACGCCGACATCATCTTTTTCGCGGGACTGGAACCCAGGGCCGGAGACTTCCTGCGGGTAGCGCGCGGGGTGGGCCTCAAGACGCCCATCCTGGGGGCTTTTAGCGACACGCCCGAGATGCGCGAGAGGGCCGGGGCGGCGCTAGAGGGCGCGATGTTCTTCGAGGTGTACAACGTGGACTCGCCGAGCCCGGAAAACCGGGCCTTCGCCGGCAAGTTCCAGGCGCGGTACGGGAGGAATCCGGATGCGTGGGCCGCGCAAGGCTACGACGCGCTGCACATCCTGGCGAAAGCGATCCAAACCACGGGTTCCCGCAACCCTCTCGATCTGGCCTATGCCATCCGGTTCATGGACCCCTGGGAAGGCGCCAACGGCCGTTACAAGTTCGACAGCCGGGGCGAACTGGAAGACAAGGCGATTTTCATCAATGTTTATCGAAATGGCGTGCCGGTGACCATCCAGGATAGTCGCCAGGTTGTCGTGCCGCTGAGCCAGTGAGACAGCCGGAGTTCTTACACGTGCACCCGCTCTCGTTTCCGCAGCAGTCCATCTACCTGGACGCGCTGCTGCACGGCGCCACCACGAAACACAACATGGGCGGCGCCATCGTCGTGCGCGGCCCGCTCGACGCCGAAAGGTTCCGGCGGAGCCTGGAATGCGCGCTTGGCGCGCACGACGTGCAGCGGATGCGCCTCCATCTGGATGGCGAGCGGGCCATGCAGGAATTCCTGCCCGAACCGGCGTGCCCGTGTCCGTTCGAGGCGCTCGACTACTCCCGCCGCCCGGAGCCGCTTCAGTCGGCCATCGAGTGGGTGCTCGCGGACATCGGCCGGCCCTTGCGCCTGGACCAGTTTCCGCTGCACGCCGACGTACTGTTCCGTCTGGGCGAGGATCTGCACCTGTGGTATCCCAAGTTTCACCACGTGGCCTACGACGCTTTCGGCCATGCGCTGATCACCGCCACCGCCGCGGCGGCCTACAACGAACTGCTCCGGCGCGGATGCCTGCCCGATGTCGAGCGGCGTTCCTACGCCGATTTCATTCAGGACGACCGCGCCTATGCCGCATCCGAGCAGTTCCGGAAGGACGATGCCTTCTGGCGCGGGAAGTTTCCGGCCATGCCCGAGCCGCTTCCGTTCACCGCGCGCAAGGGCCGGCTAACCGGCGACGTCCTGCGGACCGAACGCTGCACGCTCGGCGTCAACCGCCTGGTTTACAACTCCGTGGTGCGGCGGGCGGAGGAAGCCGGCGTCACGCCGTTCCAGTTCCTGCTGGCCTGCCTGTTCGCTTACCTGAACCGGGTCACCGGCCGCGGCGATATCGTCGTCGGCACGCCGATCCTGAACCGCGGCAATCACGCCTTCCGCCGCACCGCGGGGATGTTCATGAACATGATGCCGGTGCGCATCCAAATCGGCCGGGATGCGAGCGTCCTGGGCCTGGCCGGCGAGATCAAGGCCGAGACCAGGGCCTGCTACCGGCACCAGCGCTTCCCGCTCGGAGAGACGCTGCGCAACTGCCGCTCGCTGGACGGTTTCTGCCACGGCATTTTCGACGTTACCCTGGTCTACCGGAAGCTGGACTACGCGGTCACCTTCGGCGGCTCCGCAATGCGCGTCATCACGCTGGATACCGGAGCGCGCGAGGAGACGCTCTCCCTCGAGATCGACGAATACAACGAGGCCGAAGACGTCAACCTGTTCTTCAACTACAACCCACAATTGATCTCGGGCGCGGAAGCCGGACAAATGGCCAGGGCTTTCCAGACGCTGCTGGTGGATGTGGCGGTGGAAGGCGACCGGCTGGTGCGGGAGATCCGGCTGGGGCCCGATTCCCCGACTCCGGCCGGCGCCCGGCGCCCGGCCGTCCCGGAACAGACCGTGGTCGATATGATCGAGCGGCGCGCCGCCGAGGCTTCCGAAGCGGTGGCCGTGATCTGCGGCGAGGAACGCACGACTCGCGGCGAATTGGATGGCAACTCCGGCCGCATCGCGGCTTTCCTGGCCGGCGCTTGCACAACTGTCCCCGAGCAGCCCGTGGCCGTGCTCTGCGGACGGGACGCGGAGTGGATCGCGGCCCTGGCCGGGATCCTCAAAGCGGGCTGCGCCTATCTCCCGCTCGATCCGGAGACGCCGCGCGAGCGGCTGGGCTTCATTCTGCATGACAGCGGATGCAAGCTGCTGCTGGCCGGCGCGCAATACCAAACCGAGGTCTTCGAGGGCGTGCGTTCGGTCCCAGTGGCCGAGGCGTCCCGGTTCGCCGGGCTCACGGCACGGCCAGCCGCGCTGTCGCCGCGTTCGCTGGCCTACATCATCTATACTTCCGGCACCACCGGGCAGCCGAAAGGCGTCCTGATCGAGCACGGAAGTTTTGCCAACACCGTGGGCGAACTCATGCGCGGGTGGGAGGTGACCGCCCGGGACCGCGTGCTCGGGTTCGCCGGCCCGATGTTCGACGCTTCGATCGTGGACGTCTTCCTGGCGCTGGGTTCGGGCGCGCCGCTGGTGATCGCGCCCCTCGACGTGATTCCGGATCCGGTGCGCTTCCTCGACCTGCTCCGGCGGGAGAGGGTGACCGTGGCCACGCTGCCGCCCGCGTATCTGAGCGCGTTGGGTCCGGTCGATTTGACGCCGCTGCGATTGTTGGTTACGGCGGGTGAAGCGGCCAACCCGGCCGATGTCGCGCACCACGCGCGACGGCTGGCGTATGTCAACGCCTACGGCCCCACCGAGACCTCGGTCTGCGCGGCCTATTTCAGGCTGGAAGCGGGCACGGAGTTTTCCGCCGGCCGCGTGCCCATCGGAAAGGCCATCGGCCACACCGAGATCCTGATCCTCGATGAGGCCCTGCGGCCGCTGCCCATCGGGGCGGCGGGCGAACTGTGCATCGGCGGCGTGGGTCTGGCCCGCGGCTATCTGAACCGGCCCGAACTGAACGCCGAGCGTTTCGTGGCCAACCCGTTCCGCGAGGGCGAGCGGCTGTTTCGAACCGGCGACTTCGGCCGCCTGCTTCCGGACGGCAACCTCGAGTTTCTCGGCCGGCGCGATACGCAGGTGAAGATCCGGGGCTACCGGGTCGAGTTCGGCGAAATTGAAACCGCTCTCAAGCTCCACCCTTCGGTGGAGAGCGCGGTGGTTACCGCCGCCCCCGGCCTGGTGGCCTACATTGTTCCGCGGGCCGGTTTCGAGCCGCGTGAACTGCGCCGGTTCCTGGCCTCGAAGCTGCCGGCCTACATGGTCCCTTCCCGGTGGGTCCGGATCGCGGCGCTGCCGTTGAATTCCTCTGGGAAAGTCGATCGGGACGCGCTCCCGAATCCGGGCGGCGCGCACGACATGGGGCCGGAGCCGGGCTCGTCGGCGCCGCGAACGCCCATCGAAAAGACGCTGGCCGGAATCTGGGAGGAAGTTCTCGAGGTTGCGGGCGTGGGCCTGGAGGACGACTTTTTCGAACTGGGCGGCCACAGTCTGAAAGCGGTGCGCGTGCTGTCGCGCATCCGGCATCGGCTTGGCGCGCACGTGGAGATGGCGGATTTCTTCGCTAATTCGACGCTGGCCGGACTGGCGGCGTTAATTGGCCGGAGCGGGACGTCGCGGGAAGCGCCCATCCCGCCAGCCGCCCCGCGAGAGTTGTACCCGCTCAGCAACGCCCAGGCGCGGATCTGGGTGCTGTCGCGGATGGAAGGCGGCGCGGCGGCCTACAATATGCCGATCGCGCTGGACCTCGATGGCGATCTGGACGAGGGCGCGCTGGAACGCGCGTTTCGCGCGGTCATTGCCCGGCACGAGTCTCTGCGGACCTGCTTTGCGAGCACCGGCGGAATTCCGCAACAGAAGATCCTGTCCGCCGCGGAAGTTGTGTTCGAACTGGGCCGGCAGGAGCTGAACGAGGACGCCGCGCGCCTTCGGATACAGCAGGAGTTCGCCCGGCCGTTCGACTTGTCCCAGGCTCCGCTGTTGCGCGCCGGCGTGTTCCGCATCGGGGAGCACCGCCGGCTGCTCTGGGTGGTGGTACACCACATCGTGGCCGACGGCTGGTCGCTCGACGTTCTGTTCCGGGAACTGTCGGCCTTGTATGCGGGGGGCCTGCCCGCGCTCGCCATACAGTACCGCGACTACTCCGAGTGGATGGCCGGGCGTGTGGAACCGGACGACCGCGCTTTCTGGCTGGACCAACTGGCCGCCCCGCTGCCGGCGTTGAGCCTGCCCGCCGACCACGCCCGGCCGGCGGTGCTCGGATTCGCGGGCGCAATCGAGCGCTTCCCGCTTCCGCAATTCTCGACCGCCCGCGGCGTCAGCCCCTTCATGCTGCTCGTGGCCGGCGTCTTCGGCCTGCTGCACCGCTACACGGGCGACCAGGATATCGTCATTGGCACGCCGGTCGCCAATCGCGACCGGATGGAGCTGGAAGGTCAGATCGGCCTGTACCTGAACACGCTGGTGCTGCGTGTGCGCCTGGATGGCGAGACCACGCTGGCGGAACTGCTGGGTCGCGTTCGCCAGGCCGTGCTCCAGGCGCAGGAACACCAGAGCTATCCGTTCGACCTGCTGGTGCAGGATCTGAAGGTCAAGCGCAGCACGGACCGCAACCCGCTGTTCGACGTCATGGTGGTGATGCAGGACGCGGTGCGGCCCGAGTTCCGCGCGCCGGGAATCCGCTGTGCCGAGTTCCCCGTGCCGATGGGCGTGAGCGTGTTCGACCTCACGTTCCATTTCACTCGCACCGACGGCGAAGTGCGGCTCGACCTTGAGTACAACACCGGGTTGTTCGGCCGGCCGCGCATGCAGCGGCTGGCAGAACATCTGGACCGGATGATCGAGGCGATCGCGTCGAACCCCGAGACGAAACTCGGGGACGCCGATATTCTCTCCGGCCCGAAGCGGCGGCGCCTGATCGAAGAGTTTTCGGCAGGCCCGATCCGGCCGGTTCCGGCCCTGACCGTGATCGATCTGTTCGCCGAACAAGCGGCCCGGAACCCCGATCGCACGGCCGTGGTCTTCGAGCAACGGCGTCTGAGCTACGGCGATCTCGCCGCGGCCTCGGCCCGGGTGGCCGACCGGATCCGGTGCGCCGGTGTTGCGCCGGGGTCGGTGGTGGCGATGGTCGCGGATCGGTCGGAGTGGATGGTGGCGGGTGTTGTCGGTATCATGGCCAACGGCGCGGCCTGCCTGGCGATCGACGCCGCCCAACCGCGCGAGCGAATTGAGCGCATTCTCGAAGACAGCGGTTGCCGGATGGTGGTTTCGGGCGATGTGGTCGAGGCGGTGGACGCCCCGCCGCTGGTAAGCTGCGCCCAGCTTTCGGAGGTGGCCTACATCACCTATACCTCGGGCTCCACGGGAACGCCCAAAGGTTCGCCGATCGAACACCGCTCGCTGGCGAACCTGGTGAGCGCGCTGGGCGAAGCTCTCTACGACGCTCTGCCGCAACCGGCCAGCGAGTTGCTGCTGGCCTCGATCGGCTTCGATGTGGCGATGAAACAGATCTTCGGCGCGCTGACCCGCGGCAACACGCTGGTGGTCGCCGGCGACGATTTGCGTCGCGATCCGGCCGCGCTGATGGCGGTGGTGGCCCAGGCAGATATCCATCTGATTGACCTCACGCCCGCGCACTTCGCCGCCCTGCTCGCACAGGGCTTCGCGCGGATGCCCAAGCCTGGGTTGAAGGCGATCGTGCTCGGCTCGGAGGCGCTGCCTTGCAGGTTGGTGGAAGAATTCATCCAGGAGGAGGCCAACCGCCACATCGCCCTGTACAACTTCTACGGACCCAGCGAATGCACGGTGGAAACGCTGTACTGCCGGCTGGACGGGCGGGCGCTTGCGGGAACCCGGATCGCGCCGATCGGGCGTCCCATCGCCAATACCCGCGCGTATGTGCTCTCCCCTGGTGGCCAGCCAATACCTGTCGGCATCCCCGGTGAGATTTGTCTGGGCGGCGTGGCGGTGGGCCGCGGCTATTTGAACCGGCCCGAGCTGACCGCGTCCCGATTCGTGGACGATCCGTTCCACCCGGGCGAGCGCATTTATCGCACCGGCGACCTGGGCCGCTGGACCGCCGACGGCATGCTCGAGTTTCTTGGACGTCAGGACGGTCAGCTCAAAATTCGCGGCTACCGAATCGAGCCCGGCGAGGTCGAATACCACCTGCTCCGGCATCCGGGCGTGTCGGCGGCGGTGGTCGAAGGCCGAATTGGACCGGCCGGATCCACGGAACTGGTGGCCTGGTACATCGCGGCCGGGCCCGGGACGGATGCCGACCCGGTGCGCGCGCATCTGCGCCGCTGCCTGCCGGATTATATGGTTCCCGCCCGCCTGGTGGTGGTGCCGGATCTGCCGCTGCGAGTGAACGGCAAGATCGACCGGAGCGCGCTGCCGGATCCGTGGGCGAAACAGCCGGCCCTCCCGCGGAACGCTCCGCGCAACGATGTGGAATCCGCGCTCGACGCCATCTGGCGCACAGTGTTGGGATTGGAGGATGTCGCCCCCGACGCGAGCTTCTTCGACGCCGGCGGCAACTCGCTGCTCCTGATACGTCTCCACTCGATGATCGAGCAGCGCTGGCCGGGCGTCGTCAAGCTGACCGAGTTGTTCTCCGCCTCCACCGTCGGCGACCAGGCGCGGGTGATCGGGGAGCGAACTCCGGCCCCCGCCAGCGAGCAACGTGCCCCACCTGCCGCGCCGCAAACCCGGGCCGGCGGCGACGGCCGCGCCTTCGCCACCGCCGAAGTTCTGCGCTGCCTCGACCGCGCCTTGTGCAAGAACGGGTCGCACGTCATAGTGGCCGAGCCAGGCCCGGTGAAAGCGGCCGAACAACCCGCCCGGGCTCCGTCAGCCGCTGCGCGGGTTTCCGAACCCGATGCCGGAGCCTTGCTCCTGGGCCGGCCCTCGGGCGGGCATACCGCCACCGAGCCGATGATCGGCCGCTTTGGGGCCGAAGTCCTCGGCAACGGGGAGTTAGATATCCACGCGGATTTCGATTCGCTGGGCGGCGACTCGATCGCCGCGATCGACCGGATCGAGCGTTTCCGGGCGGAAACCGCCTTTCATCCGAACCCGCCCGAGCTGTTTGGGCACCCGACCATCCGGGGCCTGGCCGCTGTCCTCGACCAGCAGCAATTCCCGGCCCGGCGGGGTACGGAGGACCTCTGCGAACACCTGGTCCGCCTCAGCGGTTCCGGTTCGCAAAAGCTGTTCTGCTTCGCGCCCGGGTCGGGATCCTGCTACCGCTACCGCGAAATGGCGCGCCGGCTCTCCGGCTGGGCGGTGTACGGCCTGAATTTCGTCGAGACCGCGCGCCCGTCCGCCGTGCTGGCCGATACACTGGCCCAGACCCAGCCGTCCGGCGCGTTTACGCTGCTGGGCTACTCGATCGGAGGCAACCTGGCCTACGAAGTCGCCCACGAACTCAAAGCCCGAGGCCGCGAAACGAGCGGGCTGGTATTGATCGACAGTTGGCGCCGGCTCGAACTGTTCCATTTTACCGGCGAAGAGTATCGCCAGAACGCGGAAGAGTTCCTGTCGGCGGTGGACCCGCGCTATCTCGCGCTCACCGGCCGCGAGGCGGCGATCCGGCGCGTCGAATGCTATGACCGCTACATGGATTCGCGCCTGGAGGACCGGCGGGTACATTGCCCGATACGCCTGATCCAGGCCGAATTGAGCGATCTCAAGAGTCCGTTTCGCATTACGCTGGAGGGCTGGGGCGAGCTTACTTCCGACTTCCGCATCGTGCCCGGCCAGGGCCGCCACATGGACATGCTCGACGAACCGCACGTGGGCAAGAACGCCGCGCTGGTTCAGGCCATGCTCGAAGAGATCGGAGTCCCTTGCACCTGAATCAAGCCACCGACGGATGCTGGACGCCGTTGGGCGCCGCGCCGGCGCCGGGCGAGGTCCACGTCTGGCGCCTGCGCGTGGACCGCAACCTCTCGGCGGCCCTCCGGATGCGCCCTCTGCTGGACCAGGCCGAGCGCGAGCGCGCCAACCGGTTTCGCTTCGAACGCGACGCGATCTGCTTCATCCTGACGCGCGCCCACCTGCGGCTGATCCTGGCCGGTGCGCTGGGCGCCGATGCCGCCGCCATCCGGTTCCGCCACGGGGCGGCCGGCAAGCCGCTCCTCGATGGCCAGGGCGGTCCGTGGTTCAACGTCTCGCACTCGGGCGCCTTCGCTGTGCTGGCGATCGCGGCCGACCGGCGCGTCGGAGTGGATGTCGAGCGGATTCGCCCGATAACCGGCCGCGACCTGGGACTGTACTTCTCCCAAGCCGAGGTCCGCGATCTCGAACGGCTTCCGGAGCGGGAACGGCAGCCGGCGTTCTTCCGCTGCTGGACCCGCAAAGAAGCGTATCTGAAGGCCCGCGGCGATGGCCTCGGCTTCGGGCTTCAGAGGTTTTCGGTGACCCTCGACCCGGGACGGCCGCCCCGCCTGCTCCAGGTCGGCGGACGCCCGGAGGAACCGTCGCTCTGGGATTTGCGGGACTTGGCAGTGGACTCCGCCTACAGCGCTTCCCTGGCCGCCGAAGCGCCCATAAGCGAGTTGTTCTGCCGGGACATCGACGAACCCGTTTGAGCGCGATGCCGGAGGTTGTTCGTGGCCAATTCACCCCGCGGTGCGGATTATCCAAGAGAATTCACCGGCGCAACTGTCCGCACTGGTGGCACGAACGAACTTCCGATGCGGAATGACGCAAGCAGTCGCGGATGCAGCGTCACCAACGGACGCTTCGGTGCGAGGACCATCCGGCTAACGCACCGGATTTACGAGCGTTCATCGAACCGATGGCCCGGCGACTCGATATGACGGCTACGCCGCCGGGCGCCAGGAATAGCGATGATGGAGACCGCTCAGGCGCGGCATCGAGGTCACCGCCGCACTCGGTGACGGCCCGTGCTCGAGCGGGCGGCGATTCAGGTAATCCTTCTCCAGGGAGTCGCGGATGCGGTCCTGGCGGTAGGGGCCGGTTTATCCGGCCCCTACATTCCCCGCGATGACATGGTCCAGGATCTCGCGGCGGCAACTTCCGACCCAGCGTTCCGAAATCCCATTCCGCCAAGGAGTTCGGACACTGGTCCGTTTGGGCTTCAGACCGTTTGGGCTTCATGTCAAGGCAAAGTAGAAACTTCCACTTCCCAGTAAAGTAGATCGTTCCGGTTTTGAGTGGTCACATGGGAAGTGCGTGTTAATCTGTGCGTGCCGGCAAAGCGGAGACGGGCGCTGGTGGCGACCAACCCGATCGAGGAATAGCCGGCCGGAACTCATCGAGGACGATGAGAAGAGCGTGGTCCTCCCGACGCGTTCTTTTACCTGGGCTCGGGGCCGACCGGCGGGAAGCGGCACGGTCCCGCCCCAGGGTTTGGTTTTGAATGGGACCACATCGGACCGATAGATTCCGTCATGCCTCGGAAAACGCAACCTGAGCGCCTCAGTGTTCTTTGAAGTTGCGGTTCGGAGTGGCGTCGAAGGGATCGTCGCAAACGCTCCTTCAACGATGTGAAGAAAGCCCCCGGCTTACCGGCCGGTTCGTGCGGAGCGTTTCCCGGTACAGGGCGAACTTTGCCTTCCCGCCATCTCCGGATGCGCCACCGTGCTGGCGGCAAGCCTCGCGGGAGTGTGCGCGTCATGTTCATTGGGCGTCGATCACCCGCCATAGCGGCGGGCTTGGTTGGTTCCGGAAACCATCCATCCAACGGCTCTTGCCCCCGGCATTGCGATCCTTTCTAACCGCCTTGCGCCCAGACGGCTTCGGCGCCGGCGACGGCTTGATTCCACACTCGTGAATTTCCACGTAGCGGCCTTGGTAGCGGGCCTTCAGTTCGCCATTCAGCCAGAGTTCCACACGCAAGCTCTGGCGCTTCATTCCCGCTTGCACGTCCCCCCGGCCGATCTGATAGTGCTTGCTGTAATAGGGAAAGGTGTAGTTGTTGGTGATGATCCTGTGCTCGACGTGGCTGAGCGCGGTCCCCAATTCGAAATCCTCTGCCAGCGGGCGATGCAGGTCTTGTTCGCCCCTCGCCGGTCGCGTGAACTTCGCGTTCCATTCCGGCCAATATTCCTTCTCCGGAAAGTCGTTGGCCGCTTGCATGGTCTTCACCTTGGCCAGGCGAAGCTCCTTGATCAGCCGGTCCTGATCGGTGAGAAAACTCCGCTCCACCCGCCCTTTGGCTTGCGGTGAATAGGCGGCAATCCAGCCGATTCCCAACTCGCGCAGCGCCCGTCCAATCTGTGTCAGGCGGTCCGCCAGGCGCTGTTGCTCCTTGCTTTCCCCTGGCCGCGGAGCCACCGCGAACATCGAATCGCGGTCGGTGTAATAGTCCACGGCGCGCCCAAACCGCACCACATATTCCCACAGCACGCCCATGTTCTCGCGCGTCCCATCGCTCCCTACAAAGCGTCCCCAGCTCCGGCTGGTGGCATCGTCGATCATCCGCACCAGGTGGTCGACCGGCTCTCCTCGTCCTTCCAGCCAGTCGTGGTCGGAAGTGTCCCACTGCACCAGTTCGCCGTAATGGCTGCGTCGCGGCCGCCACGGGTGGACCTCCTTCAGCTTCCGTCCTTTGCTCTGCCAGATCCCGTCGGCGATCATCCACTGCCGAACGGTCTCCTTGCCGACTTCGATCTGATGCAGCTTGGCCAATTGCTCCGACGCGAAGGTCGGCTTGAAATCGTGCCAGTCTGGCGACTTCACGATCTCCATCGCTCGCGCTCGAATCTCCTCGCCAATCCGCCGGTTCGATGCTCGTCCGCGTAAACCGTGGACCACCACAGCATCGCCCTTCACCTTCATTTCCGCCAGCAACGACCGCACCCAGCGGTCGGTGATTTTCATCTTCCCGGCAGCGAATCTCTGCGTCACATCTCCGTCTCTGGCGCGCTTCAACCAATCCAACCAATCCCGTTCTTCCTGGCTCATCGCTATTCGTTCCATCCCCAGCCATCGGCTGTCAAGAGGAACGTTCTACTTTGCCCATATAGGAACTTCTCACATTGCCGCGACACGGCCAGGAGACCGAATGGGAGGGTGCTGCAGTGATCTACATCGGGAACTACCTCTCCGAGACGGGATTCATTGACAGCGTAGAATCGCAGCAACTCCAGAATCAGCGCAAGCCGATGCTGCTGGACGGCCGGGTCGCCATTTGCGCCGGCGACCTACAGACGCATGCAAACAAGAGCACAGCGCAGAACCTGTCCGTAAAAGGGATCGTATCCATGCTTCAGGTGGTCGGCGCCGCACCCAAGCGTCACCGCGGCGCCAAGTTCAAAGAGCAGAGCAGGTGGCTGCTGCCTGTGGATCAGTTCGATCCCGCCGACTACTCGCAGCGAAAGACGGAGGACCAGCCCAATGATTCCGTCTGAGGAGCAGGCCACAGGAACGCTCGACGGAATCGGCCACCAGGATCATGGCATCACGTCCGAGTATCATATCTACGGCCCTCCCGGGACTGGGAAGACGACGAATCTCAGTCGCCAGATCCGGCGCGCAGTGGATCGGTACGGTCCGAAGAGCGTGCTGGTGACCTCCTTCTCGCGCGCAGCCGCAGCGGAGCTCGCGGGCCGCGACCTCCCCATCGACCCGGACAGGATCGGCACTTTGCACTCGTATTGCTACCACGCCCTGGGCGCGCCGGTAATTGCGGAATCCTGCGTCGACGAGTGGAACAGGGAAAACCCGCACCTGGTCATCTCATCGGTCAAGAGACAAGGCAAGCTCGACGGCGAGGATGTCGGTGCCGAAGACGGCGGCGAACTGGCCAAGAACGGCGATGCGATTCTTCATCGATTAAACCGTTTTCGGGGCCTGATGATCCCGCAGGCAGGCTGGCCGCTCGATCTGCGCCAGTTCCAGGAGAGGTGGACGCGGTACAAGGGGGCGCTCGGCCTTTTAGACTTCACCGATCTTGTCGATCGATGTTTCCACGATGTTGCCATCGCACCCAGGGGCCCTGCCGTGATCTTCGCGGATGAGGCCCAGGACCTGAACAGGATGCAGTTGTCGCTCATCCGGAAATGGGGAGAGCGTGCGAACTACTTCATTCTTGCCGGTGATGATGACCAAGCCAGCCTACCCGGATCTATGGTGTTGACGGAGGGCGGCGAAGCGATTCCGGTTGAGACGCTGAATCCTGCACGCCATCGTCTCGTGTCTTACGATCGCACACAGAGCCACCTCAATGGCCTCCGCAAAGGGCACGCGTTCCAAATTGAGCCCTCGCAGTACTGCGGCCATGCTGTCCGCGTTCAAGTCGCCGACCGGGTCACGAACACGACCCACAACCATCCCTGGCTCTTCCGTTGGACCGGCGCCAGTCGCGACAAACATATCGTCTACCTGATGCGGAAGGGAGAATCGTTTCGCGTCGGTTGGTGCGAGCTGATCCGCGCGGATGGTAGTTGCCATCTGGAGGCCCGAGCGTACCTGGAGCACGCGGATGCGGCATGGATCCTTCGGATCTGCGACAGCCGCAGTGAAGCCACCCTGTGGGAGTCCTACGTCGCAGCCGAATATGGCATCTGCACGGCGGTCTGGCGTCCGATGCATGACCAATGCGGTGGCCACCACACGCCCGAGGTCATCTCGAAGTTGTTCGGCGCGTTCGGCCGCGACCCGAACCTGCCTTTCTACGAACGCGGGAAAACCAACCGCTTCGGCGCGCTGACAATCAAGACCGCCGGCTGCAACTTAATTCCGGCCGTGATGGCAGTCCCCGTCGCCGCACGCCTCTGCCGGGAGGGCATAGTCTGGCGGCCGATCGACAGGATTGAGCGGTTCTTGTACGACGGCTGCGTCTATGGCCTCAGTGTGCCGCCGCACCACACCTACGTCGCTGACGGCATCGTGACGCACAACTGCATCTACGGCTTCACCGGCGCCTCTCCGGACGCCATCCTCGACGCGGACATTCCAGACGATCACAAGATCATCCTGAAGCAGTCGTTTCGCCTGTCGCGCGCCGTGCACCGGGTGGCCGAATCGCTCATCCATCGCGTGACGAGACGCCAGGAGAAGCTCTATCTGCCGCGGCCGGAGGAGGGCGCGGTCCACCGGCTTTCGACCGGGACATACAGGTGCACCGACTACTTCATCCTCAAGAGCGCCGAGGAGCAACTGGGGCGCGGTAAGAGCGTCATGTTCCTGGCCTCCTGCGCTTACATGCTGGCGCCGGTCGTGGCTACGCTCCGAAAGAACGGCATCCCGTTCCACAACCCGTACCGGAAGTCCAACGGCTTCTGGAACCCGCTGCGGATAGGCAAGAAGGGTTCGAGCGCCAACCGCATCCTGGCGTTGCTGGTGGGGCACCCCGGCTTTGGCGAGGATCACCGTTC
>Ga0315273_10000301_pt1 | contig 49169 bp, 48 predicted proteins | sample YL17G02_0_MG_FD_205753 | JGI IMG/M metagenome (GOLD analysis project Ga0315273, IMG submission 205753) | Sediment microbial communities from Yellowstone Lake, YNP, Wyoming, USA - YL17G02_0 | ecosystem: Environmental > Aquatic > Freshwater > Lake > Sediment | place: USA: Wyoming | collected... | reverse complement strand
GTTGCCTCGGTCTCGGCGTCGATGATCCGCAGATTAAGCCCGACCTCGTCCTTCACGCGCCGGACGAACGCCTCACCGTTGGTGGCCTCCCGCACGGCCGAGGTCGCGACCGCCGCCACCCGGGCGACTCCGCGGCGCTCGCACACCCCCTGCATCCGGCCCAACGCGGCCACGGCGCGGTCCATCGCACCGGGATCGAGCTGACCGGTCTGGGCCACACCAGTAGCGAGTCGGGGCTGCTCCTTGACCTCGTCGATCACGGTGAGGCCGGAATGCGGGCCGTACTCGGCGACGAGGAGACGGATCGAGTTGGAGCCGACGTCGATTGCGGCAAGCCGCTCGCGCTGCTCGGGCAGGGGAAGGACGCTCATACTGGTGTGGGGCTCGGATGCTGGCCGGAGGCCCGGGGCTCGCCCCGGTCCTCGGCGTGGTGCTTGATGGACTTCCCTTCCACCAGGAAGACGACGTCTTCGGCGATGTTGGTCGCCAGATCGGCGACCCGCTCCAGGTTGCGACTCACCAGAAACAGCTCCATGCCGGCTCCGATCATGTGCGGATCCTCCATCATGTGCGTCAACAGGATCCGGAACACCGACCGGTGAAGATTGTCCACCTTATCGTCGCGGAGGCAGATCTCGCGGGCCTCGGCGGTATCGCCGCGGATGAAGGCCTCCAGCGCGTCGGAAAGCATGTCACGGGCGAGCCGGGCCATTTCCACAATCTCGGGCTCCGGGGCGATGGGCCGCGCCTGCGCCAGCCGCGCCGCCGACTGGGCGATATTCACGGCGTGATCGCCGACCCGCTCGAGATCGTTGGCGATCTTCAGGGCCGAGGTCAGCATCCGGAGATCCCTGGCCATCGGCTGCTGCAGGGCAAGGAGGTTGATGCACCTCTCCTCGACCTCCATTTCCATCCGGTCGATGATGCGATCGTTCTGGATGACGCCCTGGGCCTTGACGCCGTCTCGCTCGAGCAAGGCCTCCACGGCGAGGCCCAATGCCGCCTCGGCCTCACCGGACATCGTGAGAAGGCGGACCTTCACATCATTCAGTTCGTCGTGGAAGTGCCGGTGCATGTCGGAGCTCATCCGAATCTCCCCGTAATGTACGCTTCCGTACGCTCGTTCGCCGGGGCGGTGAACAGCCGCTCGGTCTCCCCGAACTCGATGAGCTCGCCGCGATCGAAGAAGGCGGTGAAGTCGCTCACCCGGGCCGCCTGCTGCATGTTGTGGGTCACGATCACGATGGTATAGTCGCGCTTCAGCGCGACGATGAGTTCTTCGACCTTCTGGGTCGCGATCGGATCGAGCGCAGAGCAGGGCTCGTCCATGAGCAGCACCTCCGGCTTGTTGCCGAGCGCCCGCGCGATGCAGAGCCGCTGCTGCTGGCCACCGGAGAGGCTGGTGCCCGGCGAGTCGAGCCGGTCCTTGACCTCCTCCCACAGGGCCGCCTGCCGCAGACAGCGCTCCACCAACTCCGGCAGGTAGTGCCTGGGGACCAGCCGGTTCAGCGCCGGGCCATAGGCCACGTTGTCGTAGATCGTCTTGGGGAACGGATTGGGCCTCTGGAAGACCATGCCTACCCGCTGTCGCAGGCTCACCAGGTCCGTCCGCTGGGCAAAGATCGAGGTTCCGTGGAGTTGAATGTCGCCCTCGTACCGGTGGGTGGGGATCAGGTCGTGCAGCCGGTTGATCGACCGGAGAAAGGTCGACTTGCCGCACCCCGAGGGTCCGATGATCGCCGTCACCCCGTTCCGAGGGATCTCCATCGAGATCCCCTTCAGTATGAGGCTCGGGCCCCCGTAGGAGAAGCGGAAGTTCCGGGAGACGATCGCCGGCTGGGAGGTCTGGGTCGCGGTCGGGACGCTCGTCCGCGGCCTCGGCGTGGCCCGGAGCAGAGGCAGTGCGGACGGGGCCGGCACGGCAGCCGGAAACGCATCGGCCTTCGGCGTTGGGACTGGGCGGTCAGGGCTCATGGTGGTCATCCGAAGCGTCCCGTGATGTAGGCTTCTGTGCGTTCTTCCGCTGGGGCGGTGAAGATCTGGCGGGTCGGGCCGGACTCTACCATCGTCCCCAGGTAGAAGAAGGTGGTTGTGTCGCTCACTCGCGCCGCCTGCTGCATGTTGTGGGTGACGATCACGAGCGTGAACTCCCGCTTGAGCTCGAACACCAGCTCCTCGATGCGCTGCGTTCCGGCCGGGTCCAACGACGCGGTCGGCTCGTCCAGCAGGATCACCTCCGGCCGGGGCGCGACCGTCCGCGCAATACACAGCCGCTGCTGCTGGCCGCCCGACAGCGCGATCGCGCTGGTCTTGAGGCGGTCTTTCACCTCGTCCCAGAGCGCCGCCTGGCGAAGTGAGCGCTCCACGACAGCGTCCAGCTCACCACGGCGGAGGCGGCCGTCGATGCGGAGCCCCGCCGCCACATTGTCGTAGATCGACATCGTGGGGAAGGGAGTGGGCTTCTGGAACACCATGCCGATCCGCCGCCGCAACTGCATCGGGCTGACCCGCGAGCCGTAGACGTCCTCTCCATCGAGCAGCACCCGGCCGGTGATCCACCCACCCTCGGACAACTCGTGCATCCGGTTGAGGGTGCGCAGGTAGGTCGACTTGCCGCAACCGGACGGACCGATCAGGGCGTTGACGGTGTTCGCCCGGAAGGCCAGGGTCACGTCCTTCACCGCAGTGAGCTTCCCGTACATGGCCGTGAGCCGCTCGGTGGCGAGCCGGAGCGCGGGCTCAGGCATTGCCGCTGAATCGTTGGCGGGTGGCGAGGCGCGCCGCAAGGCTCAGTACCAGCACCACCATGATCAGCACCAGCGCCGTCGCCCAGGCATAGCGGTGCCACTCCTCGTACGGGCCGATGGCGTAGTTGAACACCGTGAGGGGCAGTGCCGCCATCGGCTCGGTGATCTTCAGACTCATGAACTGGCTGCCCAGGGCGGTAAAGAGCAGCGGTGCGGTTTCGCCGGCAATCCGCGCCACCGCCAACAGGCTGCCGGTCACGATGCCGGGAAGGGCGGTTCGCAGGACGATGGTGACGCTGGTGCGCCAGCGAGAGTAGCCCAGCGCGAGCGCCGCCTCCCGCAGTGAATTGGGCACCAGCTTGATCAGTTCCTCGGTGGTTCGCATGACCATCGGGACCATGAGCATCGCCAGCGCGCAGCTTCCGGCGAGCGCCGAGAATTGCTTCGTCCGGGCGACTATCAGGGCCCAGGCGAACACTCCAACTACGATGGACGGGGTTCCGTTCATGACGTCGGAGACGAACCTGGTGAGCTTTGCCAGTCGCGCACCAGGATATTCGGCGCAGAAGACGCCAGCGCCGATGCCGAGCGGCAGGCCGAATAGGCTCGCCATTCCCACGATGATCAGGGTGCCGACGATGGCGTGGGCCACGCCGCCCCCGGTCTCCCCGGCGGGAACCGGCATCCGCGTGAAGAACGCCAGGGAGAGGCTCCCGGCACCCTTGAGAACGAGGTTCAGCAGGATGAAGAGCAGCGGCAGCACGGCCAGGATGACGGCGCCGATCATGAGGCCGACCATGGTGTTGCTGATCCAGCGCCGAAGTGTGCGGCGGCTCACGCGCCCTTCCCCCCCACCGGTCCACCCTTCGACACCCGCCAGATGAGCAGCCGGGCGGCGGCGTTGACCAGCACGGTGAGGACAAACAGCACCAGGGCGACGTACGCCAGGGCGGCGAGATGCAGATCGCCAACTGCCTCGGTGAACTCGTTCGCGATCACCGCGGCCATCGTGTACCCGGGGGCGAACAACGAGGCCGACAGCTCGTTCCGGTTCCCGATGAGCATCGTCACCGCCATCGTCTCACCCAGGGCGCGTCCCAGGCCAAGGATGATCGCCCCGATGATGCCCGACCGGGCATATGGGACGATGGCCGACATCACCGCCTCCCAACGAGTCGCGCCCAGGGCCAGGGCCGCTTCCCGCTGGCTCCCAGGCACCGCGATCAGCACCTCCCGCGACACCGACATGATGAACGGCATGATCATGATCGCGAGAATGATGCTCGCGGCGAGCATCGAGGGTCCGTAGATCGGACCCTGGAAAAACGGCAGAAATCCCAGAGTATCCCGAAGGAAGGGAAAGACATGTGCCTTAAGGATGGGAATCAGGACGAAGATGCCCCACAATCCGTACACCACGCTGGGGATCGCCGCGAGCAGTTCGATCACGAAAGCAATCGGCTGGCGAATCACCCGGGGCGCGAACTCGGTGAGGTAGATCGCGACGCCCAGCGATAGGGGCACCGCAATGAGCAGAGCCAGGAAGGAGGAGAGCAGCGTTCCGACGATCAGGGGGAAGGCGCCGAACTCTTCGGCCACGGGGTCCCACGTACTCCCCGCAATGAAGCCGAGCCCGTAACGAACGATCGCCGGGCGGGCGCCGGTGTAGAGCTCGTAGACCAGAAAGGCCATGAGCACCGGCACCGCGAGTGCCGCCAAGACGAGGACGCCCTTGAAGAGCCGATCCCCGGCACGGGAGCCCTCCAGGCTCTGTTCGGCGGTCCGGGACTCGGGCAGGATGGTGGTGGCCATGGGCGGGAGTGTACCGGCACCTCCCACCCGATTGGTCACGGAATTGTAACGGATGTGTCACGCGACAGCTCTGGATCCCGCCTAGATGGGCCCCTCCCGAACATCGAACCGGCGACGGGAGGTCAGGTCTCCCGCCGCCGGCCCGTCCTGCACTCACCCCGGGAGGTCCCGGAGTCAGTTCAGCATGGCGATCGGCTTGCCGGCTCCCTTGAGCGTCTTGATCCGCTCGGCGATCAGGGTGCGAACCTCGGCCGGCAGGGGAGAGTACTTCAGGTCCGTGGCCATGCTCTGGGCCTCGTCGGTGATCATCCAGGCGAGGAAGTCCCGGATCAACTTCGCATTGGCTGCGTCCTTGTTGTCTTTCTTGACTAGCAGCCAGGTGAAGGACGTGATCGGGTAGGTGTCCTTACCCGGCGCGTTGGTGATCGAGACCCGGAAATCGGTGTCCTTGGCGAGCTTGGCACTCGCCGCGGCGGCAGAGGCGCTCTCAAGGGTGGGAGCGACGAAGTTTCCGGCCGAGTTCTTGAGCAGGGCGTAGGGCAGGTTATTGGAGATCGCATAGATCAGTTCCACGTAGCCGATCGCGCCCTCGACCTGCTTCACCTGCTGGGTGACGCCCTCATTGCCCTTCCCGCCGAGTCCCACCGGCCAGTTCACCGATGTGGCGTAGCCAACCTTGTCGTGCCACTCGCGGGAGAACTTGTTGAGGAAGTCGGTGAAGACATAGGTGGTGCCTGATCCGTCCGAACGGTGGACGACGATGAGGTCGGTGTTTGGCAGATTGACGCCCGGGTTGAGCGCCTGGATCCGCTTGTCGTTCCACTTGGTGATGCGGCCCATGAAGATGTCAACGAGCGTATTGCCGTCCAGCTTGAGCTGAGCGCCGGCGAGAGCTGGCAGATTGTAGGTCACCACCACCGAGCCGAGAACGGTCGGGATGTGGACTACGTTGCCGTTCACCGCGGCGATCTGACTCTCGTTCATGGGGCCATCGGAGGCGCCGAAATCCACGGTGCCCTCGGTGAACTGGCGGATGCCGCCACCCGAGCCGATGGACTGATAGTTGATCTGGATGCCGGTCTTCTTGTTGTACGCGTCGAACCATTTGCTGTAGATCGGGTTCGGGAAGGTGGCGCCCGCGCCCGTCAACTTCTGCGCGTGGGCGGCGGTTACGACGCCCGCCGCGAGCAGCGCTAGAAGGGCGAGCCGGCCACGTAGGATACCAGCAGACATGCAGTGCTCCTTGGTTGTGTGATCCGCCGGCGATCTCGCCGGCGGGTCGGGTCCATCAATGGAAACCGGGGCGGGGCACATCCCCGCCCCGGTTTCGTCACGAAAGCGTTTCGGTTCCTAGAAGTTCACCGTCAGGGCCGTCCGGACGCCACTGAGCGTCACGGTGTTGTCGAGTTCCGAGGTCTGGTTCTCGTACGCGATGCGGAACTGGGCCTTGCTGCTCATGTAGAAACCCAGTACAGCGGTCCAGGTGGTTACCCTGGCGAAGGCCGAGTTCGCCGTGGTGATCTGTGAGCCCGAGAGACTGGTGTTCGGATCGGACTCGTCGAAGCGGAAGGCCGGCTCGACAGCATAGAGCCAGCTGGTCGGACTCTTAAGGCGAATGTTGTACGCCGCAACCACCTGGTACCCGCGGATGTCGTTTGCTGCGACGGACTTGTCCTTACCCGCGAGGTACTCGGCCATGGCGTAGAGCCCGGCGTCGCCCGGCTTGCCCCACTGCCCATCCACCCCCCATGCCGTGTTGCTGTAGGAGCTGTCCTTGCCGGCAGCGATGCGGGCGTTGTCGTGCGAGAAGTACGAGCCGCCGACGTTCAGCTTGGAGTAGACGTCAATGGTACCACGGATACCGAACGACTTCCGCATGTTCTTGTCGTTGAGGCTCTCGCCCTCACCGTTGTAGACGCCGGCCTGGAGGTACAGGGTCCGCTTATCGCTGAGCTTCGAGGTCATGATCGCGGCCGCGCCGACATCGTGCGAAACAAAGCCGTTGTCGGTGAAGATGTCGTTCGACGCCTTGCCGGGGAGGCCCCGACCGGCGCCGCGCTCGATCGACGGCAAATTGTTGGACGAGGTGAGCTCGTACCGGCTGAACGGCCGCTTTTCCTGTCCCATTCGGATGCCAAATCGGGTCTTGGCGCTCTCCTTCATGAAGCTCACGTCAATGTAGGCATCGCGCAAACGGATGCTGCCGTTGCCATTGGTGCAGGTGATGGCCACGGTGCTGTCGGGCCTCAGCTTGCCGGAGGTGCAGGTGCTTGTAGACGGAGCGCGGCCACCCTCGAAGGATGGCTGAATCTTCACCTTCACATACTCGTTGATGTCGCCCTCGACCTCGATACGGGCCCGCCGCACGAAGATATTGCTGACGCCGGAGTCTCCGGCCGAGGCGAAGGTCGAGTGGTTGTAGTCGTAGGCCTGAACCTGCAGCCGACCCTTGACCTTCACGGACGGGTAGGTCGTCTGCGCTGCCAGGGAGGCCGCGGTGCCGAGAGCGAAGGTGACCGCCAGGGCGGCGCCCAGCGCACGGGTGATCGACATGAGTTTTCCTCGTGAGTGGTGGTGACCATGCTCACGGCACGACACCGCGAGCGGACGGCGGGTATTAAGCCGCCGGCGCGTCACGCTCAGTCACACGGGGAGTAACGGGCCTGTAACGGGGGCTGGCCGGGCCACCCAGCGGCCGCGTTCAGCGGCTGCTGGGGGTGAAATCAGCGAAGGGATCGCGGAAGATCTCGTCGTCGGAGGGGACCAGGGAATTGTTGCCGGGTGCCGCCGGCAGTCCGGCGCTGCCCGGCCCGGGCCGCTCAATACGGGGGGTCGGTCGGGGTTGCTGCTTCATGCCGATACAAGCTCCGTTGCAAAGGCCTCGTGAATCACCCGCCCATCGTATGAGCCGGGTGCGGTGCCGCCGAAGCCATGCAGCACCGTGGGCGGAATGTCCAATAGACGGACCGGTTCGTCGCCACTGCCGACTCCCGGGGCGATCCGACCTCCCATGAGAGCCAGCGGAATGCCATCGTTCACCGGGTGCGGGTGATCGTGATCGTTATCCAGGACCCCACCGCCTCCGTGGTCCGCCGTAGCGATGACCAGAGTCTCTGGGTCTGAAATGAATGGCAGAATGCGTGCCAGAGCCCGGTCGACCGCCCGCGCGGCCTGCAGGTAGGCTTCCGACATCCATCCCCAGGCGTGGCCGGCGAGATCGGCATCGTTCGCATAAACGACGACCAGCTCGCGACCCCGGTTGCCGTCAATTCGCCGCACTGCCGTGTCGAACAGGGTTGCCGGCGCCGAGGCATCTGCCACTAGGCGGGTGACGCCGCCTAACCGGAGGAGCGCTCCAGCCATCCAGCGCGCGGCCCCGGGCAGTGTCGGCGTAATCACCGTGGTCTCCACGCCCAGGCGACGGAGCTCCGCCGGCAGGGGGCGGAGGTGGCGCATCCGCGGCAGGTGCAGCAGTCGCGCCTCGGTGAGGCCGTGCGTTGCCGGAGCGACCCCGCTTGCGAGGGAGGTAAGGGCAGCAACGGTGACGCTGGGTCGCACGGTCACCGCCCGAGGAGCCCGCCATCCCCGACTGACCATGTCGGTCAGCACTGGCATCCGCTCCGGCGTAATGGCATCCGGACGGAGCCCGTCGATCACCACCAGGACAACCTTTCGAAAGTGACTTGTCACCCGCGCTCCCCGGCTGAGGTTTGATGCCCAGACAATGACTCCAGAATGTCACCGTCGGGTGATCCCCAAGTCCCGATGGCGATACGACTTGTGGCACAGCAAGAGGTCGCCGACCACTGCCGTCGCCGGACCGTGACGCGGTTGTGGCGTTTCCGCGACGGCGCGGGGCGAGCCTTCCCTTCATGCGCATCCTTCTTTGCACTGACACGTTTCTCCCCGAGGTCAACGGAGTCACCACCGTCCTCGCGACAATGCGGGACGGTCTCCGCCGTCGCGGGTATTCCGTCTTCGTGGCCGCCCCGGACTACGGCACTCCCACCGCGGATGAGTCCGATCTCCGCCGCCTGGCCGCGATCCCGTGCCCGGGCTACCACCAGGTGCGGCTCTCCTGGCCCTGGGGTCGGGGCCTGTCGCGCGAGTTCGATCGATTCGCACCGGACCTGGTCCACGTCATCACCGAGGGACCGCTCGGGCTGTTCGGTCGTGGGTATGCTCGGCGGCGTGGGCTGCCCCTCGTCTCGTCGTTTCACACCGATTTTCCTCGGTATGCCGCCCGGTATCTGGGAGAGTTCGCGGTCGGCCCCACTCGGGCCTGGCTTAGGTGGTTTCATGGGGCGGCCCTCCTGACGCAGACGCCGAGCGGGATCACCTGCGCCGAGCTGCATGAAATGGGGATCCCTCGGGGTACGGTCTGGGGTCGCGGCGTTGATGCGGTCTGGTTTCATCCCAGTCGGCGCTCCTCGTCCCGGCGGGCCGCGATGGATGCCGAGGGCCGAGTACTCGTGCTGCACGTGGGCCGCCTCGCCACGGAGAAGGGCGTCGATACCCTGGTGGCCGCCTTCACCCTCGCTCGCGAGCGGCTGGGCGATCGGGTGAGGTTTTGTGTGGCGGGGGACGGCCCCCGGACCGAGCTCGTCCGGGCGGCGCTGCCCTTCGCGCGTCATTTCGGCTTCCTCGACCGTCAAACTCTCGCCGACCTGTACGCGGACAGCGACATCTTCGTGTTCCCGTCGCCGACGGAAACCTGCGGGCTTGTGGCGCTCGAGGCGTTGGCGTCGGGGGTACCGGTAATCGGCGCGAACGCCGGGGGAATCCCCGAAAGTCTGCGGGAGGGGCTGACTGGATTCCTGGTCTCGGCCGGTGATGCCCGGGCCTTCGCGGACCGGATCGGGGAGCTCGCTGAGGACGCCGTGCAGCGAGGGGCAATGCGGGAAGCCGCGCGCGCCTTCGCGGTGGGCCGGGACTGGGCGCGTGAGCTGGATGAACTTGAATCCGATTATGAAAGTCTCAGGTGGACGAGACTCGCGGCGGCCGCGCCGAGCACCTGGCCGACCACCACGTCCGTCGGATAGTGGACTCTGAGGTAGACCCGCGAGGTTCCCACCACGAAGGCCAGCAGCAACGCCGGGACACCCAACCAGGGTTGCCACCAGAGCACGGCCACTGCCAGCGACATCGCGGCACAGGCGTGTCCCGAGGGCATCGAGAAGTGGTCCGGGATGTCCGCCAGGGCCGTGATGTGCGGCAGCCGCGTCGTCGGCCGGGGCCGGACGACGGTCCGCTTGAGCCCCTGCACCAGCAGGTGGGAAAGCAAGTTCGCCATCCCGGCGACGAGGCCGAGATGGCGAGTATCGTGCATCAGCAGCAGGGCGACAGTGAGTCCGATGGTGAAGCTGGCACTGCCGGCATGGGTCAGCAGGCGAAACCCGCGATCAATCCAGGCCGGGGCCTCGCGTCGCGCCAGGGCGTCTATCCATTGGTGGTCCCGGGCAGTCACTCGGTGCAGCATCGTACGCAGGTGATCCTCCTCGTGCATTCGTAGAGAAGAATCGTCCCGCGCCATCACGCCGCGGCCTCGTCGCTGTCACGATCGTGTCTCGATGGGGTCGGGGAACCAGCAGGCGATCTCGGTGCCCTTGCCGAGCTCGCTGGTGGCACTGACTCGGCCGTCGTGCGCCTCCACCAGGTGTTTCACGATCGACAGCCCCAGTCCGGTCCCGCCCTCCTCTCGGGAGCGACCCGGGTCGACTCGATAGAACCGCTCGAAGATGCGCGGGAGATGCTCGCCGGCGATCCCGGTGCCGGTGTCCCGCACCCGCAGGAGGACTCCGCCGTCCTCTCGTCCCGTGTGCAGAGAGATGCGGCCACCGGCCGGGGTATAGCGGAGTGCATTGTCGAGCAGGTTGCTCAGTACCTGCCGCAGTGCGTCCAGGTCGGCGTATACCTGCTCGCCGCCGGGGTCGATGACCGTTTCGAACTGGATCTGCCAGCGACTCGCCCGACCGGCGAGGAGCGACCAGCTGTCACGTGCCACCTGGGCGGCGTCGAGTGATTCGGGAGCCGGCTGCCAACGCCCCGATTCGATTCTCGACAGGTCGAGCAGATCGTCCACCAGCCGCTGCATGCGCTGCGCGTTGGTCAGAATGACCCCCAGGAAGCGGCAGCGGGTCTCGGCATCGGGGGCGTCATTCACCAGCGTCTCGGCGTAGCCGGAGATCGAGGTCAGCGGTGTCTTGAGCTCGTGGGAGACGTTGGCCACGAAGTCCCGGCGGACCGTCTCCAGCCGTCTCAGCTCCGTGACGTCGTGCAGCACCAGCAGGACGCCACCCGGCGGGAGCGGCCGCGCGGAAAGAAGGATGCTATGGCCATCCAGCTCCAGCTCCTGCTCCAGTACGGTCCTCCCGTCGAGGACCGCGTCCACTACATCCCGCGCCGCCTTGACCCGGAACAGCTGGGCGATGTTCGGGAGCACCTCGTCCGGCTCGTACCCCAGCAGCCGATGTGCGGCTGCGTTGGCGGTGACGATCCGACCTCGGGGATCGGTGGCGATGACTCCCTCCACCATTGCTTCGACCAGGGCGGCGGTCTCGGCCCGTTCCCGTCGCAGCTCGTTGAATCGTTGATCGAGTTGGTCGTGCATCTCCCGCAGCGCCCGGACCAGCCCATCGATGTCGGGAATCCCGGAGCGCGGAAAGCGCGGGGTTGCGCCCTGGGCGATCGAGCGGGCGGCGGCCGCTATTGCCGTGAGCGGGCTGGCGATCGATCGCGCCGCGACGAAGGCGAGGAGCGATCCGATCACAAGCGCGAGCATCGAGGCACCCAAGAAGGAGCGCTGGGCGTGTCGCACGATCTGGTCGGCGCCCACGAGCGGTGCCGCCAGACGCACCACCCCCGGTCCGCCCGGCACCGCGACATAGAGGAGTGGACGGTTGACCGTGCGGCTCAGTCGGCGGTCGCTTCCGACCTGCCCCGAGAGGGCCGCCGCGACCTCCGGGCGGGTGCGGTGATTCTCGATCCGCGGGATGGATTCTCGGGACTCGTCGCTTTCGGCCACGACGCGCCCATCGCGTGCGATCAGCGTCACTCGCAGGCCGGTCTCCCGCGCGACCCGTTCCACCAGGTCTTGCCAGCCGGCGGAGTCGGCGGGCAGGCCATCGCTCACAAGCCGGGCCTCGCGCTCGAGGGTGACCCGGATTTCCTGCTCCAGATCCCGCCTGAGGGCGATCTCCGCCCCGGCGACGAGCACCACGATCGCCACGACAGTCACCGCAATCGTGCCGCCGACCAGCCGGCCCGCGAAGTTCATGCGCGCTGCGTTCCCCGTTCCGTCCCGCGGAACCGGTAGCCGAAGCCACGCACCGTCTCGATGAATTCACCCGCCTCGCCCAGCTTGGTCCGGAGCCGCTGCACATGCATGTCGACGGTGCGGGTCTGGATGTCAGGCTGTGCCTCCCAGACGGTCTCGAGCAGCTGTGGCCGGGTCTGCACCCGGCCGCGGCGCTCCACCAGCGTGAGCAGCAGTTTGTATTCGGTGGCTGTGAGCTCGATCTCTTTCCCCTCGACCGAGACCCGATGGGAGGAGCGGTCGATCGACACCGGTCCGGCGCCGAGGGTGGAGCCGCTAGTTACTGCTGGCGCGGCCAGCCGTCGGAGCAGCGCATTCACCCGAAGCGTCAGTTCCGCGGGCGAGAACGGCTTGGTCAGGTAATCGTCCGCACCGAGCGAGAGGCCGCGGATCCGATCCGGCTCCTCCCGGCGCGCCGTGAGCAGGATAACTCCGACATCCCGGGTTTCCTCCCGGCGTCTGAGCTCCGCCAGGATGTCGTAGCCCGAAATGCCGGGAAGCATCACGTCGAGGATCACGATGTCGGGTCGCTCCTCCCGCGCCGCCTTGAGCGCATCCGGTCCGTTGGCCGCCGTCGACACACGATACCCCGCCTTTGCTAGGTGGTAGGCGACCAGGGCCGTGATGTCGGGTTCGTCGTCGACGACCAGGATCCGATGTGTCATGCAGGGTGCCCTTCCAAGTCGGCCTCGGTGCGCACGCGGGTATCCCGGCGGCTCTGCTCGTGGGCGTCCGCCCGTGCGGCCCGGAGTGCAGGATCGGCCATCGCGGCGTCGAGGACGGAAGCGAGCACCCGACCCAGCGGCTCCGCCGGCCGGCGCAGCCGGTACAGCACGAATTGCGCGATGGGAGTGTCGCGAACCAGGCCCGCGTCCCGCAGCACCCGCAGGTGCCGCGAGACGGTCGGCTGAGGGATGTCCAGCAGGGTCTGCAGGTCGGAGACGAAGAGCGGCGCGGCCGCGAGGCAGTTGACGATGCGGAGCCGGGTCGGCTCCGCGAGCGTTTCCAGCAGGCCGAGGGTCGTCAGTGGAGGCGTCATATGCGCCAAAACGAATACAAGGCCGTGGCTGTCGGCGCAAGGCTGGATGGTGAGCCGGCGCATTGCGTCGCGCCGCAGATCACCGGGATATTGTTGCCATGTCACTCGTTGCGCTGTTCCTTGGGCTCGCGTTCGCCCCGGCGGACACGGTTCGTCTCGTCGTGGTTGCCACCACGGACATGCAGGGCCAGGTCACCGACTGGGACTACCTCCGGAACACGCCGGCCGCGGGCGGATTGGCCCGTGCCGCGACAATCATCGACTCCCTGCGCGGGCGCTATCCGGATCAGGTGGTCGTCGTGGACGCGGGTGGCGCCGTCTCCGGTAACCCGCTGGCCGCGTACTTTGGTCGCGAAGCAGAGCGCGATCCACATCCGGTCGTGGAGGCGATGAACATCGTCGGCTACGACGCGGCCACGCCTGGGGACCGCGACTTCGATTTCGGGGCGGAACGGTTCAGTCGCTCGATCCGGGGATCCGACTTCCACTGGGTCAGCGGCAACTTGGTGGTGCTCCCGCAGGACACCCTTGCTCTCGCTCCCTTCGTGGTCGTTCAGCGCGGCGGTGTGAAAGTGGCTATCACGGGCTTTACCACCCCCGGGGCCATGGTCTGGAACGGTCCGCGCCTCAAGGGGCGCTTCCGTCTGACTCGAATCGAACCGGCGGCGGAGCATGTGCTGCGCGCGATGCGAGAGCAGGCGGATGTCGCGATCGTTCTGGCCAATAGCGGCCTCGACGGGAGCTCCAGCTACGACACGACGGGGGTGGGCGGCGAAAACGTCGCCGCGGCACTTGCCGCCGGCAGCGTCCGGCCTGACCTGGTCGTGGCGGGACACTCGCGACAGGAGGTGGTGGACTCGGTGATCGGCGGCGTGCATTTCGTGCAACCGAGGCCAGAGGCGGCCAGCGTCGCCGTCGTTCATCTGCTCCTGGTGTCGCAGGGCGGACGTTTCACCCCGGTACGGGTCATCGCCCAGCGACTGCCACTCCAGGATGTGCGGCCGGCAGCCCGGGTGCTGCGGCGACTCGCCGAACCGCACAGCATCGTTCTCCGCTGGATGTCGACGCCGGTGGGCGAGTCACGCGGCCGTTTCTCTCTCGCGGCCGCACGGGTCGAGGAGACGCCGCTCATGCGGTTCTTCCACGACGCGATGCAACGGGCGACCGGCGCCGAACTGTCGGCCGTCCCGGTGCTCGACCTGCGGGCCGTGATCGACCCCGGCGAGGTGACCCTCGGAGAGATCTTTCGCCTCTACCCCTACGAATACACCCTCCGAGCGGTGCGGCTCAGCGGCGCGGACCTCAAGGCCTACCTCGAGCAATGTGCACGGTACTTCTACGTGGACTCGATCGGCCGGGTCTTCCCCAACCGGTATGTCCGCGGCGACAGCTATGATGTGCTAGGAGGCGCCTCCTACGTAATCGATCTGAGCCAGCCAATGGGCTCGCGGGTGACTCGCCTCGCCGTCCGGGGCCAGACCGTCCGGGCCACCGACACCTTCAGGCTCGCGCTGCCGGACAATCGGCTGTCGGGCCAAGGGAACTTCGCGATGCTGGCACGTGCTCCGATCGTGTTCGACAAGGGCACCACGGTGCGGCAAGCCCTGTTGGCGGAGCTGGCGCGGCGGAAGACGCTCCTGCCGGATGAGCGTAGCGGCCGGGAGTGGTCGCTGACACCGTCCTACCTCGCCCGCCGGGCGCGGGCGCTGTTCGTCAAGCCCGAAGTACCGGAACCGGTCACCGATTCCGCTCCGGCGCTCGAGCCGGTGCTGCCGCTGGCACCAACCCGAGCCGAGCGGGAGAAACAGGACTCGATCGAGCGGGCACGCGAGCGGGCCGAGACCCAGGCCGCGGCGGTGGTGGCGACGCTCCGGCTCCCCGCCGAAACCGGCCCCGGAGGCGGGCTGGCGCGGCTGCTCGCCGACGCCTACCGCAACGATCTCAGGGCTGACGTCGCGGTCGTGCTGCCGGCGGAAGCGACGACTCGGCTGGCAGCCCATGGACTGACCGCGGCGGAGATCCAAACCGCCGCCACGGGCGACGCGACGCTCCTGAGCATACAGATGGTCGGCAAGGATCTGGCCGAGCTTCTGGAGAACGCCGTCGCGCGCGCCACGCCCTGCTGCGAGTTCTCCGGCATTCGGGTCGAGTACGATCCGAAGGGGAAAGCGTGGGACCGGGTCAGGCGTGCCCGTCTGACCAGCAGCGGCAAGGAACTTGAGCCGAAACGCACCTATCTCGTGGCGTTGAGCACCCGGTTGTTGGAGGGAGACGGGTTCTCCCTCGGCTCGACCGATTGCCAACCGGTCACCGGATGCCGGACGCCCGGGCAGCTGTCCCGATGGATCGTGGAACGAAGCAGCCGGAGTCCAGCCGACGCCCTCCGGGACTATCTCCGAAACCTCCGGCAGCCAGTGACCCCGCCTGACGATCGTCGCCTGCTGCCCACACGCTGATGCCCGGCGAAATCCGCATCTTCGTCAATGAGCGCGGCCACACGCTGCCGGCCGGCGCTCTGGTGCGCGACGCGCTCCGGACCATCGTTCCCGAGCTCCTCCCCGCCTGTGAGGCGGGGGAGGCGTTCGTCACCGATGGCCGTGGGATTCCCCTCCTCCTCGAAGCCGTGCTGGAAAGTGGTGCCATTCTGCGAGCGGCCCGGGGTGGCCGCCGGAATCCGGCGGGAGCGCCAGAGCACGATGCCGGCGCGTGAGCGGTTCGTTCGCCTCCCCAAGGCGGAACTGCATGTGCATCTCGACGGTTCACTGCGACCGCAGACCCTGCTCGATCTCGCCCGGGCGGCCCGGGTGGACCTCCCCGCTGCCGACCCCGGCTCCATCCGCCGGGCCTTTCGTGTCGATGACGCGCGGAACCTCGAGGACTACCTCAGGCGGTTCGCCCTGACCGTGGCTGTCCTGCAGACACCGGAGGCGCTCGAACGCGTCGCCTTCGAGATGGTCGCCGACGCCGCCAGCGACGGCGTGTGCTGCCTGGAGGTGCGCTACTGTCCCCTGCTCAGCTGCGCGAACGGCCTGACCCTCGATGAGATCATCGCGGCGGTCGGCCGCGGGCTCCGCCGCGGGGCCGCCCTGCACGCGGTGCGCGCGGCCATGATCTGCTGCACCCTTCGGCATCTCGATCCTTCCCAGTCCGAGGCTATTGCCGAGGCGGCAATCCGGCACCGGGGCGACGGCGTGGTGGGATTCGACCTCGCGGGCGGCGAAGGCACCCACGGCGCCGCCCTCCACCGGGGCGCGTTTGAGATCGCCGAGCGCGGCCGGTTGGGTATTACGGTTCACGCGGGCGAGGCCGCGGGTCCCGAGTCCATTGCCGAGGCGATCTTCGAGTGCCGCGCCCAGCGGATCGGTCACGGTACCCGGCTGGTGGAGGACCCCGCCCTCATGGCATACGTTCGCGACCGTGCGATTCCGATCGAGATCAACCTCAGCTCCAATCTGCAGACCCGGGTGGTGCTACGCGCCGATCGACACCCGCTTCGGCGCTTTCTCGACGAAGGCCTCACGGTCACGCTTAGCAGCGATAACTGGCTCATGAGCGACGTGACCCTGTCCTCCGAGTACGCTCTGGCGGCGGAGTCGCTCGACCTGACGCCAGCGGAGATCGCAACGCTGGTGCTGAACGGTTTCCGGAGTGCCTTCCTGCCGCGTCCGATCCGCGAGGACCTGGTGCGCGAGGCCGCACTTAGGCTGGACGTCGCGTGACCGGGGCCGAAGCGTGCGCTGTGCGATTCCTGCACGAATGGCTGGGCCCGCGGCAGCCGTCCGTGGCGCTGATTCTCGGCTCGGGGCTGGGAGCGCTCGCCGCCACGCTCGCCGAGCCGATGCGACGGAGCTACGAGGAGATTCCCGGGTTTCCGACCGCCACCGTTCCGGGCCACAGGGGCGAGCTGGTCGCAGGACGGCTCGGCGGGCGCGAGGTGCTCTGCCAGAGCGGGCGCTACCACGGCTATGAGGGCCATGACCCCGAGGTGATTGCCCTCCCGCTCCGTGCCTTCGCCGAGATAGGCGTGCGAACCGTGTTGCTGACCAACGCGGCCGGCGGCATCCGGCGCACCTTCTGTCCGGGGACCCTGATGCTTATTGCAGATCACGTGAATCTGACGTTTCGGAACCCGCTGGCGGGTCCGGCCCACAGCGGCGAGGAGCGGTTCCCCGACATGTCGGATCCCTACAACCGTGAGTTGCGCCGTCTCGCGCACCGGGTGGCCCTGGAGGAGGGGATCGCTCTCGAAGAGGGGGTGTACGCTGGGGTCGCGGGGCCGAGCTATGAGACGGCGGCCGAGATCCGCATGCTCGAACGCCTGGGTGCGGATGCGGTGGGCATGTCCACCGTGCTCGAAGTCGTGACGGCGCGCGCCCGGGGGATTCGCTGCCTCGGGATCTCGACGATCACCAATCAGGCGGCGGGACCTGGCGCGGCTCCTCTTTCACACACAGAAGTGATGCGCGCCGCGGAACGGGCTTCCGAGGGACTCCGGCGACTGCTCACAGGGATCGTCGCCCGACTGGAGGAATAGCGCTACGCCTAGTCGCCCGGGAGATCTCGTCTGACCGATGCCGGATCGCGGGCGGGGACCGTATGATTCAGGGGGCCATGGCCCGCGCCGAGTGCTGGCGCTGCCTGCATGGCGCGATGCACGAAGTCGAGGGCATCCGCGACGGACTCAGCTAGCTCGCGTCCCAGGGCGAGGCCGGCGGTAATCGCCGCCGAGAGGGTGCATCCGGTACCGTGGGTTGAGGTAGTCACCAGACGGGGGCGGCTGAAGTGGCGGACGCCCGACGGAGTGACGAGCACATCGGTCATGACCTCCGTCGCGAGGTGTCCACCCTTGATCAGGGCGGCACGGGCGCCGAGAGCGAGGAGCCGCCTGCCGGCCTGCTCCATGCCTGACGGGTCGCAAACCTCGAGGCTGGTGAGGATACCAGCTTCATCGAGATTCGGGGTGACAATCAGGGCCAGAGGCAGCAGGCGGTCGCGAACCACCGCCTCCGCTTCGGGGTCGAGCAGGCGATCACCCGAAGTCGCGACCATGACCGGATCGCAGACGTACTGCGTCCACCCCTGATCGGCGATCGCTCCGGCCACCTGGTGAACCAGCCGCCCCGTGGCCAGCATCCCGGTCTTGACTGCGGCGGGCGGCAGATCCTCGGCTAGCGCCGCGAGCTGGTCGGCGACGACGGAGTCGGGGATCGCGTGGATGGCCCGCACGCCGCGCGTATTCTGGGCGGTGACAGCGACGAGCACGCTGGTGCCGAAGACACCGAACTGATGGAATGTCTTGAGGTCGGCTTGAATCCCGGCCCCACCGCCGGAGTCCGAGCCGGCAATTGTAAGCGCGATCTTCATCCCGTTCACCCAGGTGGCCGTGGCGCTGATCAGCACGATTCGGGACCTGCATCGCCGCCGCGCCCGTGAGCGCCGTGCCCTCACCCTCGCTGAGGGCGTCCGCCTGCTCGAGGAAGCGCTCGCTGCGGGAGTGATGGTGCGCGGTGCGGCGATTGCCCCGGGGCTGGAAGCTACACCCCGGGGGGCGGCGCTGAAACAACGGCTCGCGCGCGCGGGCGTTCCACTTGAGGCGGTGGATGACGATCTTCTCGGACAGCTCGCCGACACCGAGCACCCCCAGGGCATCGTCGCTGTCATCTCGCCCCGCGTCTGGACCATGGTGGAACTGCCGGTCGACCCCAGGAGCGTGGTCCTGGTGCTGGACGGAGTGCAGGACCCGGGAAACGTGGGGGCGCTGGCCCGCGCGGCGCTGGGGCTTGGCGCCTCGGGCCTCGTTGCCCTGCCGGGGACCGCGGAGCTGCAGAATCCCAAGGCGCTCCGGGGGAGCATGGGAGCGCTCTTTCGCCTGCCGGCGGTGACCGCCTCGACCGAGGAGCTCATCGGCTGGGCGCGCGGGGCAGGGGTGCAGCTATGGACGGCCGCCGCGGATGGCAGACCCATTGGCCAGGCCCGGCGCGACGGACCGGTGGCGCTGGTGTTGGGCAATGAAGGGGCCGGTGTGCGGCCGGAACTGGTGGTGGCTGCCGCGCGTTCGGTCTCAGTGCCGCTCACCGGTGGCGTCGAATCGCTGAACGTTGCCGTCGCGGCCGGCATCCTTCTCTATGAGGTAACGCGTGATCGCTGAGCTGTTCGTGCCGCTGGTAATGGGTGTTATCGGCGCTATGCTCGGGAGCTTTCTGAACGTCTGTATCCTGCGCTGGCCGAAAGAAGAATCGGTGGTCCGGCCGCGGTCGCGCTGCCCGGGGTGCGGGCAGCCGATCGCCTGGTACGACAACATCCCGGTCGTATCCTGGATGCTCCTCGGTGGCCGATGCCGCGGCTGCCGAACCCCGATCTCGATCCAGTACCCGCTCGTCGAGCTGGCGACCGCCCTGGTCTGGGCGTTCATGGGCTGGCGCTATGGCCTCGGGGTCAGCACCTTCGCTGGCGCCGTCTTCTTCACGATCCTCCTCGGCATCACCCTGACCGACGCCCGAGAGTACATCATTCCGGACGAGTTCAGTCTCGGTGGCCTGGTGCTGGGCATCCTGTTCAGCCTGCCGGGTGGCTTCACCGCGATCGCCGACGCGCTGATCGGTGCGGCGGCGGGGTTCGCGATCCTCTGGGTGGTCGGCGCGCTCGGGACCCGCATGTTCAAGGAAGAGGCGATGGGTGGCGGCGACATCAAGATGATGGCGATGGTCGGTGCCTTCCTCGGGTGGCAGGGCGTGCTGCTCACCATCTTTCTCGGGGCGCTGCTCGGCACGCTGGTGTTCGTCCCGCTCTCCTTCCTGGATCGCAAGCGGCTGGTGCCCTTCGGTGTCTTCCTGAGCGCCGGCGCCGCTGCTACCTGGCTGGCCGGCCCCACGGTGATCGCATGGTATCGCAGCTTCGTTCTGCAGTCCTAGCCACCGCGGTGGCCCAGCTACTCGGCGCCCTCGCGTGCCGGGGGCAGCCCCCGGCGCCGGCGGGCGACGACGTGGCCCGCCTGATTGACAGCCTGAGGCCGGCGGTTGAGAAGGCGATCGGCCTGCGGTTCCGGACACCGCCCCGTTCCGCGGTGCGCAGCCGCGAGCAGGTGCGCGCCTACATCCTGCAGAAACTGGATCAGGAACTCCCCGCCGAGAAGGCGCGCGGGCTGCAGGCGACCTATCGGCTGCTCGGCCTGCTGCCGGACTCACTGGACCTCCGGGCCCTCCTCCTCGATCTCTTCACCGAGCAGATCGTCGGTTACTACGAGCCGGATTCGACCACGCTGTTCGTCGTGGCCAATACCGATCCCCAGCTTCTCCGCCTCACCGTCGCTCACGAGCTGGTCCACGCCCTTCAGCACCAGTACCTGCCGCTCGACTCGATCATGCGGCAGCAGGGCGACAACGACCGGCTCTCCGCCGCCCAGGCCATTCTGGAGGGGCAAGCGACCCTCGCCGGGCTGCAGGTGATCGTCCCCGATCAGAACCTGTATGCCATGCCGGAGTTCTGGGAGACCTACCGGGAGCAGTTCCGTACCCAGCAACGCACCATGCCGGTCTTCAGTAAGGCGCCGCGGATCCTCCGCGAGAGCGTGATCTTCCCCTATCTGGCCGGAGCGGACTTCCTGCGCTGGTGGTACGGTTCCGAAAACCGTGACACCCAGCCATACGGACCGCGCATGCCGGTCTCCACCGAGCAGGTTCTCCATCCGTACCGGTATGGGCGTGGTGATCAACCCCTGAGCCTCCGCTTCACCGCAGAGGAGCCGCACGTCCTCTACGAGGACGTCATGGGGGAGTTCGACCTCCGGGTCCTCGCGGCGGACCTCGCAAAGGCGGCGACCGAGGCCGAGGTCCAGACCCCGCTTCCCCTCGGCTGGGGTGGGGATCGCTTCCGGGTCTACGAGACTCCGGCGGGGCCCGCGATGGTTTGGTACATCCTTTGGGACGACGTACCCAGTCGGACCCGATTCCTGGGAACGTCGGGACAACGCCTCGAGCTGCGCCGCCGGCTGGGTTACCGCATGGAACTCGGCAACCCCATGATCGCTGGCCACCCCGCCACCCGAATCGTGATCGCCCCGAACGAATGGCTGGGCTGGAAGCAGGTGGCGGCCGTGCAGATCGTCCCCTAGGACCCCCTCCTAATGGAGCGCGGGGGCTGAGGACCCCTCGCGACGCTCCACCAGGACCGACGCCATGGCACGCGCCGAGCTCGAGGCCACCTCGAGGACGGTGCTCACGAAATCGAGGCCGAGGCGCAGTTCGTCGTCGGTCAGCGATCGGGCGGTGCGGATAGCCGCATACGGGCCGTGGGCCACGGCCTCCGCGAGGGCATCGGCCACCCGCACGCCGATCTCGGCCCTGGCATCGTCGGAGAAATCGGGGCGAAGGGGAAGAGAGTTCACAAGTGCTCCGGTCAGAGGGTTGCGTCGAGACTAGCCCCGTTCCCCCGCCCGGCGGTGGCCCCCACAACGCGGAGGGCCACATTCCGACGCAGCCCTGGTCCTGGGCCGCTCCCCCCGCCCTTCAGAATCATCCTCTCAGCCTGCCCCTAATCAGACTTGCTTCGGGAGGCTAACCCCTCTATTTTGTGAGGCTTATGTTCGACGAGCTGTCCGCAAAACTCACCGCCGCGCTCTCGAAACTCACCGGGCGCGGCGTTCTTACCGAGGAAGCGGTTAAGGACGGCCTCCGCGAGATCCGGCGCGTCCTTCTCGAGGCCGACGTCAGCTTCGAGCTCACGCGGCAGTTCCTCGAGCGGGTCGAGCGGAAGGCGGTCGGGGCAGAGCTTCTCAAGTCGGTCCGGCCGGGTGATCAGCTCGTCAAGATCGTCTTCGACGAGCTGGTGGTCTTGCTCGGCGAGAAGCAGGCGCCTCTCGCGTTCGCCTCGGTTCCGCCCACGGTGATCCTCCTGGTGGGATTGCAGGGCTCGGGCAAGACCACGACCGCGGGAAAGCTTGCCAAGCGGCTCAAGCTGGAGCAGAAGGCGCCGTTCCTGGTGGCCGCAGACGTCTATCGGCCAGCCGCGGTCGACCAGTTGGTCACGCTGGCGAGGCAGGTCGAGGTCGGATGTCACAGCGAGCCGGGGGTCACCGACGTCGTCGGAATCGTGAAGCGGGGTATCGTCGAGGCGGGGAAAGCGCGGGCCCGCACGGTTCTGGTGGACACCGCCGGTCGCCTCCAGATCGACGCCGAGATGATGGACGAGCTCAAGACCCTCAAGGCGGTGGTCAAGCCCCATGAGGTGCTGCTCGTGGCCGACGGAATGACGGGCCAGGATGCCGTGCGGATCGCGAGCGGTTTCCACGAAGCCTTGGGAGTCAGCGGCGTCATCCTGACCAAGATGGACGGCGACGCCCGCGGTGGCGCGGCGCTCTCCATTTACGGAGTGACGAAGGCGCCGATCAAGTACATCGGCATGGGGGAGAAGCTCGATCAGCTGGAGCCCTTCCGTCCAGATCGGCTGGCTGGCCGGATCCTCCAGAAGGGGGACATTCTCACGCTGGTCGAGAAGGCCCAGGCCACGGTCGACGCCGGCGAGGCCGAGAAGCTCGCGAAGAAGGCCACTTCCAGAAAAGGTCTGGATCTGCAGGACTTTCTGAGTGCCATGAAGCAGATGCAGAAGATGGGGCCGCTCAAGAACGTGCTGGGCATGCTGCCGGGGGTGAATCCCCAGATGCTCCAGTCGGCCAACCTCGATGAGAAGCGAATCAAGCATGTCGAGGCGATCGTGCTCGCGATGACGCCCCGCGAGCGGGCCGATCCGGATGTGATCAATGGCTCGCGCCGGTTGCGCATCGCTAAGGGGGCGGGGCGCACGGTACAGGAAGTCAATCAACTGCTGAACCAGTTCAAGCAGATGCAGAAGCTGATGAAGTCGGGGGGGAAGGGCCTCAAGATGCCGTTCGGTCGGGGCCCGGGGATGTTCGGGATGTAGGACCTAGAGGAGCGCCCCGTTGGGGCGCCCGTACTACCACGACATCGGCATTCAATAAGAGAGATGGAAGAGCATGGCAACTAAGATTCGTCTTCGCCGGGTGGGCCGGAAGGGGATTCCGCTGTATCGGATCGTCATCGCCGACAAGGACTCGCCGCGTGACGGCCGGTTCGTGGCGGCGATTGGCACCTACGATCCTCGCGCCGAGAAGGCCGCGGACAAGGTGCAGCTCGATGCGGAGAAGGCGAAGGCATGGCTCGCCAAAGGTGCCACGCCGACGGAGACCGTCCGCGCCATCCTGGTCCGGGCGGGCTTGCTCGCGGCCCAGAAGGCGTGACCTCGCCGGAGAGCCCCCGCTATCTGGCGGTGGGTCGTCTCCGGAAGCCGCACGGCCTGAAGGGGGAGTTCGCGGTATTTCCGCTGACGGCTGATCCCGCGGCGGTGTTCGGGGCGGGACGTCGTCTGGTCCGGCTCACCCTCGATGGGGCGGTGGTGGGCGAGCCGGTGGAGATCGAACGCAGCCGCCCATTTCACCGGGAGTGGTTGCTCAAGTTCCGGGGTCTGGATGCCCGGAGCGAGTTGGAAGCTTGGCGCGGACAGTTCCTCGGTGCCGAGGCGAGCGGGCTCCCCGGGCCGGCTGAGGGCGAGGTCTACCTCCACGAGTTGGAAGGCTTTGCCGTGCGGCAGGAAGACGGAACGACGCTAGGTCTGGTGACCGGCCTGTTCGATCTCCCTGCCGGTCTGACGCTCCAGGTGCAGGGCCCCAAACGGGAGTTCCTGCTGCCGTTCAGGAAGGAGTTTGTCCGCCAGGTTCTGCGTGAGGCGCGGGTACTGGTGGTGGCGCTGCCGGAGGGGTTGTTGGACCTGTAGCGGCACGCGACGGACGACAAGGCGGCGGAGGGCCGTTTCCGGCGCATGACCCGTCGCCCTTCGCCCGGTGCCGGTCGCCTATGATGCAGATCAACGTCGTCACGCTCTTCCCGGAGGTCGTCGCCCCCTATCTCGGGGCGAGCATCCCGGGGCGCGCCGCGACGGCCGGTAGGGTGCGATACCAGCTGATTCAGCTGCGGGACTACACCCACGATCGGCACCGGACCGTGGATGACTATCCCTATGGGGGCGGGGCGGGGATGGTCCTCAAGCCGGAGCCGTTCTTCGAGGCGGTCGCGGCCCTGGACGAGGCCAGCCGGCGCGGGCCGATCGTGCTGTTGTCAGCGCGCGGTAAGCCGTTCGGTCATGCCGACGCGGTGCGGCTCTCGCTGGGTGAACGGCTGACGCTGCTCTGCGGGCATTACAAGGACGTGGATCAGCGGGTCGCCGAGGGGTTGGCGACCGAGGAACTGTCGCTGGGTGACTTCGTGCTCTCGGGTGGCGAGCCGGCAGCGATCGCGATCCTTGACGCGGTGGTGCGGCTGCTGCCGGGAGTGCTCGGCGACCACGAGTCGGCCGCGAGCGATTCGCACTATGACGGGCTCCTGAGCCCGCCCAGCTACACGCGCCCCCCCGAGTACCAGGGCCGCGCCGTTCCGGAAGTGCTGCTCTCCGGCAATCACGCGGAGATCGAGGCGTGGCGTCTGGCGGAGGCCGAGCGCCTCACCCGCGAGCGGCGGCCGGATCTGTGGACGGAATATGACGCGCGCCATCGGTAGACGCGCAGACGGTTACCAGGAGGAAGCAATGGAACGGATAGCGGCGGTGGCCCGTGAGGGGCTCAGGTCGGATCTCCCGGATTTCCAGCCCGGCGACACCATCAAGGTGATGGTCCGAGTGCGTGAGGGGGACAAGGAGCGTCTGCAGGCGTTTGAAGGCCTGTGCATGGGGAAGCGGGGCGGTGGCATCAACGAGACCTTCCGGGTGCGGAAGGTCTCCGCGGGCGTCGGCGTCGAGCGCGTCTTCCCGCTCCACAGCCCGAGCCTGGCCTCCATCGAATTGGTTCGCAAAGGCCGCGTCCGTCGCGCCAAGCTCTATTATCTGCGCAAGGTGAGCGGCAAAGCCGCCCGCATCCGGGAGAAGCGGGAAGGCTGAGGCAGGCCGGGGCATGGCCGGCCCAGAGAATGGCCCCTCCCTGTTGCGGGAGGAAGCCACTTGGTCCTGTGGTGCCCTTCTGATCGGTGTGGATGAAGTCGGCCGCGGTCCCCTGGCTGGTCCAGTGGTGGCCGCGGCCGTCGCCTTTCCCCCCTATGGGATCCCGGTCCGGGGCGTGCGGGACAGCAAGACTCTGAGCCCGCGGCAGCGCGCGGACCTTGCGCCCCGGATCCGCGGCGCGGCCCTGGCGGTGGGTGTGGCCGCAGCCTCGGTGCGGGAGATTGAGCGGTTCAACATCCGGCGCGCCACCGCGCTGGCGATGCGGCGGGCCGTGGCGCGGGTGATCTCCCAGCCGGGCTTTCGGGAACGGGCGCCGCAGGGCGGCGGGACGGGTTACCGGGTTCTCCTCGACGGCCTGCCCATGCCGGAGTGCGGGTTTCCGCACGAGGCGATCGTAGATGGCGACGCCCTCTGCTATTCGATCGCCGCTGCCGGGATCCTCGCCAAGGAAATCCGCGATCACCTTATGCGCAGGCTCGCACTGCGATATCCGTCCTATGGGTGGCAGAGCAATGCCGGCTACGGCACGGCGCAGCACTGCGAGGCGATCGCGCTTCGCGGTCCCACTCCCCATCATCGGCGGAGCTTCGGGCCGGTGGCCCAGTTCACCCTCTCGCTCCCCAAGTGAGCCCCTGGTCGAGGACTGCGTGCCGCGCTCACTGAACTCGCTGCTTCTTGCTTTGTTCCTGGCTTCGCCGCTTCCCGCCCAATCGAACGGCGAACGGATAGCCAACGACCGCTACACCCGCTCCCACGACTACGACCTCGTGCACCAGCGGATTGAAGTGAGCCGCTTCGACTGGGATCGCCGGAGCTTCGAAGGGCGAGTGACCACGCGGCTGCGGGCCCTCCGACCCGCGTTTGATTCGGTAATCTTGGATGCCGGCGCGCTGCTGGAGATCACCGGGGTCCGTTCCGGCGCGCGGCAACTGGAGTTCGCCCACGTCCGGGACACGCTGGTGATCCGTCTGCCGCGGCCCATCCGCATGGCCGAGTCGGTCACTTTCACGGTGGATTACCACGGCCGAGTCGAGAACGGGACCGGGCTCACCTTCATCGAGGCCGACAGCGGCGTGCCGGCGCGGCCGAGGCAGCTCTGGAGCCAGGGTGAGGACGATAACAACCACCACTGGTTCCCGACCTACGATTACCCGAACGACAAGCTCACCTGGGAGCTGATCGCCACGGTGCCGAAGGGGTTCACGGCCGTGTCGAATGGGCAGCTCGTGACCGATCGGCAGAATCGGGACGGCACGAGGACCATGCGCTGGTCCCAGGAGCGACCCACGGTTTCCTATCTGGTCTCGCTGGTCATCGCGCCGCTGGTGAAGATCGCCGACCGATGGAATGGCATTCCAGTCGATTACTACGTCTATCGCCAGGACAGCGCTCTGGCGCGGCCTCTCTTCGGGGTGACACCGGAGATGATCGCGGTGTACTCGCGGATGACCGGCGTCGTCTACCCGTGGGCCAAGTACGCGCAGATCACGGTCGCGGACTTCTTCGGGGGGATGGAGAACGTGAGCGCCACCACGCTGGTGGACTGGCTTCCCGATGCCCGGGCCTATGCCGACCGCCCCTGGTACCAGCACATTCTCATTCCACATGAGCTGGCGCATCAGTGGTTCGGCGATTACGTGACCAGCGCGAATTGGGCCAACTTCTGGCTGAACGAAGGCTTCGCGCAGTTTCTCCCGGGCCAGTATTGGGCCGGCAAGCAGGGCCGTCACGCAGGTGACGACTACTATCTCGACGAATACCGGCAGTTCATGGGGATCGATGGGAACCGCCGGATGCCTCTGGCCGCGCTGGGCTCCAACAACATCTATCCGAAGGGCGCCCTGGTGCTGGAAATGCTCCGGAAGTATCTGGGCGACGAGCGATTCTGGGCGGGGATTCGCCGCTACCTCTCGAATCATGCATATGGCGTCGCGACCAGTGACGACCTGCGGCAGGCATTCCTCCAAGCCACGGGGGAGAATCTCGCGTGGTTCTGGGAGGAGTGGGTCTACCAGGCGGGATTCCCGGAATTTCTGGTGTCAGCGACCTGGGATTCCGCTCAGGCGACGGTGACCGTCAACGTAAAGCAGCAGCAGCGTGACACGCTGCCGGCCGATAGCAGCGGATTCCGCTATTCCGTCCCGGAGGTGTTTCGGATGCCGGTCACCGTACGCGTGAGCACGGCCGGTGGGGACATCGCCCGCCGGGTCGAGCTGACCGAGCGGGAGCAGGTGATCACGATCCCGGAGGTGGCCACCGCCCCCACGATGGTAATCTTCGATGACGGCAACCGGATTCTCAAGCGGCTGGAGTTCGATCAGCCGACCACATGGCTCGCCGCCCAGCTGGCCCAGGATCCCGACCTCTGGAACCTGAGCTGGGTGATCGATCAGCTGGCTCTGCGTCGAGACGACTCCGAAGCCCTCGCTGCGCTGCTCCGGGCCGCCACCGCCAGCGACTACTTTCTCATCCGGGTCAAGGCGGTCGCGGCGCTCGGCGGTTTCGCGGGCCCCGGTGTACCCGCGGCGCTGCTTGAGGCGCTGCGCGACAGCTCGGCGCAGGTGCGTGCCGCGGCCGCGGAGGCGCTGGCGGAGTTCCCGACGTCGGAGGTGAGCACCGCGGTGAGAGCCGCGTGGGAGCGGGACACCAGTTATGTCGTCCGGGCAGCCGCGTTGGGCGCCCTGGTACGATTTGAGCCCGGGGAAGCGCACACTCTGCTGCAGCGGGGCCTCATGATGCCCGCTTATCAGGATGTGATCCAGGACGCGGCCCTGTTCGGGATCCTTCAGACGGGCGACACCACGCTGGTCAACGACGTGGCTGCCGCCGTGCCGACTGTTCCTAACGCCGCTCATGTGCTGGCGGCGTTCGCCGCCCGCGGCCACGGCCCGGCGCTCCGAATGCTGGAGGAATACGTCTACTCGCCCCGTGCTGCGGTGCGGCAGCGGGCCCTACGGGCTTTCCAGTTCTCCCTCCCGCCGGCCATCACGCTGAACCGGCTGTCCGCGCTCCGGACGAACGCGCCCAGCGACCGGGTGCGGGAGGAGATCGACTCGACGTTGGCTCGCCTCAAGCCCTAATGTTTCAGGGCAGGAGCCAGCCGGCAACCTCTTTCACGGCCTCCGCGGCGCGCACCGGGTCGTCGAGCTGCGGCACCGTGACGATCGGGGTCTGCTCGGCCAGGCGGACCAGGGCGCCGGCGTTGGTCCGGGTGCTGTCGTCGGGGACGCCAACTTGGTTGAGCACCACACCGAGTACTGGGACCTTCTCCGCGTGCAAGACCCTGAGCGCCAGCAGGGTGTGGCTGATGGTCCCCAGACGGTCCGCTGCGACTACCAGCACCCGGGCGTCTAGGCTGTGCGCCAGGTCGAGGTGGTTATCAGACCAGGTCAACGGCGAAAGCAGCCCCCCGGTTCCCTCCACGAGCAGCAGGACGTCCGGGGCGGCGAGGCTGCGAAGCCGTGAGACGAGATCCTCGTAGTTGATGTCGATCCCCGCCTGATCCGCCGCGATGGCCGGCGCGACCAGCCCCAGCAGCCGCACCAGCGCGCGCCGTGGGCCGGTCTGCCCGGTCGCCTCGGCGAGCCGGGCGCCATCTTCGTTTGGGCTCGGCTCCTCGTGGCAGCCGGTCTCGATCGGTTTCACCGCCACCACCTGCTGGCCAAGGGCGCGGAGCGCGCGGGCCAGAGCGCAGGTGACCCATGTCTTCCCGACGTCGGTGTCGGTCCCGACAACCAACGTGATCGGTGGGTGCTCGAGAGAGGGTGTTTCCTCTTGCCGCACCGAGGCCCTCGGCCGCGTGGTCCGGGCGGTGGTGGTGCGCTTCTTCGGGGGAGGCGGTGTCATGGACAGGTCTCCCGGATGCCCGACCTGCTGGCATCGATGAGGTGAGCGATCTCCGCCCCGGTGATCGAGAGCGGGGGCATCACCACGCTGGTGTTTGTCCAACGGGTGGAGGAAGGCCCCGTGACGCCGTCCCGCAGGCGTCCGGGAGGGATGCCGGTGATCAAGGCCAGAAATCAGGGCTTCGGCGGATGGAGCAACAGTACCTGCTGCAGCGCGCGGAGCCGGGCCGCGTAATCCATGGTGTTCAGGTTGTAGACCTCATCGTCGGTGCCGGCGAGCGCCGCCAGCGCACCGCCGGCTCCCTCGCCGATGCGCATCTCGGACTTCCGAATGAGCCGGAGTTCTTTGATGCGTTGCACACTGACGCTGCCCACCGTGTCGGCCTGGCGGAACATCAGCGAGTCCCCCGTGAGCCGGACCAGCCGAATATCCCAGATGTAGTCTCCCGACTCGAGAGCGATCTGCCAGCGGTCCGCATCCGTTCCCTGTCCGCTCGCCGGTGCGCCGACCAGCGAAAGCAGGAGGACGATCACGGGTGCCAGTCTGGGTGAAGTCATACGCGTGCTCCGGAGGCGGTGGGACCTTGAGTTTCCCTGGCGGGCCCCCCACGTTTCGGGCCGGCGGGGGCGTAGCTCAACGGGTAGAGCAAGAGACTTTTAATCTCTAGGTAGTGGGTTCGAGTCCCACCGCCCTCATTGCTTGCAGCCGCAGTGCTGTAATATTGCCGACGCCCCCGGGTGCGGCAATCCGATTGGCTGCAGGCCGGCAGGGTCAGCCCGCTCGCCTGCCTCGCACCGCCCCTACCGCCTGGCGTGCCCTCCGGCGACATTCCCCTGTTGAAGCGTCCTGAATTCTCACGACCAAGCGTGGCCATGACTGCGACATCTCCCCGCTCGTCCGCCGGTGACGGAGGCAAACCTGGAACCTCCGCGCTCGTGTACCTCGACGGCCAATGGCTCGACAAGGCCACGGCCAAGGTATCGGTCTTCGACCACGGTCTCCTCTACGGCGACGGGGTGTTCGAGGGCATGCGGGTCTACGGCGGAAAGACCTTCCGACTCAGGGAGCACATCGAACGCCTCTACGACTCGGCCCAGGCGATTCTGCTGACTATTCCCATGAATCGCGAGGAATTGATCGCTATAACCGAGGAAGGAGTGCGGCGCGCCGGGCTGCAAGAGGGATATTTGCGGCACATCATCACCCGCGGCATCGGCGATCTCGGGCTCGATCCCCGGAAGTGTCCCCGGGCCTCGGTGATCATCATCTTCGACACCATCGCAATTTGGGCGCCGGAGCGCTACGACCAGGGCCTGACCCTGATCACCGCAGGCACACCGATCAATCAGCATGAGGCGCTCTCGCCCCGCGTCAAGTCCCTCAACTACCTCAATCACATCCTCGCCAAGGTGGAGGCCACCAACGCCGGCGCCGATGACGCCATCATGCTCGATCCCGCGGGCCATATCGCGGAGGCGACGGGAATGAACCTTTTCGTCTGGAAGCAGAATACGCTGTATACGCCCGCGGTGTACGCCGGGCTGCTCCGCGGGGTGACCCGGGACGCGATCCTCGAGATCGCCCATGAGGCCGGGTACAAGGTGGTCGAAACGCTGCTCAACCGGTACGACCTTTACACTGCGGAGGAGGCGTTTCTCACCGGCACGGCTGCGGAAGTCGCGCCGATCCGCATGGTGGACGGCCGGGTGATCGGAGCCGGGAAGGCCGGGTCCGTCACCCGCGACCTCCGGAACCGCTTCCAACAGCTGGTGCGCCGCTAGCTTCCCCCCCCCGGGGACACTCCTCGACCGTTTCTGAGACCTTTACGGACTGAGAGGCAGCGCATTCCGGGCCCGGGTGATCGGGGTCGGCTTCGGGGGCAAACCTCGGTGCCGCCGACGGCAGCGGGCGGGGATGCGGGGGCGGGTTCCGGCGATTCGGTGAGTTGGCCGCCTACCCAAAGTCTGCGTCCGCCCACTGCTTCGCCAGCCCAACTACGGCGCTCACGTGACGATCATTCCCCATGAGCGGGACTGCCGACCGGCGAGGGGGGTGGCGTCCTCCCTGGAACGGGAACTTCCCGCCAGACGATCCTCATCGACGCCGTGGCGAGTGGGTCAACCCCGCCCCGGTGGGCAGTCTGGAGATCAGGCACGCTCTTGACACCGTTGGTACGGCGGAGCACTTTCGCTACCCCTCTACGCTCCACCTTCAGCAACCGCGCCGGCTATGTCCTGGAGAGAAGTTCTCGTTGGTGAGACCCGGTGGTCCGTGGCACCCGTCGCGGAGCGAGTGGCGAACACGCATGGCTGGCGCCTTATGCTGAGTTGCCGGGTGACTGGCGATGGCCAAGGCGCCGTCTGGGCCAGCACCGGGTTGCAGTCGTCCTCCCGCTCCGATCTCTATGCTCAGGCCGACCGCCTCTCCGACGACAAGGTCGCCGCTGCGGTCGCCAGGCACGTCACTGGGCAACCCCGCTGATTCATCCCGATCCCGCACTACTCGTGCGGTTCGGGTTTCCGTGTCGCCCAGTGGTAGACCAGCTCAGATAGATCCGCCATCAGCCGGGCCGCCGCTGTCCGGTCGGCATAACCTCTCGTGAGAATCACCAGAATGTACGGGCCCCTGTCGGGCGGGAACACGATGGCCGCATCATGGGCCACAGCCGTGATCTCGCCGGTCTTGTGGGCCACCTTCACTCCATGTGGTAGCCCGGCAGGAATTCCATCGTTGAACTCCTGCGCCAGCAGGAAATTGAGCATTATCTGGCACTGGGAGTGGGAGGCCGCGCGGTCACGGCTGATTGCATCAAGTAGCTGCGCCAGATCGCGGGCGGTCGTCGTGTTGTTGAGCCCGCGCTCATACGCCTTCCCGTCCTCCACCCCCCTGAGGACCGTGAGCGAGTCGGCTCCGAGCAGGTGCGCCGTCGCGTCCACCCGCGTAGGGCCGAGCAGTTCGATCAACAGGTTGGTGGCGAGATTGCTGCTGCGAGCGATCATCAGCCGAGCCAACCGCTCGATCGCCACCCGGTTCTCCAGTTCGGCGTAGAGGCTCGAGTCCGAATCGTCAGTCGGGTCCAGCCGGAATTCGGACGAGTCCGCGATGGACCGGAAGGCATTCCGCACCGGCAGGGAGTCCTCCCATCGGAACTCTCCCTTCTCCACTCGGCGGGCCAGCTCGATGAGGACGGGCACCTTCATAGTGCTGGCGGCGTGATACCGCCTGAGGCCATCGATCAGGAGTGTGTCGCCCGTCACCCCATCGTAGTAGGCCACGGCCACCACCGCGGTATCGCTGCCGATGCGCGCACGGAGGGCCTCCTCGAGTCCGCCGGTCTGCCCCGAGGCGGAATGAAGGGGGATACTGGCGAGAAGCGGAAGAAGGGACAAGTTTCGCAATGGAAGCGAAAGGTATCCTGGACCCGAACACATGCACGCACCCTTCGAAACGATGCCGCCGCAGCCGCGCATGCCCGACCGGCTGAAGTTTTCGGAGTTCACGCTCGACCGCCTCGCCAGCGGGCGCTGTCGTGCCCGAGTGGTCCTTTCCTGGCAGGACGCTACCGAGTTCGATGGTGAGTCCGAAGGCCTCGCCTCACAAGCCGGCGAGCTCCGCTGCGCCGCGGAGGCCTGTGTGACCGCCCTGAGCAAGGCGGTACGTGGGGCGGTGCGCTTCGAGTTGCTGGGCGTCAAGGCCGTGCGGGCCTTCGATGCGAACGTCATTATCGTCTCACTCGCGATCCCCGAACAGAATCAGACTCACCGCCTGGTCGGTTGCTGTCTCACGGAGGACCAGGACCCCACCAAAGGCGCCGCACTCGCCGTCCTGAACGCTACCAATCGGATTCTCGGCAACCGATTCTTCATGCGCTGACCCCCGGGCCGCAATGGAAAGCCCTGTCCCCGCGTCCGGGCAAACGTCCGGGGGCGCGTCAATTCGCGGCCTCCCCGACTGTTACAGACGAGAGCCCCGAAGGGCTGCCGAAGGTGGGGGTTTTCTTTTCGGCTCTTCGCAGGGATCTTGCATCCGAATTCGGGTGACCGGGGGCGGGGGGTGTACGCTGCCCCCGGACCGGCCCGAACCGGACTAGGCGCTAATGGGGAGACCCCTCCCCGGCGGCACTTCAGGGAAAGGCAAAACGACCCATGAAGCGTTCGAGCCTCTGGGCCTTCATGTGCGTGCTCAGCGCCTGCGGCGGAGGCTCCGGCCCCGGTCGGCAGCCCGCACCCTCCCCCGCCGCAGGACGAGAGCCCCCCGACACCACCCGCACGGTGACGATCCTCCCGCCGTCGCTGCCGCTCCCGGCCCTGCCGGTCCCAGCGGATGCCGCGACGGGGCCCGACTCTCTCGGCCTCGGCCAGGTGGACGCTGATTCCGCGGCTGACGCCCGGATTCTCGAGCAGCTTGCCACTGCCCATCCCGAGCCACAGGACACCGGGAACGAGGGTGGTGCGGCCGAGGCGGTGCCCGGTGGAGCCAATGCCGCGGCGACGGTGGAGGTCACCTACGACATTGATGTATCGACCTACGGGTCCCATGCGCGGGTCCAGTATTACCTCGACTTCTTTCAGGGGCCGGCGCGGGAGCGCTTCAGCATCTGGCTGCAGCGGATGCCACGCTACGAGGCCATGATCCGTGCAAAGCTTCGTGAGAATGGCGTGCCCGAGGACATGGTCTACCTGGCGCTCATCGAAAGCGGCTTCTCGAATTCGGCGTTCAGCCGGGCGCGTGCGACCGGAATGTGGCAGTTCATGAAGGGTACGGGGAAGCTGTATGGCCTGCGGGTCGACTCCTGGGTGGATGAGCGGCGCGATCCGATCCGATCCACCGACGCGGCCGCGCGCCACTTGGCAGATCTCCGGGACCGCTTCGGGTCGATGTACCTCGCCGCCGCGGCCTACAATGCGGGGGCCGGCAAAGTGAACCGCGGTCTCAGGCGGCTCGGGGATGATGAGGATGAGGAGGAGGACAACCCTGACGCGACATTCTTCCGGCTTTACGACACGCGGTTTCTGCGGCGTGAGACCAAGGACTATGTCCCGAAGCTCATCGCCGCAGCCCTGATCGCGAAGCAACCCGAAAAATATGGCTTCGAGAGACCCATCGGCATCACGGCGATGGCCTACGATTCCATCATGGTCCCGGATGCCACGGGTCTCGACGTGCTGGCCCGGCTGGCGGATACCAGCATCGCAGCGCTGCGGGAGTTGAATCCGCATTTCATCCGGCTGGTAACGCCCCCGCGCCAGCAGGCCATGGTCCGGGTTCCCCTGGGAACGGGGGATCTGGTCACGGCCCGCTTTGCTGCGCTGGAGCCACGAAGCCGTGTGAGCTTCGTCGAGCATACGATTGCGCGCCGGGAAACCCTCGCCGGAATTGCACGGAGCTACCGGGTTTCGGCGCGGCTCATTGCCGATGCGAACCCCGGGATCCGCATGAACCGGTTGCGTCCTGGTGTCCGGCTCGTCATTCCGACGAGCTTCGTGCCCACCCTGCCCGAACCGGCTGCCACGACAGGGCACCGGCGGCCGACGGTGCCGGGGGGAACCACTACGATCCGGTATCGTGTGCGCAGCGGTGAATCGCTCTGGACGATCGCGCAAGAGTCTGGGACGTCGGTGGGAGAGCTGCGCTCCCTCAACGCCCTGACCTCCACCGAGAGGCTGCGGGCGGGCCAAGTCATCCGTGTTCCAGCCGCTGTGGAGCAGGTGGCGCCCCAGGCACGGGCTGAGGCGAGCGCTGGCGTACGGACGCATCTGGTCAGACGGGGTGAAACGCTTTCCGCGATCGCGAATCGGTATCGGGTCCCGCTCTCTTCGTTGCTCGATGCGAACGGGCTGAGCTCCTCTGGGGTGATCAAAGCGGGGTCCCGGCTCACTATTCCCGATTGAGGCTTAGGCAGGGATGAAGCAACGAACAGGGGCGGGTCGTGAAGACCCGCCCCTGTTCGCTTTGTCGATAAGGCAGATCAGTTCGGTCGGGTCGAGTTGTGACGAGTTCCCTTCAGTACCGATTCCGCATATCCGTTCGATGGATCGCCACCCTCAAGGAGGATCTGCTCCACCCGGCTGGGCCCGCGATTGTACGCCACTAGCGCCAGCTCGATGTCGCCACCGTAACGGCGGATGAGGTCTTTCAGGAAACGGAAGCCGATGCGCAGGTTAACGTCTCGCTCATAGAGTTGCTCTTCGGACAGGCCAGGCTCGTAGAAGCGTGCGGTGGCGAGCTGCACCTGGGTGTAGCCGATCGCATCCTTGTTCGACAGGGCCTTGAGCTTGAAGCTGCTCTCCACCCTTACGAGCCGGAAGGCGACATCGGGATCGATCCCTTCGCTCAGGGCGATGTCGTAGATCGCCGCCGACAGATCCGCGGGGACCTGATACCTTCCCGAGTACTGGATCACGGAGTTGGCGCGATCTACTTGCGCGCGCGCAACGGCCAGCTCCTCGCGAACGGTCTCCAGCCGCTGAGTCAGGGCGCGCACTTCACCCGCCACCATGCCGAGGCTCGGCGGCGCCGCGTCCTCCGCGGCGCGCACCCCCGAGCTGGAACCGGCAAGCGCGCCCACCAGGAGCGCCGCGGCAAGCAGCGCGGCCCCCCTGGCGAGCAGCCGGCGGGTCCAGCGGGCGCGGCCGTGGGGATCAGGTTCTTCGATGTGCATGCGTCCTCCTTGAAAGTCGGGTCACCAGCGACCGACGCTGCGGCGCGCGATTCCGCGCGCTATCTCACGTCCTGTCGCCAATCCGCTCTGGTGCCTCCGGTCTTCTCCAGCAACCGGATTCCTTCGACCACCATTCCCCGGTCCACCGCCTTCACCATGTCGTAGACGGTGAGGCAGGCTATCGAGACCGCCGTGAGTGCTTCCATCTCCACCCCGGTTCTGCCGGTGGCCACGGCCCTGGCGGTCACCCGGACCCCCGGGAGCGCCGCGTCCGTGGCACATTCCACCCGCACCGCGTCCAACAGCAGCGGGTGGCAGAGGGGAATCAGCTCCCCGGCGCGCTTCCCGCCCAGAATGCCCGCCACTTCGGCGATCCGAAGCACATCCCCCTTCGAGATCGCATTCTCGCGGACCAGCGCGAAGGCCTCCTCGCTCATCCGGACCAGCCCTTCCGCCACGGCGGTGCGATGGGTGACCGGCTTGTCCGTCACATCCACCATCCGGGCCCGTCCGGTATCGTCCACATGGCTCAGGCTCACAGCACCTCCGCCAGATCATCAGCCAGCGCCGCCAGCAGCAATTGCGGGTTCACGTTACCCTGCGCCGCCTCCCGAGTCTCGGCCACTTGCCGCTGGGCCCATACCAACGCATCGAGCGACGTTCCTTCCAGCCCCTCCGCGACCGGCTGCCTCCGCGAATTTCCCGTCGCCACCCGGGCGGCCTCCCCCAGGGTCTCGGCCAAGGCGTCCAGCATTGCCGTGAAATCGCCTCTTGCCGCCCATGGGCCCTGTTTGAGGGCCCGCTCGGCACGGGGCCCGGGGCCACCTTTGACCGCCCGGAGAAGCTCGGTCGCCGCCTGGCGGCCCTTGGCCTGGTCCTCACCGAGCACCAAGGCCCTGCCGATGGATCCGCCCGCTGCCGCCACTCGGTGCCGCAGATCGGTGCCGGCGAAGCCCCCGTGGGTCCCGAGGAACCGCTCGACCTCCGCATCCGGCAGCCGTCCCAGTCTCAGCGGGACGACCCGCGAACGGATCGTTGGGAGGAGGCGGTTCGCGTCAACCGTCGTCAGCAAGAACTGACTGTCGGCCGGTGGCTCCTCCAACAGCTTTAGGAGCGCGTTTGCCGCCTCCGGGCTCGACTCCTGGGGCACCAAGCGGTCAGCCTCGGCGATGACAAAGACCTTCTTGCGTCCCGCCACCGGTGTCAGGGCCGCCCGCCGCTGGAGCAAGCGGGCAGTAGAGACGAAGTGCCCCGCCAAGCCCTCCGCGGGGAGATAGAGCGGCTGGTTTCGCCGCTCCTCCAGTAACGCCCCGTACGCCTCCGCCAGTTCCTCTATCTGCTTGTCCGGTTCCGTGGCCTTGGGCCTGAGGACCGGAATGAACCAGTGCAGATCGGGGTGGGCCAACCCGAGCACCTGCCGGCAGGGCCGACAGAGGTCACAGGGGCGTCCGGCCTGGGCTTCGCAGAGGATCGCTTGAGCCAGCCACAACGCGAATCGCTGCTTTCCCACCCCCTGGGGGCCTGTCACCAAGATCGACTGTGGGAGCCGGTCCACGGCTAGTGCACGGAGGACACGGTTCCGCTCGGTATTGTGGCCCGCCAGCGGCTGCATGGTCATGGTTGCAAGGTAAGGGCCGGAGATGGTAGTGGTAGGCTCTTGCACTGTAAAATCATTTTCCACAAAGACTTATGACGCTTTTTCGTAGCGTAAAAAGGCGGGTAATGCTGCGCAAATCGAAGTCGTTACAATAGTGAGTGCTCGCCCGCATATCACGAATGTGAGCGCCCACTCTCTCTTTACGCAACTAATTGTCATACAACAAGTTGAACATTTGGATCCGGACGAACTTGAAGATTGTTACTGGGCGAGTTGCAACCTCCAGTTCAGGCTTTGAATAGCTTAGACGATAAGCGTGCATTGTAATGTCACTACAGTGGCTTGATGACGTCGTGTAAATGGTCTTATGTGTTGCTTGAAAACGTCGCTTGAAATCGGCGGTCTTTGTTGGTATCGTCTCGCGCCCTTCCCGAGTAGCTCAGTTGGTAGAGCAGCTGACTGTTAATCAGCGGGTCGTAGGTTCGAGTCCTACCTCGGGAGCTTCGGTGAATATTCGCGGACGGGCCGACCTTGGAGGTCGGCCCGTCGCTTTCGCCTTGGCCTGCGCTACCCGGTGCTTCCCCAACAGGTCCAACCGAGCCGCTCGCGGCATCTTCTCGATCGCGCACCGCAGGGCCTCCCGATTGACCTTGGGTCGACGTTGGCGGAGCCTGGTGGCCCGGTTCCGGTCCAGCCGGGAGAGTTCCCGCAGCAGCCACCCCATTCCAAGCTGCGAGAACGGCTCCGGGTGGATGACTAGGCCGGCGCAGATGCCCATAACTTCGACTCCAGCGGACATCCCATCGCAGGTCCCCAGTCCCGCACGACATCATCGAACACGACTACGATGGGACCGAGGATCTGATCCGGCAACTCCCGTCGCGCCAGGTAGAGGAGTTCCACCCCCACCTGCCGCTCCTCGATGAAGGGTGACCGCATAAGGCCTAGCGACTCCTGGATGACTTCGCCGAGCGGACGACTCTGGATCTGTGGCCAGACACCGCGCGCAACCGGGCGGAGCGCGGCGGTGGTTACGCCGATAAACCGGACTTGGTGCTTGAAGAAACGCTTCGAGCCCGTTTCACCGCGCTGGAGGGGACGCTTCTGTGCCGCGCCCGGACGAGACGGTGGAGTTGGGTCCGGTTCATCGGTGTTTACGCTCCCGATTAGGGTCGCCGCTGGTCTGGCGCGACCACACAAAGGGCCGCATCTTTATGCCCCTTCTGGTTCCGTGCCTGGAGTCTGCATGTCGTCGATGATGCCGATCGTACCCGAAACGAGCAACGTCCACGTTACCCGTTTCGAGCCGCTGGAGTCACCCCGCGAGGTCCTGGCGGCGCTCCCCATAACTCGGCGGGTTGCCGCGACTGTCCTCGAGGGGCGGCACGCCATTCGCCGGATGCTCTCTGGGGAAGACCGGCGGCCGCTTGTCATCGTGGGCCCGTGTTCGATCCACGATCCGCTCGCGGCTCTGGAGTACGCGCGCCGCCTGGGCGGGCTTCGCGAGGAACTCGAGGAAACGCTCTGCCTGGTGATGCGGGTGTACTTCGAGAAGCCCCGAACGACGGTGGGCTGGAAGGGCCTCATTAACGATCCGCATCTCGACGGGACCCGGGATATGATGCTCGGGCTGCGCACGGCGCGTCGCCTGCTGCTGGACATCAATGAACTCGGGCTGCCGGTAGCGACCGAGCTGCTCGGCCCGGTCGTTCCGCAGTACATCGCCGACCTCATCGCCTGGACGGCGATCGGGGCACGGACGGCCGAATCGCAGACCCACCGAGAGATGGCCAGCGGTCTGTCGATGGCGGTGGGCTTTAAGAACACCACTGATGGCAATCTGCAGGTGGCCCTCGACGCGATGCAGACCGCTGGGGCGCCACACACCTTCCTTGGCATGGACAATGATGGCCGTGGCGCCATCGTCCACACCACCGGGAATCCTGAGCGGCACCTGGTCCTCCGGGGCGGGGGCGGCCACACCAATTATGATGCCGTGTCGGTCGCCGAAGCGGTCTCGCTTTGCGCGGCGCGCCAGCTCCCCAGCCGGGTGATGGTGGACTGCAGCCACGGGAATTCCGGCAAGGAGTACACGCGGCAGCCGATCGTGTTCCGCGCGGTGCTGGACCAGATCCTCGCCGGCGGCCCGCACGTCATGGGCATGATGCTGGAAAGCCATCTGCGCGGGGGCAACCAGAAGCTGGCGGACCGAAAGGAAGGACTGGCTTACGGGGTATCCGTGACCGATGCCTGTATCGATTGGGATACGACCGAGACGCTGCTTCGGAAGGCGCACGGCCTTCTGGCTGCTCCCGGTAAGCGCTGGTCCGCAGCGGGCGGTCAGTAGCCATTCGCGCGCCGGGGCAGGCTTCAGAAGCCAAGGTCGGGCGCCGTCGCGGCCCCACCCTGGTGGCGGGATTCCCTGAGGGCAACTCCCATCTCGTTAGCTCTGCGGCTCCACTCGGCACCGAGGGGGCCGCAGATTGCTTCACGCCATCTTCATTGTCCTGCCGATGGGCAGGGCGCGAGGATGCCCGGGCTACCGACATCAGGAGGTGGTTCATGTGGCGTGACTCGATTCTGCGCAGGTTTATTGGCGGCGCCTGCTGCCTCTCCCTTCTCGTTCAGACATCCGGGTGTGCCAGCTGGTCATCTCGGCGGACGTAACCCCCGCTGCCGTCCTCGGCGTAGTCGCCCGCGGTGATCCGCAGGCTAGACGGGTCGATGCGCAGCCGCGAGACAGAGGCGAACTGGAAGGGTGCCGCGCCGTTCGTCGCGGGGACGCCGCTGGCCGATTTCGTGGTCCGCGAAAGCGACGATGGCTCGGCCGTCACGATAGGCACCGAGCCCGTCTGGAATGGGACCCAGGGCAAGCCGCTGCCAGGCAGGGTATCTCCGACGCTCAGCAGCGGGACTAGCGGCGTGTCCCGTTTCAGGAACGTGTGAAGCGGCCACGCCCAAGTTCCGGCAGCAGGCTGCCGGCGATGATCAGCGCACCTCCGCTCCACTGGAGCAGGGTGAGGCGATCCCCGGTAAGCAGGAGGCTGGTGGTCGCGGCAACGACCGGCTCAAGCGTGAAAACCAGCGCCGCATAGGTGGGAGAAAGCACCTGTTGCGCAGCGAGCTGCAGTCGGATCGCCACGACGCTCGCCAGCACTGCCTCATACGCGACCATCCCGGTCAGGAGCGGAGTCCAATGCAGCCTGGGGGTCTCGAGCAGCGGCGTGGCCGCGACCGTCAGGACGCCCGCCACGACGATCTGGGCCATCATGAGCCGCTCCACCCGGAAGCGGCGAGCGAACTCGCCGGTGACCACCATGTGCGCCGCGAAGGCGAACGCGCAGAGTACCGTGAGCGCGTCTCCAGCATTCAGGCCGCCCCCGAGGTTGTCAGGCCGGGTCAGCAGGACCATCCCCAAGACGGCGATAACGAGTCCGAGGCCTGCCAGCCGCGCCGGCAAGGTCCGGTAGGCGGCGAGAACAATGAGCGGTGTGAACGGGATGTAGAGAGAGGTCAGGAACCCGGAACGGCTGGGGGTGGTCCACTGCAGGCCGATGGTCTGGGTGGCGAAGCCGACTGCGAGCAGCGCGCCGAGGACCGCGCCAGCACGCCATTCCTCGCGGCTCACCCCGGCTAGCGCGGGGGCAACGAGCACGGAGGCGGCCACGAAGCGCACCGCCGTGAAGGCCATGGGGCTCGCGTCCTGGAGTGCCAGCTTGGCGAGTGGGAAGGCGGCGCCCCAGATCAAGCAGGTGGCCCAAAGAGAAAGCACCGCCTGGCGGTGGGTCACGACGGCACCTGCGCCGGGAGCCCGAGGACCTCGGCCAGGTAGCGGCCGGTATGTGAGGCGGGGACCCGGGCCACGTCTTCCGGTGTCCCTTGCGCCACAATTCGACCTCCGCCGCTCCCCGCTTCGGGGCCCAGGTCAATGACCCAGTCGGCCCGCTTGATCACGTCGAGGTGGTGCTCGATCACCAGCACGGTGTGTCCGGCATCGACCAGACGATCGAGGACCTGAATGAGGACCCGGACATCGTCGAGATGCAGCCCCGTGGTCGGCTCATCGAGGATGTAGAGCTTGCGGCCGCCGCGCCGCCCGGACTGCGCCAGCTCCCGGGCGATCTTGAGACGCTGGGCCTCACCGCCCGACAAGGTGGTCGCGGGTTGGCCCAGCCGAAGATACCCCAGCCCTACCTGCTGCAGATGCCAGAGTGCCTGACCGAGCCGGGGCTGATGGCGGAAGCGCACGATCGCTTCCTCGACGGTGAACTGCAGTACATCCGCGATGGAGTGTCCCTGGATCTTGATGTCCAGGACCTCGCGGCGATAGCGTGAGCCGCCGCAGGACTCACAGGGGACGTAAACATCGGCGAGAAAGACCATCTCGACCAGAACGGCCCCGGCTCCTTCGCAGGTGTCGCAGCGGCCACCCGGCATGTTGAACGAGAAGGATGCGGCGGTGAATTTGCGGCGCTTCGCGTCCGGCTGTGCGGCGAACAGCTCCCGGATGTCGTCGAAGCCCTTCACATATGTAATCGGGTTGGACCGCGGGGTCCGACCGATGGGTGACTGGTCCACCAGCAGGACGTCATCGAGGTGCTCCGCGCCGCGAAGGCTCCGGACCGCGCCGACCGTCTCACCGAGGTGTTCCTTGGCGGAATGACCGCCCCGGTAGCGCGCCTCGAGCTGCCGATACAGGATGTCATGGACCAGTGTGCTCTTCCCGGAGCCTGAAACGCCGGTGACGGCGGTGAGGGCGCCGAGCGGGATATCCACCTGCACATCCCGGACGTTATGGAGGCTGGCCCCCTCGAGCCGGAGCCACGGGCCCAGGGATCGTCGGGCGCTCGGTACGCCAATCCGCTTTTCGCCGGAGAGGTACTGCCCGGTGAGCGACTGGCCGGCGCCTGCCACCGGCCCGGCGTAGACCACCCTGCCCCCGTGCTCTCCGGCGCCAGGGCCCAGCTCGAGCATGAAGTCAGCGTGGCGGATGGCGGCTGGGTCGTGTTCCACGACGACGACGGTGTTGCCGTTGTCGCGCAAGCGCCCGAGCAGCGCCAGCAGGCGGTCGATGTCACGCGGATGGAGGCCGATGGACGGCTCATCGAGGACGTAGAGGGCGTCCACGAGTCTCGAGCCCAGCGCGTTGGAGAGCGCGATGCGTTGCGCCTCGCCGCCGGAGAGGGTACGCGTCAATCGATCCAGCGTCAGATACCCGAGTCCAACATCGCGCAGGTAGGCCACCCGTTGCCGGAGCTGATCCAGGATGAGCTGTGCGATCTGCCGCTCGTACTCGGTCAGCACAAGGGCCTCCAACCAGGCATGCAACTCGTCCACCGATCGTGCGGCGGCGGTAGGGATTGGCTCCCCGGCCACGCGGACGGCCAGGGCGTTCTCATTGAGCCGCCCGCCAGCACATGCCGGGCAGCTCTTCGCCAGCTGGTACTGCCGCAGGAAGACGCGGATATACTGCTTATAGCGCTTCTCCTCGAGCCCCTTCAGGAAAGGGAAAATTCCCACGAAGCGACCGTGCCGGCCGTGCAGCAGCTCCCGCCGCTGCCGCTCGCTGAGCTTCTCCCACGGTCGTTCCAGGTCGGCGCCGAGGGCCCGGGCGGTGTTGGCGAGCAGTCGGCGCCGAGTCTCGTAGCGGGGTTTGGTCCAGGGATCGATGGCGCCCTGGCTCAGACTCTTCCGTGAGTCGGGGATGATCAGCGATTCGTCGTATTCGAGCACCGCACCGAATCCGTTGCACGCCTGGCAGGCCCCCCTTGGATTGTTGAAGGAGAAGAGCGCCGGTGTCACGGGGACGGCGGGCGTATCGCAGCGGCTGCAGGCCGCGCGCTCGGTGAAGCGGAGCCGGCCGGTGTCGTGCACCACCATCGCGATCCCTTCGCCCTCAGCGAAGGCGGTCGTGAGCGACTCGACGAGCCGGCTCGGCGGCTCGGCGGCTCGGCGGCTCGGCGGCTCGAGGGACAGCCGGTCGACGACCACCAGCAGGTCGTCCACAGCAGCCAGATCGAGGCCCGCCGGCAGCTCACTCAGATGCCAGGCCCCGCCCGCGGCGATCAGGCGCACGAAGCCGAGGGCGCCGAGATTCTCGACGATGGCGGTGTGATTCTGGCGAGCGGACGCGGGCAGTGGGAAAGTGATTTGCAGGGGACGGGCTTGATCGCCCGGTTGGGTGGCGGCCAGCACCGCCTCTGCGGCGGATTGGGGGCTGTCGCGGCGAACTGGCGCTCCGCAGCGGCGGCACAGCTGCCGACCGACCCGGGCCCACAGAAGGCGCAGGTAGTCGTAGATCTCGGTGGCGGTGCCGACGGTCGAGCGGCTGGACACCGCGGGATTGCGCTGCTCAATGGCGACCGCGGGCGCGAGCCCCTCGAGCCGGTCGACCAGCGGCTTGGGCATTCGCTCGAGAAACTGCTTGGCGTAGGTGGAGAGCGATTCGATGTAGCGGCGCTGTCCCTCGGCGTACAGGGTGTCGAAGGCCAGCGAGCTCTTGCCGGAGCCTGAGGGACCGGTGATCACCACCAGCGCGCGACGCGGCAGATCCACCGTGATGCCCTTGAGATTGTGCTGCCGGGCGTTGACGATGCGCAGGATGGGGGACGACATGGGCAGGAAAGAATACTAGATTTCGGCTGCAATGGCTCCCGCCCTCACCCCACGCCTGCTGCTTCGCGGCTTCGTCCTCTTCGTCGCCATTTCGGTCCTCGGTTACGCCGGGGTGCTGCTCTATGGCGATAACCTGCCGGCGTTCATCGAGGCCCTGGGACGGGTGCGTTGGGGATGGATCGTCGTGGGGCTCGGGCTGGCGTCAATGGACTGGTTCGGAGGTGGGCTGCGGAACTGGGTGCTGGTTCGCCACGTTCATCCCAATCCGCCAATCGGCGGGATGATCCTCTCGGGCGGCATGGGAGCCTGGGCCGGCTACCTGACGCCGCTCAGCTCCGGCGCCGGTCCGATGATGATCTACGCGATGCGCCGGGCCGGCGTGCCACTGCCCCTGGCCGTCACGACGACCCTGATGTCGTTCATCGCGACGGTGCTCTTCTTCGCGATCGCGGGCCCACTAGCCATAGTATTCGGGGCTGGCCGCTCCCTGGGCCAGCACGGCAACGTCCTCGGTCTCACCCTCTACGATCTCTTCCTCGGGAGCCTCGCACTGTTCGTCGGCATCGGAGTGGTGCTGGTGACCGTGATCCTGTTCCCCGGACTCGCCCGGGGCTGGCTGCACCGGCTGGCGGAGAAGCTCTCCCGGCGCAATGCCGGGGTCGCGGGGCGCATCGAGGGGTTGCGGCGAGGCATCGACGAGGCGCATGAGAGTGTCTTGGCCTTCAAGAGTCCCGGGGGCTGGCTGGCGTTGCTCTGGGCGACGCTTCTCTCGGGGCCTTCCCACGCCAACAAGCTGCTGGCTGGTTACGTTGCGCTCCGCGCGGTGGGCATCCAAGCGCAGTTTGTCGACGTGCTGCTGGTGCAGACGCTGATCACCTTTCTACTCTACTTCGCCCCGACGCCAGGCGCTTCCGGGATCGCGGAACTGCTCTCGACCGCGGTCATGTCTTCTGTGTACATCCCCAAGGAGCTGAGCCCGCTCTACACGCTGATCTGGCGGGCGATCCTCTCCTACTTCACGCTCGCCTTCGGGTTCTTCGTGTTTTCCCGCTGGCTCCACACCCGGCTGCGGCGAGGAGAAGTGGTGGACGAGGACATGGCCCTGGACGTTGGGACGGCCGACCCTGCTCCACCGGCCCTGGATCCCCGCCCAGTGGCGGACAGCTGACCGGCTCCCGCCGCATGGCTGCGGACGACCCTCATCTGGAACCCGACGAGCAGCACTACGACGCCGAGCTGATGCGGCGCCTGCTGGCATACCTACGGCCCTACCGCTGGCTCGCCGGGCTCGCGGTGCTTCTACTTCTCGGGACGGCGGCGTTGACACTGGTTGGCCCCGGCCTCACCCAGCGGGCTCTGGATGTGGCCGTCCCGGCGCGAGACACGGGGCTGTTGATGCAGCTGGCGCTCCTGCTGCTCGGGGCACTCATCCTCGAGTTCGGTCTGGATTACGCACAGGCCTACCTCACCAGTTGGATGGGCCAGCGGGTAATGGGCGACCTGCGACTGCAGCTCTTCAGTCACCTGCAGCGGCTCTCGATTCCCTATTTCGACCGACACCCGGTGGGCCGGCTCATGACGCGGGTCACCTCCGATGTCGAGACGCTGAACGAACTCTTCTCCTCCGGCGTCGTCACCGTGTTCGGCGACCTGTTCACGCTGCTCGCCATCGTGACGATGATGCTGGTGGTGGATTGGCGGCTGGCCTTGGTGGCCTTCGCGGTGGTACCCCTGATGGTGCTTGCGGCGCATACCTTCCGGCGACAGGTTCGGACCTCATTCCGAGACATCCGGACCCGGCTCGCCCGACTCAATGCCTTCCTGCAGGAGCGCATTTCGGGGATGCGGGTGATTCAACTCTTCGGACGGGAGGCTTCGGAGGCTGAGGCGTTCGCGGCGATCAACCGGGACCACCTGCAGGCGCATCTTCGGTCGATCAGCATCTACGCCATCTTTTTTCCGGTGGTCGAATTCCTCACCAGCGTGGCCCTGGCGCTCCTGCTGTGGTACGGTGGTGCCCGCGTCCTCGACCAGGCCCTCACGGTCGGGGTCCTGGCCGCCTTCCTCCAGCTCACCCGCCGGTTCTTCCAGCCGCTGCAGGACCTGTCCGAGAAATACAACCTATTGCAGAGCGCCATGGCCTCCTCGGAGCGCATTTTCCGGTTGCTGGACACCCCGCCGACGGTGAGAATGCCGGCACACCCGGCGCGTCTCTCTTCCCCGGTCCGGGGCGAGGTGGCGTTCGAGGACGTCTGGTTCCGGTACGGCGGCTCGGCGGCTCGGCCGCTCTGGGGCTCGGCCGAAGGCCAACTGGCCGAGGGGGAGGGGCCCGGTCGTATGGGTCGACGGGCCGATGAGGGCTGGGTCCTCAAGGGGGTGTCCTTCACGGCCCGCCCTGGCCAGACCCTCGCTCTGGTGGGCCACACCGGGGCAGGGAAGTCGACGATCATCAGCCTCCTGCTCCGCTTCTATGATCCGGAACGGGGCCGGATCACGGTGGATGGGGTGGACATCCGAGACCTGGATCCCGCGGATCTTCGTGGTCTGATCGGGTTCGTCCAGCAGGACCTTTTTCTCTTCACGGGTGACATTCTCCGAAACCTGGTTCTGGACGCGAAAGTGGGGCCTGAGGTGGCGCGGGAGGCGGCCGGGCGGGTGGGTGCGGACCGCTTCATCGAGCGGCTGCCCGGCAGCTATGGCCACGTGCTTGGAGAGCGCGGCCGGAATCTCAGCGTGGGGGAGCGGCAGCTACTTTCCTTTGCCCGGGCGCTGGCGCGGGATCCGCGAATCCTGGTGCTGGACGAGGCAACCAGCTCAGTGGACGCGGAGGCGGAGTTGCAGATTCAGCGTGCGGTCGCCGAACTCATGCAGGGGAGGACCAGCCTTGTGGTGGCTCACCGGCTCAGTACCATCCTTCACGCGGATGAGATCCTGGTGCTCCACCATGGCGAGATCCGGGAGCGGGGGACCCACCGGAGCCTTCTGGCCCAGGGAGGGCTCTATGAACGGTTGTATCGCCTGCAGCTCCGGGGTCCGGAGCGTCCGGAGTTTCTGAGCGCGTAAGCTCGTATTGCTTGCGTGGTTACGTGGCTGCGGATACGTTTGGCACTCCAGTCGAAACGAGGGCGCGACTGATGATGGAACTGGAGTTTGCTTCCCGGCGGACCCCGATCCCCACCGGGGAGCTGGTGATCGGGGCCGATCCGTCCTGCGGGCTGAGGCTCACCGGTGTCGCGGCCGCACATGCGGTGGTCGTCGGCGCGTCCGACGGCTCCGCCTCGGTCCGCCGCGTGGCCGACAACGACGTGCTGCTCAATGGGGTGAAGCTTGGCGTGGAGCCGGCGCCGATCCTGCATGGCGACAAGGTCCAGGTCGGGATCCACGAACTGCTGGTGCACGATCCGCGGCGCAGCGGGAGCACCCAGTTCGTGAGCGCCTCCGATGTGGCCAAGATGGCTGCCGCCCTCGCGGCCAAGCCGGCGGCGCCCAAGCCGGCCACCGCCGCGACGGGTGGACGGCTGGTCTGTCTGACGGACGGGCGGGAGTACACGATCGGTGCCGCGCCGGTCGTGATCGGGCGGGAAGCGGGTTGCGACATCGTGGTCCCCAACAAGGACGTGTCGCGGCGGCACGCCGAGATATTCGTCTCCCCCCAGGGTTACGTGCTGGTGGACAGCAGCACCAATGGCACGTTTGTCAACGGTGATCGAATCGAGGCGCAGCGAGTTCTGGCGCGGGCGGATGTGATCAAGATCGGCGATCATGAGTTCCGCTTCTATGCCGACAAGGCGGCCGAGGTCGCCGCCCAACCCGTGCCGGTGGCCCCGCCGCCTTCGATGCCGATCGTGCCGCCGCCCCCTGCGGGTGCCGCCGAGCGGCTTTCCCACACGATGCATGGCATGCCGGTGCCGACCCCGTCGGCGCCGAAACCGGTGGTCCGCTCCTCTGGCCCCACGGTGCCGATGGCGACGTTTCTGGTGCGCAGCGGCGTGCTCAAGGGCCAGCGCCTCACCGTCCGGGTTCCGGTGGTGAACATTGGGCGCGCGGACTACAACGATCTGGTCATCCCGGATGACAGCGTGAGCGGGTCGCACGCGAAGCTGCAGCGGCGCGAAGGGGTCTGGATCCTAGTGGACAACGATTCCACCAACGGGACCTGGGTCGACGGCGATCGCGTGGTCGGGGAGATCGCGCTCGGTCCCGGCACCGTAGTCCGTTTCGGAGAAATCTCGGTCATGTTCGAACCGACCGACGATCACCTGGGCACAGACGCCGGGTCGGGCACCAAAGTGATGGGAGCGATGCGGCTTCCCGCCAGCGGCGCCCCAGCGGCTGCGGCGGCCCCGCCGCCGCCAGTCCCCGTGTTGGCAGCGCCACCCATGACCGCGCCGGCGGCAGCCGCCCCGCCGCCCCTTCCGCCGAGGGCCGAGCCGGCACGGGCCGAGCCCATGACGCCGCAGTCATCGCCGCGGCGGCCGGCGGTGGTCATCGGGCCGCCACCGTCCAAGGCTCCGCCACCGTGGCTGATCCCCGCCGTGCTGATGGTCTTGCTCGGGGTGGTCGCGGCCATCCTGTTGCTGAGGTAGCACGGCCGCCGTGCGTTTCTCCTGCGCTGCTCGCACCGATACCGGAATCGTCCGTTCCGGTAATGAGGACAACTACCTGATGCTCGCCGACCGCGGGGTATTCGTGGTCGCGGACGGGATGGGCGGCCATGCGGCAGGGGAGGTGGCGAGCGAGATGGCGGTGCGGATCATCTCGCGCGAGTTGGGCACGCTCCGGGGTCTGAGCGACGATCAGGCGGCCGAGCGAATGCGTCATGCGATCATCGAGGCGAACTCTGCGATCTTCGATCGCACCCTGACGGAACACGACAAGCGCGGCATGGGGACTACCACGACCGCGCTGATTCTCCTCCCCGAGCGATACATCCTCGGCCAGGTCGGCGACAGCCGGGGCTACCTGCTTCGTGCCGGACGATTCCTGCAGATCACCAAAGATCACTCCTATGTGCAAGAGCAGGTGGACCTCGGGCTCTTGACGCCGGAGCAGGCGCGCGTGCATCCCTACAGCAACGTCATCACCCGCTGCATCGGGGCCAACGCGGAGGTGGTCCCGGATCTCTACTTCGGGCACCTCCGCCCGGGCGATATCGTGCTGCTCGCCTCCGACGGTCTCACCGGCATGCTTGAGGACGAGCAGCTCGCAGTGATCCTCAAGAGCGAGGGCGGCCCGCAGCAGTGGGTCGACCGCCTCATCAACGAGGCTAACCGCCGCGGAGGCCTCGACAATATCACCGCCATCATCATCCGCATCGAGCCTGAAGTCCCGGCTGACGTGACCTCGCCGGTCCTGCCGACCACGTCTCGCAACGGCTGAGCCGCGGAGCCTCCGCTCCCTGGTGGCAGGTGTCCCGGCTTGAAACACCGGGGGTGGTTGGCTAGTTGTCCGGCCATCTCTCCGCAGGCGGGAGCGGGCGGTGATCGGCGTGAGGGCCGCCCTCGCTGACGAGGAGGGCGGGACGGTCTTTGGGCCGC
>Ga0315273_10000300_pt1 | contig 49249 bp, 59 predicted proteins | sample YL17G02_0_MG_FD_205753 | JGI IMG/M metagenome (GOLD analysis project Ga0315273, IMG submission 205753) | Sediment microbial communities from Yellowstone Lake, YNP, Wyoming, USA - YL17G02_0 | ecosystem: Environmental > Aquatic > Freshwater > Lake > Sediment | place: USA: Wyoming | collected... | reverse complement strand
TAGTACGTCAGCATGGTTTCGAACGCCGCCGTGCCGAGCGCGGTGGCCGCGCCGGAGTAGGAGTTCGAGTTGCCCCCGCTGAACATGTCGCCGAGGTCGTAGGCCGTCGCATCGAGGTCGATGAGGGCGCACATGATGACCTCGTCCTGCCAGCGGGCCAGTTCCGCGCCCACCATCGAGGCCTCGCCCATGATCTGGCCGGTCCGGTCAAAGAAGATCGCCTCTTTCGTCACGGCAACCACCAGACCGTTCTTTTTATTCTTAATACGAATTTCCTTCTCCTCGGGCGGGGTGATCGCGGGGTAGTCTTCCTTCTCGCGGACCTCGCTCGAACGACTCAGCTTGCCAATCCCCTGCCAGCCGACAATCTGGCTGATCTTCTGTTTCGAGGGAACCACGCGAACAAGGCTAAGACCTTGTTTCGGGAACTGATCGTAACCGGCGATCATGACGCTGGAGATAATCTCCCCCGCGATCGTCGGGAACGCGGTGGAAGAGGCGGACTCTTCCATCCCACGGGCAACCACCAGGCCTTCCCAGAGTTCCTTGAGGGAAACATCCGAGATGCTGATTTTCTTTTCCTTGATGAGACCCATCACCTTATTGCTGAACGCACGGTTCGCAACTTTCGGATCCGTGTGGTCGCGGGCGAAGGACTCAAAAAGGTCTCTGACTGCGATTCCTTTCATGGTCGTTCCTCCTTAGCTCGGGTCGCCGAGATCGCACAGATTGCCTGCCGCCTGAATCGGGCGGAACATGCAGAGTACGGTCGTGGCGGCCAGTTCGGACCGAACAGCAATTGCGATTCCGTCGGTCGTTGATTTTTTCAGCGTCTTGGCCGCGTCGTACTGCAGGATATCACCATAGGTGATTGCCGTTTCCGCGTCCAAGGTGTATTCATACACCGTTTGAAGGTTGGCCTTCGCCATGGAAATTGATCCCGAGGGATCCGTCGCCAGGTGCGCTTCCTCCGCCACACCGATGAAGGTGAGGTTGTCGGTCGTGGTGGCCATCAACACCGCTCTCCCCGAGGAGAGCTTGAGAAGGTCACCGATCTCTACCACCACACCCGACGCGATAGGCACACGAACAACGTCCTTCGGGCCGGAACGGTAGTTGAATTTATTTGACATGTTTTGTTCCTCCTTGTTTCAAGTTACCGCTTGAATGCAGAAACAAACGCGGCTTCATCGGGGGCGTCTTGTTTCTTGCCCTCTTCGATGGGACGCGCACTTCCTGCCTTCACGGCGGGTTCACCGTTTCCGGCGGGTTTCTTTTCCTCGGACTTCACCGAGAATTTCGTAGCCAAAGACTCTTGGAGGAGGATGATTTTCTTCGCCTCTTCCAGAGTGACCTCAGCCTTCATGATGGCGGGACGGATGGAGTCCTTGAACTCCACCGGCATACCGCTTTCGGCCAGCGCCACGAGTTTGCTGGCCTCCAGGGATTTGACACCCGCCTCCTCCAATTGCTTGGAGATCGCGGAGGTCGCCTCCTTCTGGATGGACTCAACGAGGTCTTTGCGCCCCTCCTTGAGTTCTTCAATCGTCAACTTTGTCAGGTCCATGGTTTCTTCACCTCCTCCTTCTTGTGTAGATTCAAACAGACTCTTGTTGAGGGAAGCCCGAGTGACGAGGTCAACGCTGTAGTCAACCCCCTCCTCGAATCCCTCGACTAAGGTCACTCCTTTTTCCTGGCGGTAGAATCCCCGGTCACGGAGCGAAAGCCCCGTATGCTTCGGTGGATTCTTCGCTATGGAAATCACGATATTCTTGACGGATTCCATCAAATGCAGGTTCCCCCGGAGCCTCGGGGTCGGCCCTTCCTCGACATGGAGATTGCGGAAGACCCCCGCAAGGTCCCGGATAGACCGATTGCCACGCCGCTCCTTGAGTTCGTCCGTTCGCGGGTGGTCGAGGTACATCTTCGCTCCCTCATACCGGGTCAGCCCCTCCTGGACGGCCTTCGCGCTGTACTTCGTTTTGTTTTCCGAAATCACGTTGCCCGTCATCAGGACGACGTCGTGGATCACGCCCGCCGCCTCATCGATCTTCGCGCCGCCGAGCGACTCACTCAAATCCATGCTCTCACCCAGATCCATCAATTTTTCTTTCATAGACGCCTCCTCTTATCACAGGGCACCGAATTTTTCTTTCAATTGCAAATCGGAACTTTCTGATAACCCGTTTGGCCACCACTCGTCAAAAGCCACCACTCGTTTAACATATGAGATGTCCGTCTTTTCGATGATCTTGTGCCAACACTTCCAGTCGCCCACCTTGATCCATTTCAGTTCTATCACCCAGGGTGTTTTTTCCTCTTTGAGGAGATCAACTTTATGAACGAGAGCGTTATGGTCAATCCAGTTATGCTCCGCCAGTTCCTTCTTATCGACGGACCGCGCCACCATGAACTTCACATGTTCACCTACAGGAAACTTTTTCGCCCCGCAGTTGATGCGAATCTGCTGACCATAAAGGGCTTCAATTTCCGGATGGGCGCCAATTTCCTCCGCAAATATCTCCAAACGGTCGGCAGGATAATAGGCATCGTCCGTCAAGTAGCTCACCCAAGAATCTTCCTTGAGCACGCCCCAAATCTGATTTGTCATCCAGGAATATGGGACAACACCCTTCGGCGTATCGAAGTGCCGAATGGTGTGAGTTCCTCGGAAAATATGGTCATTCCAGTCTTTCTGTATCCGTTCCCAGTTTTCCGGAGACGACATGTCGAGCACCCAGAGTCGAAAGTTTTGGTACGTCTGCGCCAAAGCGGAAGCAACGGCTCGTTTCAAGAGTCGCGGCCGGTTGCATGAAGGAAGAATGATTTCAAAGAACGGCGACGGCATTTTTGACCCCCTCCTCGAAATTTACGTATTCATCCTTGATGACGACCGTCGCGTAACACATGCAATGGGGGTGGAAGGGCACTGTGTCCGCGAAGGTCTCCGGATCCATGACCTTGCCCGCGTTCGCCTCGCAGTCACACTCTGATCCACCGTCGTGTGCGGAAGATAATGTGACCATCAAACCGTCAACCCACCCCCGAGTCTTCGCCCACTCCGCCTGGGCACTCACATACGCACGGTTAGTTTCCGTCCGCGCAATCCGCATGGCATTCGCCATTGGTTTGTTGTAAACCCCTGGGCCAGAGACGGGTTCGTCCGAAAGGTAGCCCTTGATGTCCTTGGCAATGTTGCGACTTGAAGTCCCGATGGAGATATCGCGTTCCAAAATTCGTTGAAGGTCCAACTCCGAACGCTTCGTCAGATCCCATATCCTGGAAGAGAGCTGGAGCCCCGCGTTGTTTTTTTGCACAATGTTTCGATAGGCCTTGTCAGTGGCGACTTGGTAGGCCTGGGAACTCTTAGCCATTTGCGGGGTTCCATTATTTGCCAGTGTCTTCGCCATACTAAAGGTTAATCGCTCTTCCATTAAATTCATTTCCTTCCAGGTCTCCCGATCAAGACTTTCTTGGTTGTCCTTGAACACTGGCAGGAGTGCAGCTTCCACGTTCTTGAATCCCATCTCCACAGAGCCCCAGACAGCATCCGTCACCCACTTCATCATGGCCCGCCTGAGAATCCCCATCTCAACCGTCACCATTCGCTTGACGTTGCGCAAGGAAGCAGTCGTTGGCGTGGCCCCCTGCACTTGGTCAGCGACTCGCTTTCCTGCCGCCTGCATCAAAACTTGGAGCTCTATCCCCATCGTGCTTTGCAAGGCAAAAAACTTTAGCCGTTCAGCGCGAATCTTTCTGGCCGTTATGTTTTGTGCGTTGATCTGTTTGGACGCTTTGGAGACTTTGTCTGCAAGGGCCCAAGCCGCCTCGACTCGACCAGCCCGGAGCAGATCGTCAATCGTTCCCCACGTGCTCGTGCGTGCAAGCGCGGGGTAGCGGGAGTAGAGTTTCTTCGCTTCAATCGAGCCGAGGATTTTAGCCATTTTATTTGACCGGAGGAACTGGCGGTTTCCCACCAGGCATACCCGGTTTAGATCCTTTTTTCTTTTTGAGCAATTGCATGACACTGCTTGCATCACCACTCTTGAGGATGGCATCCGATTCTTCTGGAGATAAGTCTGCCATCGCCGAGTCGATCTCCGCTTGCATGTTGGGGTCGTCGAATGGACTCATCGATTGCTTGAAGGGATTGTTTTCCTTCTCTGCTTCGACGAGTTGCTGTCGTCGCACTTCTTCGTCGTAGTCGTGCCCGAGCATCTGTGAGGCGGTGGGCTCACTGACAAGTTTTGCATTGACCTGCGCAACAACGGCATCTGTCGTTTCCTTCATGTCACGGTGCACGATCTCCGGCCATTGGACATCGCACTTGAAGAACGCCTCAGCCTCCGAAATCAGTGAGCCAGTCGCGGAAGAATCCCCTTCGTCCGATTGATCCGATTCCGGATCACTGGTCTGCCCCTTTGAGGGAACAGCGTCGGGTTTGGACTCCGGGTTGGGCGGTGGATTCCCAACGGCCTCCGCAATTTGCTTTGATCCTGTCTCCTGAAAAATGTCTTCTTCCGGCGGAGCTACGAGCTTGCCCGCGTCAACCGCCGATTGAACCACGCGTCGAAACATTTCCTTGACGTGTTGTTCGAAGAAAGTCTGCCAGAACCGAATCCCTTTCACGAAGGGCGATTCAGCTATCATCGTCGACGCATAGTTCGCGTTGCTCGCATCTCCGAAGACATACTCTGGCATGTTTGTCGCCGCGGCCATTCCGAGTTTAATGTTTCGCCCATCTTCGGCCGCATCGCCTGCGTTAATGTTGGCGGATTCAAACCGATAGTCCACGCCACTGTTCGCGTTAAGAATTGTGCCTGGACGTGGGAGTTGTTTCTTAACTTCGCCCGTTCGAGCCGACGAAGATTCTGAAATTTTGTTGGCGATTGCTTTGACATCATCCGACGTCCCGCCTTCAATCTTTCGAATCAAGACGATAGCCGTTCGAACTTTGTTGAGAATGATCCGGTACTTGAGCCAATCCTTGTACTGAGCAAAAAGCTCAAGGGCTGCTTGAAGGTACGACTCGCCGCGCTTCTGTTCAGAATCGCAAAGAATCTTTATGTGCTGGATTTCTTTCGCGTCAACCGGCTCAACATCACTACTCAAATAATTTCTTCGGAGGAAGTACGTGAGAGGTTTCTCAGGATCGTTGGGATCAACGAGAATCCCTTGCGACGCCGCACCACTCACATCTGACGGTGGGGTTGTCAAAAGCTCGACGTCCCGAAAGCGGACGGCGGTTTTCCAAGAAGGAAGGTTCTGATCGTCTTTGTTGTAATACTGCAAAAGGACTTCCCCGTCTCTGAAAGTACGAAGAACAATTTCTGGGAATCGAAGAGCCATTTGATTGCGCGGGGAATCCCAAAACTCCCGCCATAGCTTATGAACGCGGGGATCTTCCGATTGCGGATTGACCTTGACACCTTCGCCAACAATGTAATAAATAGCGGTCAGAAGCGCGGCCTTCGCGTTCGGATCAAATCGTGCAAAGTTCCGGCATTGCTTGAGCATCGACTGCTGATCGGCAGGAGTATGTGAATATGCGGAGACTCCGCCCGTCCTATCCCAACCGGCTACTGAAGACTTTTCTGTTACCAAGTTTGAAGCCTCTTCGATGGTCGAGGACAGTACGTCTTCCATGTCAAGCCGATTCTGTGCTTGGGCCAGACGAATCTTTCCCTCTTCGAGGCGGGTACTGTACCATGTTTTGAGAAGGTCAAACATTTGCGAATACCTCCGTCTCGTCTTGGAAAACAGAATCGCCAAGTTCTTCGTTCGCGTCCTCGCGCTCCGCCTGCGCATCCTTCGCGCCCGCAAGCACAAGGGCAAGCTCGTCCATCCGGCTCAATGCTTGGCTCGCCGCGTCCACACGGTCTTTCAACTTCTGTTCAGGAAAGGCGGCAGTCTCGTTGAGCCAGTCGTTAATCCAAGGTGCTATCTCTGGAGAAGGAACATAACAGTCGCCCGCCTCAATCGTAGGCGTCACAGCCACGGCCCGCACAATTTTGTCTCCAAGAGGGGTCACAGGAATCATGCCTGGGATCGTGCTCTTAAGGTCAGCGACGATGGCGGGCCCATTCGCTTTGTCCTCAACGAGGATGGCACGAGTCGAGGGCCACTTCGCTACCAACGAGAGCATTGCCCGTTTGGAATTCGGATAATTTAGCTGGGCATGGACTTCATCAAGTAAATATTTCTTGGAACCAAGCATCCCCCAAACCTGCCCGCTCACAAAGGAAGACCCACTCGTGTCCGTGAAAGTCATGTCCCAGGATTGGAGAACAAAGTCAAAAGCTTTCGGAAGAACACTGTAAAAATTCCAGTAATGCCTCTTCCAGATGTTGCCCGTTTCGGACGTCGGAATCTGCTGATACTGTGCGTCGTGCGTCCGCTCACCCATTCCTTTGCGGAGCTTCTCATATTCTACTGGCCCTTCGCGTCCCGTCTGCAGGTATTCCCCTTCCTTGACCACCGCTTTCTTTTTGGAAATGGGGAAAGAGTAAATCTTCCTCGCCTGCGCCCGCGCTTGAACACACACATGTTCCCACCCTCCTTCCTTCAAAACAAGCGAAGTAGTGTCCTCCGCGTGAAGCCTTTGTTGTACGAGCACCATGACATCTGTCTTTTTGTTATTAAGTCGGGAGAGGAGAGTGTTGGTATAAAAATCGTTCGTGCTCTTTCGCTCAGCTTCGGACTCTGCCATCTTTGGATTCTGAGGATCATCCATCACGATATAATCCGCGCCCTTGCCTGTCGTAGTTCCACCAGTCGAAGTGCTTTGCATCTTGCCCGTCTGAGTATTTTCAAATTCCGTTTTCATGTCTTGGTCAAGCGCCAGATTCACAAACTTCCCCCACTGACTCTGGTACCAGTCGTCTTTGATCACGCGCCGACGCCGAGTCGAAAACTCCGTCGCCAAACTCTGGGAATAAGATGTGAACATCCAACGACTCCATGGTGCGCGGGTCCAACCCCAAGCAGGCCACAACACCGACGTGAGAATTGATTTGAGAGAGCGCGGGGGAACATTGATGACGAGGCGTTTGATTTGTCGCTTGAAGGCAAGCTCAAGATGTTCGAGAATTAGTTCGTGATGCCAATTAAGTTCGAGGGGAGTTGCAGGTTCGATGATCCGCCATCCACGTTCCACAAATTCTTTCAAACTCATCTCATTAGGAACCATACCCTGACCCACGCGCCGAACGACGTCAGCCAACGCTTCGGCGTCAGACCGTTTCTTCAGCGGGGACAGTGACACGCACTTCCTCCTTTTCAAAAATCTGGGAGAGTTCCATTATTTCTTTTGCCAGATCCGGTGACAGCTTCAATGCTGTCCGGCAGTGAGGGCACATCTTCGGAATGTGCGCGTTGAAAATACTCAAAAGCTGGCGTTCAAACTTTTCGAGAGTCTCTGGGGATATAGCATGTTGAATTTCTTGAGGAGCTTTTCCGTATCCCTGTTCGCCAAGCCATGCGATCGCTTTGAGTTTGTTGCCGAAGTGTGTGGGGATTTTTACAATCTTGCCGCCCATCGTGATCGTCATATCGACGTTTTCGCCGTTGGCGGCAGAGCAGAGAAATTCGCGGAATTTGTTTTCTTCGAAGAGCTTGCGACACTGGGCGCGGTGAATCTCGGAAGGACGCCCGGAGTTCCCAGGGTTACTGGTTCCCTTGCGGTTTATTCTTGGGTCTCCCTTGACGAAACATCTTCCTCGCATTCGTCTGTCTCCTCAATGCTGCGATATGCACAGTGGTACTGTCATTAGTATAACTCTTTGGAGGAGAAATTGCAAATGGATCCGTCACTTTTGGCCGTCCGAACCGAGAAACGAGGTTTGGCAAATGCACTTTTGGCATGCATAGCGCCCCACGAAACACAAATCCTTTAAATTCTTTCTCACGCATAATCCTTCTCAAAGTCCGTTCAGGAATTCTAAGTACATACGCCAACGTTCGCCACTTGAAATAAAATTTGTCCTGATCCAGTTTCACAGCAGTCCCCTCCGCTTCCAGATCCCCATGCCTGTCTCTTCAAAACTTTTCTTGGCCCACCGATTCTTGCCAGTGTGATATTCTCCTTTCGCCCAAAGTTCTAACCGTTCCTTTTTTGTCCTACGCGCTTTCATCCATTCAACTACCCAATTCTCACCATCCCGTATTCCTCGCAGAACTTTACGTGCAATCCGAGCTTTCCTTATTCTCTCTGCCTTAATTCCAGATCTCTTGTTTTTTCGCCAGTCTTTAAGAACATCTCTGTATTCATTCGCCACCAATTTTTTATTTGGCAACAGAACTCCCCAATGATCCACTTCATTCTCCATAAAACCTCCTTTTGTATTCTATAACTTGGTTTATTGACAACTTTTCCTTCTCAGCCACCTATGAAAACTTGGTGTACGTGGGGGACCCCAGGTGCCTTTTGTCTTTAATTAAAAAAAAAAATTTGGATTGGGCGAAGACACCCTACCCTGGGTCCCCCACGTCAACCAAGTTTGTCAGTCGACCTCCGTCTCAAAAATAATAAATAACCCTAATTCTAGAGATCAAATTCCGCCCATTTAACTCACCTAGAATCACTTTCCGCTATTTTTACCCAACTCCCGAACCGCAAGTTCTAACAGATTTTTGGCCGCCAACAAGTTGTTCTTAACCCCGCCAACCCCCACTCCATGGCGCTCCAGCTCCTTATTTATCTGCTTCAATTCGCCCGAAATCCTCTCCAAAGTTGCCACTATTTTACGCATCTTTAGCTCCTTACCAATTAATATTTAAAGGCTACCATGCAACTTCCCCACCGATATTCTGGCAGGGAAAATTGCACAGTAGCTGTATTCTGAAGCATTTACACCGGCACATCTTCCGCGCCCAAAGTCAACTTCTTGCCGTCTTCTTTGGTTTGTTGAATAGCCCCATCCACAATGTTTTGAATCTTATCGGAGAGAGCTCGCAAAAAATCCCCGCCCGATCGAAACCCCGCCTCTCTGATGATTTTCTTGACCTTGCCTTTGACAACCAGACACTCCGGTTTTGACACCTTTTTCGACGACGTTTTGATCACCATTTACATCCTCCTTTTTAGCTTTGTTTCAATTGCAGGGATCAACTGCCTCCCTGTGTTTCGTTCAACCTGAATCACTCGATCATCCCACAATTCGACCATCTGACAATCCTTCATTGCCGTGACTTCAAGTTTCTGACCAAGGTGAACCTTGCACCAATCCTCAATGGCTTCAACAGCTTCAGGACTGTGCGCTCGTGCTGTGAAGATCTTAACCCTCCGTCCCGACGATAGCCACGAACGTTCGTACAACGCCGCGCCTGCTTCCATGTCGTCGGACGTATCGCTCATCGGACGGGCTCCTTTCGTTCCGTTGTGTGGTTCCTTAAACCTCTAACCAGCAAGCTCTCTCCGCACAAACAAGAATAAACTTCTGCTTCCCACGAGTGCGTCAAAAGCATTCCCGTCCCGCACGCGCTGTTGGGTTTGTCCGTCCACTCAATGCGCCCGCTGTGAACCAACCGCCGCCCGAAGTGAATCCAGCCCAGGCAGTTCATGGCAAGGGAAGATACTGAATGCGAATCTTCTCCGCCCCAGGGATTGCAGTCTTGACGTTGAAGACAGAAACCATCGACCGATCCACAACGTAATTCGAGACTACCCAGCTCTGGCGGTTTATATATGGCAGCTCCACCGGCTCTGATTGCCCTTCAACAAACACCATGATAGCAACGTCCCGTGCCGTCAGGAATGCCCGATTCAACATGATCCGTCGGTTGACGTCCGCAATCTCCGATGCAGGAATATCCACAACTTGCAACACTGGCGCAGGGTCAGGAGAATACTGTACCTGCTTTTCGGGTTCGCGATTTAATAACTTGTCACCATATCGCCCACAGCCGGTCAGTACAAAGATCAACCCAAGCATCATCAGTCCACAAGCCACCATGATTATTGTTCGCATTTGTTTTCTCCTTTTTTGTAGAACGTAAACCGCATTTGCATCCCTTTGATTTCCAGCTTCAAAGCCCGCGATCCTTCTGGGACCTTGAACCAGTCGATGAACGTCGGCTCATCCTCCGGCCGAATGATCCCCAGGCGCGAACCCCGTGCCATGTCGTGAACCATCTCCACAACGTGCAAAACCTTGGGATCTCCCGCTCGTTTAATTTTGAGGCGCATCGCGCAACTCCTCAGGGAGCTCTGTTTCAGCTTCCCAGGGAAACTTGACCCACACCTCGTCAGGAATATTTTCCTTCGCCTTGTCCACGAGGACGAACGTTCTCTTGTCGTCAAGTTTGAACTGCTCCAGGGTTTTCCCTGAGTCACGAATGTCGTCTACGATCACGTCCGCAATTCCGGCAGATTCGACGATCTGGCAATCTCCAAACTTAGCTACCAAGAGTCCAGCGACAATCGCTCCTCCTCTGGGAATACCATGGATCATTGTTTTCCGGCCCGAGACCATCGGCATCGGAATTCGCCCAATCCGCCCAAAGACGTCCTCCCAGGTCAACCGGAGAACCTTGCGCTTACCCACAGCGCGGGGATCTTCAACCTCGTCGGTAGCTACCGTTGTTGTGACAGGTATTTGTTTCGGAGCAATGGGGGTATGCAGTTGATTGGTAACGAGCTCAGCGTACCCCGCAATATCCGCCCAGCTGTCGTCGTAAAACGGATCGCCATTGAGTATTCGGCCGATCTTGTGTGCGATCATTTCCAAAGACTCACGCATAGCGTTGTTTAGCTTTGTCCAACCAATGACTCCCTTCATCAGTTCCTTTAAATCCTGGGTGATCTGGGCGTGGCCCGCAAAATCTCCATATCGTTTCCCTCGCGCTTCAAGAATTTCAGTCGTTTTGTCAGTCATTTTTCTCCCCTCTCTTTTTGTTTGTAAATCTTCCCGATGTTGATGTGTTCCCGAACCTTATCCGAAAGAGTCCATGCCGCACTACCCCGCGCCGCGCAGTTTTCCACGAGCTTGAGGAGGTTCATGTCTTGCAGACACCGAAACACCGTACTCTGGGGGAGACGAGTTTTGATCATGATATCCACAGTTTGGCAAGTGGCGCCCGCCCGACCATCAGTCAAATCCCACAACGCCCGGATTATGTCCTCGACACGGTCTGGGACGGTGTCCAAGGCCACCCTCAAAACAAGCTTGTAAACCTCGTCGTCCACGATGTTCTTCCCCAGAAACATGGCTATTCCCTGGCCGAGCTTTGCCAGTTGCTTCGCTAAGCGCGTCCCAACCTCACTGGACGGCTTGTACATGACTGTCCCTGAGAACCGGTCCCTTTCGACTACGCCTCGCAATCTGGCGCTCCACTTGGCCAGGTGGACGATCCGGAGCTTCATCGCTGAGGACAGTTCAGGGTTAACGGCTGGAACTTTGAGATTCGCCAGCCAGCGCGATCCGATCTTGGTGAGCTCATTTCGCATCTGATCCTCGTGGCCGATGTTGTTGAGGGCCCTCATGATCTTAGCTTCTTCAGAGTCTTGATCCCAATTCCCACACAGGCGAAACTTTAAGAAGCGTTCGCCCAAACCGGCGTGGATTGTATTGAAGGCCTCGATTGCGGGAGTCACACCGGCCAAGATTCCGAACCGGCTCTCGTACTTTCTGCGAATTCCATTACCGAAAACTTTTTCAGTATTTCCGTCGTAGACATCACGAAGGGTTCCGAAAATTTCGTCGCGAACGGAATAGTGCAGTGTCAACAGTGTTGTGAAGTCCTTGATGATAAGCATTTTCTGGTTCAGCTTTGGAAGAAGCGAAGGGTCCTGACCCTCTTTCCAAGTTGCCCCCGAGATCAAGGTGTGCGGAGTCAAGGAAGACAGCGCGTGGACGCCTTCCCCTTTTGACAACGACATCAGTAGCTCGCTCTTCATTCCCCCTGGCGGGGCAACCAAGAAAAGCCAGAGCGGATCCCCGCCCATTTTGTTCGCCAGGATCGCGCCGTACATGACCTTGAGCGCGTCGTCGTTCTTCATGTGGAGCCATTTCTTGTAGTCTTCGATCAATGCTTTCGTCGTAATCGGTTGAAATACTTCTTCCTCTTCTCCCAGGCCACCTCCTGCCGTATCCGTTTTGCCATTTCTTTTAACCGCTTCCTGGTCCTCGCGTGGGGCGGTTTTGAGGTTTTTGACAACATAGTCAAACGCTTCCCTTGGATGATTGTTGAGCAGTGCGTTCTTTTTGATATGGTCTCGGATGTCCCACCCGTTTTCCAGTCCTCCGGGCCAATGCAAATATCGGAGGGTTTTGGCTGTCCCGGAGAGCTTGCTTCGAACGATAAGTTCACCGGCCCGCCCAGCTCCATCATTGTCATAGAGGACAACCACATCCCTTCCTTCAAAGAAGGGAACCCAAAAGCCTTTGAATGTGTTGGCACCAGGCACACCAACGACAACCCCCGACTCACCAACATGGCGCAGCAACCAACGCCATGCAATAGCGTCCCACTCGCCTTCGCAAATATAGACTCGCTTGGCCCGACCCTCCTCAGAAACCAGATCCCTGAGGTTAAATAATCCTGTATTCGATGTTGGCGTGGACAGGAGCTTTCCTCCAGGACGATACATTCGTATGTCGAGTATTCTTCCTTTTGCATTCTGAACAGGAATCGAATACCGATTTCCTGACCATCCGATCCCGAGATTTCTAAACGCTTCGACAGGCAATCCACGATCGTCGGCCAATTGGCGAAGACGTTCTTCAGAAATCGATTCTTCGTAATTCCCTGCGAATGCTCCGAGAAGATCTTCGAAATTACCGTGCTCCCCACAGCGTTTGCAATCCCACAGCTTGGTTTCCTTGTTGGCATAAAAATGACCGTCCTTGTCGCAGAATGGGCAATCTCCTACAGCATTACCGGAAGACTCACGAGAAAATTCAATACCATGTTGCCTAAACCCGTTGAGATTATCGGGAGGCGTTTTCGATGACGTCAAGCGCATTTTGAATTTTCTCCTTTGGAATTTTTTTAGCAACGCACTCAGACAAATCCGACAGCAAAAGCAGCCAGCTCAATATGAAAACCATCTCTTCGAATGAAAGGTCAGGGTGTTCAGAATTTTTCCTATCTACCCGAACCATTGAACAGATTCTCTTCGCCAGCTCCACCTTCTTCATCCCGTCCTCCCGTTAACCGAGTTTTGATGTGTCCAGATGTTCCTCCTTTTGATCCCACCGTTTCGTCACCAACGCCAGCTCTACCGGAAGCTTTTTGATTTTCAAGTTTCCCCCGTGATCCTCCATCAAAGCGCGGATTTTTTCCGCAACCGCTCGTGTCAATAAATCCTTTCGAATCTCAACAACGAGCTCGTCGTGAATCGTCATCACGATGTGCGCATCCAGCTTTTCTTTTTTGAACCATGCATTGACCCGAATCATCGCATCTTTTATTACATCCGCGCCTGTTCCCTGGACGTAATAATTCGTCGCTTTGTACGCGAAGTCTGGGTCAACAAATATCTTTCGGCCCCAGGCAGTCTGGATGAAACCTTGCCGACGGACGGTTTCCTGGATGAAATCCATGAACGTTTCCACGTTCGGATAAAGGGTGTAATACCTGCGGAGGGTTGCGCGGGCTTCACTCCGGGGGCAGTCGAGGAAAGCGGCCATGGACTTTTCTTGCATACCATAAAGGATCCCGAAAAAGAACATCTTGGCTTTCGCTCTACTCGTCTTTCTCCCCTCTCGTTTTTCCCGATCGACCTGTTCATCCCCCCAGATGAACCGCGCCGCATCGCTATGCAAATCGCGCCCATCGTAGAGGGCACGAAGCATGGCGTCGCCGTTCGACCCGTCTGCAAAAATCCAGATTTCTTCCCCAGAATAATCGGCACTCAACCACACGTATCCAGGTCGAGGACAAAAGGGCGTCCTTGCTTGTATAGGAATGTCCGATCGGGTTGAGAGCGCGTTGGCCGCGTTCTGTAGGTTAGGGTTTCGACAAGAATATCGTCCCGTTGCCGGTCCGACTTGGTTGAAGTCTGGATGAAGTATCCAGCACCCTTCTTCGTCGAGCACTGCGGTGTCCAAGTACTTCTGGAAGAAATTACTGATCGCTTTCTCAGCTGAGTTGTGTTGCCTGAGGACCTTGACGGTTGGGTGGTCGATTTCCTGGAGAGCTTTCGCATCGACGGACGGTTGTCCTGAATCTGTCCAGTGTCGGACGGGCATCCCAAGGGTTTTGTAAATGTACGCTGAGACTTGGAGCGGACTGTTCGAATTGAAATCTTGTCCGATTTCTTTTTGGAGTATCTTTTTGCACCTTTCAATTTCGGCATTTTGATTTTTTATCTCCTTAACAATTATTTCGTGTTTTACGCGAACTCCCCGCGCCTCCATCTCCATCGTTACTTTTTGAAGTCGCAATTCCCGTTCATAAAACTTTCGGCAAGCGGGATCGTTGTTGAGCGCGTCCTCAAAAACTTTCCACAGGAGAATTGTTCGTTCAACATCCCCACAGCCGTAAGGATCTAGGAATTCATCGGAAGCCAGCCACATATCCGTCTTGATCGGGTTTTTCCCGTCTCGTCCTTTCTGGCCGATATTCCATCCTTTCGCTTTTGCCTTCCTTCTCAACCTGCTGACTTCTTTGTCAAGTGTTTTTTCATCGGCGTCGGAAAACCCTACATACTTTTTCGCCAAAGGTTTGAGTGCGTGGGTCATCTCGTTTGTTCGGAGAGTATGTGCCGCGAAGTACGTATCCTCCACGCGCCCACGAACCTCGATCCCTGTGAACTGCAACATTCGAATATCAAACTTTGAAACGTGAAAGACTTTTGTGATCCTTTCGTCTTCGAAAAAGTCTTTCATCTGGCGAATGTCGGCTTCGATCGGGATTGGCTTTCGGGTAAAAGGGTCAACCTTCCACCTGAATCGGCCCGTCTCCCCTTCTGGATTGCAGAAGGAAAAGTAAAACGGACGGGCACCGGTCCAAGGGTAAACCCCAGTCGTTTCAGTGTCACAGGCGATAACCTTGCCCTTTGGGATACGATCTAGAGGCATTGTCCGCTCCACGGGTTTCGGCCCCAGAGAGCCTTGTATCGCTTGGCAATTCCTTCGATCGCAGGCCATTCGTGCTCGCATCTACCAATCTCCCAAGCGCTATGTTCTTTCTGCATGTAGAGAGTACAAGGAGGCAGTTTGTCCTCCCCGCTGACCCGTCGTTCATTGTCCAGTTTGAAAAGACAGCCGGTGAATTTTTCTCCCTTCATGCAGGGGGGACAGATCAATGCACGAAAGTACGGATGGACTTTCTCCGCAAGTTCGTCAACCATGCCTCGTATGATAGGCTCCCACAGCCCGAGCTGGAGGATCTGGCATCCGCGCTTGCCGATGATGTGTTGAAGAGAGGCCAGGTTGAGCTTCCAAGTGATCCGGTGCGTCGCGCCGAGCGGGATGATCTCACGGGCTTCTTCCATAGGTACCCCAGCGTCGACGAGTCTATTGTAGGCGTCTTGAGCAATGCGCATTGAAACATGGAATTTCTCCTTTTGATCGACGGTCAATCCTTCTGGTGTTCGATATTTCCCCTCGTCTGCGAACTTCCCCATATCCAGGATCCGCATGCTCTGGCTCCACCACGTTGAGTCGGGAATGTCGGGAACGATATCGCAACCCAGGCGCGGCCCGACCTTAACCCCGATGCGGTGGCGTACCATCTGTTCTCTGAAACTGATCGACACGTTCTCCAGGAGGAAAACGAAGTCGAGGTTTTCAGCAACTGGGATTTTCGAGTCGATCACCTTCCTGAACACCTCCATTTTCTTCTCGATGTAGCTGTTCGAGACCGCCTCGTGTTGAATTTCTTTGAACGGACGGTTCGTTTTGCTTGCCTCCCAGATCTCGTAAATCGTCTCGATCGGGTTGATTGTCCACGACAATAATGTTACTTTTGGTAGATTCATTTGGTTTCTCCTTTAACAACAGCAGTCCATCCTTAGTGCTCCACAAATACCACATCGATCCCCCCGCCTGTCCGCATCCACCCGAAGTTTTGCAATGCAAGTTTTGCAAGCGTACGGTTGAAAAATTCCAAACAACTCCTTGACCTTCTTTTTACAGATCGTGCAAACTAATTTTTTCACGGAATCTCCTTTCAAGGCATCGTCATCATTGTTTTCGAAGCCTCATCCGCCGCGCGATTCAATTGCAATTGCTTGTACTGACAGATGGAAACGCAGGGCCCCTTTTTCCCTTTGTAATGGAACGTTGGGCGATATCGCTTTGATATTTCGGAGAGCGGTTCACTCAGCGCATTCCCCATCACGAACTCCGGATGCATGGCGATTGCCTCCCCGCCAGTCAAACAACAAGGGTAAACGTCCCCGTCGCATTTGATGTGAAAAGTTATTCCCCCCGCGTAGCAAGGGATAGAGTCGGCGTGTTCACTTTTTGTAAACTTCCTAACCCACTCTACGTCCTCACTGAAACTTGTCGGAACTTTCGGGGATGAAATCTCTTTGAGTTTGGCAAATTTATCCCAGAAATCTTTACCGACTTCCAGTCCCAAGACTGCCAAAAACATCGCCTTCCTTGGAGGATTCTTCATTTTGTTGAGCCTCTTGATGATCAGCGGAACCTCGTCAATGTTTCGATCACTCACGCACGTATTCGTTGCGATCGAAATTCCTTCTGAATTTTTCGATCCTCGCCCGAGAAGTTCCATACGCTCCAGAACATCTTCCGGATTAGTCTGAACCCCTCGCATTTTCTGGTACGTAGCTTTGGTCACCCCATCCAACGAGACCCGTAGACGATTGATCCCGCGCCGATACAGCTCCCAGTTTCCGTCAACCGCCAGGGCTGTGTTTACCTGGAGGGAAAAATGGAAGCGATCGCGGTGGTTCAACAAAAAACTTTCCAGAAACCACTTTTGAGGATCTCCCCCAGTGAAAGACAGATGTTCGAACGTCGGCATTTCGGACAACTGCCGACATATATTTACGACATCGTCCATCGTCAACGTCCCCCGCGCCACGCCGGTCTTGTGGGCTTTCCAAGAATCGCACGCGTGGCAATTCTGGTAACAGTCAGATGTGACCTCGATCTGACCCGCCACGTACCCGCCTTTTCGTTGAGCCAGCTTTCCGTAAAACTTTATGTCGTCGCGAATATCCACAGTTTCCTCCTTGGTTAGACTTCTTTTGGTTCAACTACCCCGCCCTCAACCTCTTGCTCCGAGGCTTCTTCAGCCATTGATATGTAGATCCGTCCGTCATTGTAATGATCCCGCCCTGACGGGTTAATGGCTATCCGATTGGCTTTGTTGGCCGCCATCATTATCTCGACCAGATGCGCTGGAAGCGGATGGGCCAAGCATATACCGTAATGGTTCTGGATCAACCCTGTCCACGCCAATCCGAGATTACGGTGGCCTGCAACATGGTCGCCGTAACGACTCGTTCTGTCTTTCCTTATTCTTTCCTCGACGTGCTTAGTTTTTTGAGTCATCGTTGATCTCCCTTATAAGTTCGACCGATTGGTTGACAAGGGGTCGAATAAACTCGTACTCGTCTCCGATGAAGTTCAACGAATACGCCTCAAGTTGATTCACATTTTCCATGACAAGCCGGTTGCCCGACTTGACTTCCTGGTGGAGATATGCTAAGACAGAAAGGTAATCGGCAAAGCGAACAATCCTGCCCTCCTGTGTAGCGTCCTTGGCGTCCTTCCAGTAACGAGTCATGGTTTCGGCAATGTATTTATTGCACGTCACGGACTGGAAAAGTTTCAACGTAAATTCCATTCCGGTCTTTTCCATCGCCTCTTCCAGTGCCTCCGATCCGTGTTTGACTGGGCGAATGATGTCCCCTGTGTAATGCTCTTCAACATCGTGAATCAAGGCGCGGGCCAGGGCCCTACCCTTGTCCACCGGCGGATCGCAATGTTCACAGATCAACAGAGTGAAAAAGGCGGTAAAGAATTGGTGCTCCGCAATATTCTCCTTGTGATTCCGTCGACACGTGGAAAATCTATCGACATACCGTAGTTGATTCCCGATGCCACAGACCATGTTTTTGAGTTTGATTTGAAGCATCATTGTATCTCCTTTCGCCATTCCTGGGCGATACCCCAGTTGTAATCCCAAGACGAATTTTTATCATTGAGGTCCTCATGTCCCTCCAGGAATTCCCCGACCTCTGGAAGCCCGCGCAAAAATCCTCTGCATCCTTGTGCCAGCATGACGTTGATCCGGAGGAGCTCATCCGTTGAAAACGCCACCACAGGACGCCCAATTGCGTACGCATACCCCATCTCCCAGATCGTCCCCGGATCGGGCGGGCGCGGGTTTCCCTTACTGTCAGGATTGTCCAAGCAAGCCAACGTTATTCCGCTTGACTGAATTTTCAGGAGATTATCCCTAAAAACTAACCCTCTCTCCTCCCAGCAAGCTTTTGGCTTTAAAACCAAAAATTTTCTGGGAGAATTACACAAAATACCCATCGCGTCGCATAGGTCTTCAATTCGTTTTATAATATCAATCTGGATGGAATTGAAAAACGGCCCAGCCAGATAAACGGACCGGTACTCCGGCTCAATTTGCTTCATGACTCCTGGAATTTCTTTTTGCATTTTTGTTCTCCGTGCGTGTTCAACAAGCATGCGCACCCCGCCAATTTGTTCTTATTTCCGGCGAACCACCATCTTCTTTTTCGGAGGTTCCGGTTTCTCGATGAGGCGGAGATCCGCCGCGGGGAAGATTTGCTTTCTCCCGTTTTCCACCTTGACGGTGACTTCGGCGTCTTCTTCGTTGATGGAAAGAATCGTTCCAGTCCCGACTTCATCCTCTCCTTCCATGCAACGAACCGGCATCCCGACCTCGATGTCAACAGCCTCATCGGATTCAGACTGTTCGGCAGGTTCGGGCTTTTCCTTGGAAACACGCGAACGCTCAACCACCGGTTCCTCAACGGGAGTTTCTACCGTCGGAAGCTCCGAGGATTCATCTCCTTCTTCGAGGAGACGGTCAACGTACACGTTCTGGTAATCGTTCTTGGTTTTCAGAACGACCCGGATTTGAGGACGTTTCTTGACCAACGCCTTGAGAGAGTCCTCAAGATCATTGATATCCTCCGGAGCTTCTCCGCCCATCGCTTCGATCTTCGCGATAAGGTAGGGGATACTTTCGGCGCGGTCGAGACCGTTGTAGTCCCTCTTGGTCTGGCCCTTGTAATCTCCGTCCAGGAAGGTGAACTCGAACATCACCTGATCCCGCCCGGAGGCCTTGCTTTCCCCGCGCTCAGCATCCGTCAAGGCGACGGCGTACCGACCGTCTTCGAATACCGTCCCTTGCCCGCCCTTGAACTCCTCCTTGGCTTGGTGCGCGTCTTTCCAGGCCTTGGATAACACTGACTTCGACAGTTTGAATTGCTCTTTAGCCATGGCTACTTCCTCCTGATTATCAACTTCGATTCCTTCCCTGCAGGAGCGGAAGGTTTATCCGTGAGGTCATTGTTAAAGGCTCTCACGAAATTTTCGTAAGCTTGTTTAGCCGTCTTGCCCATAGGAACAGCTTCAACCCCGATGAAATGGTTTTGAAGCCGGTGTCCACAGGCCACCTGTGAATCGCCACGCAAGCGGAGCGTCCGCCCTTCCTGGGGATCATATTCCATGTACCCCCAGATGTCGACGATCGGTTCCAGAATTTCCCTCGCTTGCTTCGGCATCGTTGGAACGACGCGATCGTACTTTCTCCCGTCGCGTGCTTTGATCTCGCGCTCCATTGCGTGGCTCGTAAATATCACGCCCCGCTCCGTCTTGAGTAACCGGAGGACAACCGAGGCGAACTCATCGCGGATCATCGACCAACCCTTGCCGTAGTCCTCGTCGGAAGCGTGCTGGATTACCATTTTCTTTAGCATGTATTCTTCGCACATCTTGAAACACCGATCGGCCGTATCGACCACGACCGTCCGGAAGGAACTACGGTCTTGCTCCAGAAGTTCCACATACCCCTTGAACTCCTTCCAGTCGACTACTTCCTTCTGGTATATCTCGAGATCGCGTCCTCCTGGTTCACACATAAGAAATAGCGCGTCTTCGAACTCCGCCGCGAAGCTCGTCTTGCCGATCTTTTCTCGCCCGAAAATCAGGATACTAAACTCCCCGAGGTCCTGGCGTGGGATTGACTTCTTGGCCGGAAAAGCAAGAGCCGACCGTTTCGTGGTCTCAAGTTTCATTTCATGCCTCCTTTTTGTTTGTTAATTCTGAAAACAGATGCTGGCGTTTGTAAAATCCGGTGTAGTTTCCTGAAGCGCAAATTCGGAGATACCGGCAAGCCCCGTATTTGTCCATACAGGAAACTGGATTCTTGTACGTTGGAAGTTTCCCCTCGACCCAGTCTCTGAATTCGTCCAGGATCTGCCGCAGTTCCTTTTTGAAGATGTCCAGATCCTTTTTGGTTTTGTCGACGCGATACCGAATGAAGTAGTGTTTCGGATCCGCCAAGACCTCGTCCTCGACCCTCGTCTTGAAACTGGACAGGTTTTCTTTCTTCCCAAGCTTTTGTCCGGGACGACGGATGATGTTATACCGCATTCCGACAGGCATTTTTCCGTACATCTTTTCGCAGGCCAGGGTGTAGTAATCCGACTGAAAGTCAAAAGCCAAAAGTTCAGCGATATTTTGCTCCTCAATTCGCCCTTTAGTCTTGGTTTCGAACACCCAGATCCCGCCCTTGTTGTAGACGCCGTCGATTTTCCCCCGGAGTTTGTAACCCTGGAAGTCAATCTCGAATTCCTTTTCAAGCGCCAGCCACTTCAATCCACCGAAGTCTTCCTTGCCCCAAAACTTGAAGTAGGACGGCAGGACAGCTTCTAGAAGAGCGGTGTTCATCTCCAATTGCTCCGCATCTTCCCCACTCGCGCGCTGGCCCCGTGGGGACTTTTCCCAGATGTCGACTTGTTCTTTGATGAACCTCAACACCTCTTCCGTTGTTGGCGGTTTCTTACGATCCTCAGTGTAGAGTCTTTCCAAGACGCCATGAGCCATCTCTCCGAATTGAAGTACGCTTGCTGTCTTGAGAGGAGTCCACCCTTCAAGGTTTATCTTTGACATCTGTCGGCATTTCAAAAAACCACACAACAACGATTGACTTATTCCTTCTTTGAGCGGGTTAAACTGCGGCATTTAATGCCTCCTTTATTTTTTGAACATAAATCGGAAAAGCGGGACTCTTTGTTCCGCCCACACGAAGGATAAACGCCGGATGTTCCATCGTGAAAACCTTCAGTTTTGCAAACATAGGATCTCCAAGCAAAGGCTTTTCGTTTCCCAAAGCCATTCTGGCCGTTCGCCCAAGCAAAACAACGACCCGAGGATTTATCGTTCGGAGAGTCACTCTCAAACGCTCTTTGCAATTGTTGACCTCCTGTTCCGTCGGCGGACGGTTTGGCCCGCCAAGCCGGTCGCACGGGCGACAGAGTACGAGATTTGTGTAAAAGCAATTGAGCTTGCTCCCCGTCGCTTTAATCGCCTTCGAAAGCAATTGACCGGCGCGTCCAACGAAAGGCTTTCCCTCAAGGTCTTCAAGCTTGCCTGGGCCCTCACCTATAAAAACAATTTTTGAGTCAAGCGGCCCGCGCCCGAAGACATGTTTTTTGGCGAAGGTTCCTATATCGCAGGATTGACAGTCCTCATAACTCCCCAGCATTGCGTCCCACAGCTGGCGCTGAATGTTCATTTGAAAACTCCTTTAGCCCAGAGGCCGATTCCTACTGCGTCCCATATATCAACTTTGAAATCTTCACAATTCGCCGCACCTAACAATTGAACAATCCTCTTGTTGACAATCTTTTTCGGAAGCTGACCTTTCCAGTCCCGAACAAGAACAGGATGAAAGTCAGAATATTTATAAAAAAACGCTGTCAATGCACGAACACAACCGATGTAGAAGCACAATTTCTGGAGCGAACCAGTCCCTACCGAAGCAATACCGCCTGTCGTGCCTGCGAAGAAAATCGGCATCTCACAGTAAAAATCTACATCGTTCCGGTTCGGCAGCTCATTCATTAATCGCCGCGCCTGATAAAAGGCTCTGTCCTGCCACTCACCGTCAGATCCTTCACGTACCAGGCCGACCGCTGTCGGAACTCGTCCCGCTCTGGCTTCCCAATATGCCCAGCCGGTCGAACCAATCCCTGGATCAATTGCTATGATCGATCTTTGCACGGTTTCGCTCCTTTATAGAATTTGCGATTTCACGGATTAGGTAGCTGTCGCTCTCTTTCTTTTTTCGCCGGAGTGCCTTGACGGCGTCTTCGTCTAAAGATCCTTCAGTGACTAAGTCGATAATCAAGAGAGGTTCCTTTTTGAGAGGGTGTTCAATCCGGTCTTCAGACTGAGTCCTTATTTCGGAGGAGTAGTTGTTGGAGAAGTAAATCGCTGTGCTAGCGCAAGAAAGATCCAACCCAAACATGCCAACTTTTGACTGGAGGAAAAGGACGCGTATTCTTTTTTCCATAAAATTCTTTCGAACGACGGCGCGATCATCCTCAGCAACGGTTCCATCGATAAAAGCAAAATCTTTACCCAATGATCCGTATGACTTGAGCGCATGGTGAATTTCCGAGTTAAATCGGAACCAAACAACGACCTGTTCTTCCTTAAGCTCTCCAAGCAAAAGACTTCGAAGTTCTTCGAACTTTCCTTCAAACCACTTTTTTCCATCGACGTATCCTCCTGCAAGCCGAGCCATCCACGCCAATTTGACGGGAACCCAGATTGTTTGTTTTTCTTCCCCAGAGGGAAGTTCCAAAACGAAATCCGACTCTAACTTTTTCATCAATTTCTTCTGCTCCGGTTCCATTTGAACCATTCGCTTTTCGTAAAATTTCTGGTTGGCAAGACCGACGTCCGCTCTCTTGCAGGTAAACGTGAATTTTTGGATAAAATATTTTATCTTTTCTTTGAAAGGTTTTTTTATGAGCCATTCAAAACCGCGCCCCACCGGAAAGAAGGCAACGTTTCGAAACTTCCAGTAAGAATCAATCCCTAAAAAGCTCCCATGCAAAAACCTGAACTGTTCGCAGTAGTCAAGCGGCCCCTCTGGCGCGGGGTTGCCAGAAAGAATGGCCCGCCGGTCAGCGTTGGCGCGGTACTGGATCAACGTTTTGGTGACCTGGGCTTTGGGGTTCTTAAGGCGGGTTGACTCATCCACGATGATGGCGTCCCACCGGTAATTCGAAACGAGTTGTTGACAGCGCGTTATTCCTTCAAAATTGACCAAAAACCACTTGGCTCCTGCTTCCAGGCCAGCACTAAATGAGGCTAGCTTCTCACCAGATGCTCCCAAAAGTAGAACTGGGCGGGATTCCCCTTCCATCTGGAGTTCCTCATCCCAGGAGCGAACCACGGAAAGTGGCGCGACAACCAAGATCTTGCCAGTCGCGCGTCGAAGCCATTCGATCATGACCTTGGTTTTCCCCAGCCGCATTTCCATGAACAGTGCCGGATGCTTGGTTGACCGACAATATTCAAGGGCGCGTTCCTGATGAGGGAAAAGGCTCCGCTCTTTTCGTTCAAGTTCAGTATTCTTTTTCATATTTTGACTTTACGCAACAAGAGCGCGGAAGAATTTAGGAATCCCGCCGCGCTCTTGGGCATTTATTTTTTGGATTTGACAGGCGACTTGACCGGCGCGGCCTCCTTGTTGTAAGGATTGGATTGCGTCTTAGGTTTTTCGCCCTGGGTCAAAAGTCCCCGATTGTAGCGGGAGCGAACAGTCGGGACCGCATCGAAGACTCTGGAGTGGCGATCAGGGAATTCTTTCTTCAAGAACTCGCTAATTTCCATATCCCCGAGACGCTTCGCACCAGGGAGCGTTTCGTTTTTCTGGAAAAGATGCACCCAAGTCTGATTGACTCCCATTTTGAGAGTCTTTCCCTCGATCCGTTTGACCGGACCTTCAGATTTGACTGCCACTTTCTTCTCGGACTTTTCTACAACCTTGACCGGCTTCACTGACACTGCTTCTTTATCCAGCTTGATTTCCATTGTTTTCTCCTGTCGTCGTTTATCGGCTTTGGATGGATACCACAATTTCCTAAGCCGTGTCGCATGACAATTCCAACAACCACCATCCTCAGTTCTACTTGATTCCTTATGGCCACACCGCATACGGGGGTTTTCCTCTCCTGCAATTAAACCGGAAGGAACCGGCGTACTTGCTTTCTTTATTTTCAGTCCCATGATTCAGACCTCAGCTTCTTGCCAATCTCTGGTCGTTTGGATCTTCCAGCCTTTCAACTGGAGATAACGGACTGCCAGCAATTGACTCGCGAAACTGGTTGGTGGTTTCTGGGAACTGAACCATTCCTGTTCCTTGGCCGTCAAAGATGACGCTGAGCGGACCTCGCCGGTTGGGAATACCCAAACCACCAGCGCGATCTGGTTGAACTTCTTTTTTAAGGATACGATTATTCCATTCATCTGCGCACCTCCGGTTTTCGCATGGCGGGCAACTCGGCCAGTACTGAATATTCTGACTGAGCCACCCACATCCTTGAAGCCCTATCGCCATCAAGGTCAACAATACTATTCGCATTTCGCACCTCGTCTTGTTTCGAATGGTCCGTTCTCAGCAAACAACCCAAGGCTCCCCACGTGGAGGGGGCGGACACGAGCCTCGCCTTACCGCGCCGCCGGTGCCTCCTGGGAGGAGGAAGGCCGACGGCGGGAAGGTCCCCGGAGGTGCGAACTTCGGGGAAGATTCTTTATGAAGCCGTTCTTTTTAAGGAAAGAAAGCCCATTTCGGGTTTTCCTCATCGCACAGACCCGCGCTCTTGAAAGGAAGGAAGTTGTTGTTTTCACGACAACACCTTCACTTCGCTTTTCAAGTTGAAAAAAACCCAACCAGTTGTTCTCGTATTGTTCCAACCCACCTCTGCACCGAAGGTTTCTTCAACAGCGTCCGTCAAGAAGTCATACATTTTCTGGGAAAAATACACGTAGGCGTTTCCCTTTTTGTAGGTTTCATGGTCGAGGAAGGGTTGATCCGAGACGTCCAGAATTAGCTCGAAGCGAACCGTGCCAAAGGTCTTCTTGCCTTCGTACGTCCCTAGCTCTTTCGTGACGAGCTTGACCAGTCCAGATTCTTTGTGGAACTTGGCAACCAAGTCATTCCATTTTTCTTGAGTGGTTTTCATTTTCGCACCTCCGGATTTATACTTCCTAAACTTGCTACACCCGTATTATAACTCTTTTTTGCGAAAATTGCAAAAGTTTTTTTATCGTGAAAACTGATGACTTTGTGAGCTTTTTTGAAAATAAAAAATTCGGAATTTATATTCGCTTGAAAAGCGATGATATTCAACTTATTTAGAGACTTCATTTTGAAAAATATTTTACGCCTCAAATACAGTGCAAATCATCGTTTTTCAGATGTTTTCCGTCTGAGAAAATATATTTTAGAACTCCAAAATAAACCTCTAATTTTGCGTTTATTTGCCTTTTCACCGACGATTTGAGAGGTGGATAGATCCGATAACGAGGGGTGTTAAGGGTGGTTTCTTCGCCCAATCAATATTTTTTTTTATTAAAAGGAAGAGAAAAGAGAGGTAAGGCCCCCCCCGCCGTCCTGAAGCTAGCCGAGATAGTTCAGTCGGGCGGGGGAGCGATTGGGCCCTTATTAGATATCAATTCACCAAAGAGGAATCCCCGCCGACAAACCGAACACAGCGTGTCGTTTGTTGGAAGGTTTCCCTGCCCAGACTCCGAAGTAAATCGTATTATCGGAGGTGTCGAAGATGACCGGCGAAAGCCTCGTTGATACGGAGACGAAGGGAACGTTGACATCCGTTCCAAGGACCGGTGCCGCGCCAGCTGATAACCTCCAGGACTTTCGTTCCACAAGCACAGTCTCTAACCCAGGAAATCCCTTCCCTTCCTCTGGGCAGTACAACTGAACGGCTTGCACAACTTGAAGCGGAAGAATGAAAGTCGTCTTATCGGACAACTTGAATTCCACCGGCTTGGCTTGCGCAACCATCGGAAGCAACAACGTTATCAATGCAAGTAACTTTTTCATTTTTGTTTCTCCTTTTTTCTGTAATTTCCGTAGGCCACCCAACCGCCTATTCGGACGCCGGTATATATAACCCAGGCTTTTAAGCTGTTGACTTTATTGAAGAGCATGGCTTCCTTAAAAATTTGGTCGCATTTTGGCTGTGGGAAAAGCCCCTTCTGGTAGAGGAAATCATGTAAAAGGGCGGGGAGCCAATACGGACCGAAAGGAGGAAGGAATCGCCAGAAGATTCGGGGGGTGCTTGCGCCGTCCGACTGTGTGCCTGCAGGAACGATAATGACCTCGCCCGCCTTCGTGGTATAGGAAAACTCCTCAAGCGTAGTAACGTGGCGGCCATCCGCGCTCCGGGTTGCCAGAATTTCTTTGTCAAACCCTTCCATAGCACGCCTCCCTTTGAAGCCATTTAATAGGAAGTGGTTCACCATATTCGCCCCGCGCCCCGATGTGGAGGTGCGGGCCAAAAGTATTCCCAGTGTGTCCAGACAACCCCAAAACGGTAGACCCGGCCTCCACAAGGTGCCCTTGCTCAACATCCACCCGTGAAAAGTGAGCGAGATTGATTAGGGTGTAAGGGCGCGTTGGGCTGTAGATGATCTGAACCATCAACCCGAACGACGGCCACCTGTGATCCGCCCCGACAATCGAAATAACGCCCGAACACGGTGCCATCAGGGGGGTGCCCTCCGGCACCTCAATGTCGTAGCCCTCATGCTGGCCAACACCGTTGACCTGTCCGCGTACCCATTGGTTGTGGTCGTCGTAGTGCCATCCCCATGCTTTTCCCCACGCCAAAAAACCCGCTTTTCCTATCGGAAATTTTTCACCATCTGGTCGCAAAAGTTCGACTTCTCTCATGTGGCCTCCGGGCCGTTCGCGCCCCATGCTTCACGTTCTTCAGCACAGTCTCGGCAAAGATGCTTTTCCTCAATAATTGAAACTGTGATGTGTGAAAGGGACGGTATTTTTCGTCCAGTTTTTGCATCGTAAAATTGTCGGCATTGTGGACAAAGACTTTTTGAAGTTCCAGATATGTCTTCCATGCTATGCCTCCAGATCCAATATTTCAGGTTACGAAAAATGAGACACCCTTCCATCCCAAGATTTGTTGATCGCCGACTGAACCTTGACAGGGAGAAGGTTCTCGTTGTAAGTTACTTTGACAATGATGTGATCGCCGCTTTCCGGAGTTCCTGCACGGCAATATCCTTTGTAAATCGCCATGAGATTCTCATTATAGTCGAGGCGTATGTCCGGAACGGTGTAGGCGAAATAATGTTTGATGATGTACGCTTCAAAGTTGTCCATTTCATTTTCCCACGATTACGATTTTCCGACGTGCGCCCATGCTCCAGTTATAAATTGACTGGACTGCCACCATTCCCACCGAAGCAATGGCAGGGTCAAGACCTTTGAGATAGCCGTAAACCTGCGCAGCGTGGCTTGCCCATAGAGCGATGTGCTCGGTCGAAAGGTAGTCGGGGTGGGTTTCGGCCAGGCGGTAGAGTTTCCGGAGCGTCCGGCCCGCGATGAACACCGCCGCAAGACCTGCGACGAGGGGAAACGCTATGTCGCCACGCAACCCGCGCCCCGCCGCAATAATAACCGCGCCATAGGTGAAAACCGAACCGATGAAGGTCGTTGATTTGAGAATTGTTTTCAATCTTTCCATTTTTATCTCCCCCTGATCGTTGTTAAATACGCCCGAATCCATCCCCATAACCATCCAAATGTTCCCTGGGTTTTGTATTGTTCCGTAGACGCGTTGAGTAGCGCCCCTGCCAGAGTGGGGGTTGAAGCGCTAATGGCCGCCTGGCACGCTGATTGCACCGCCGCCGTTGATACCGCCGGAACTGCCGTTGCAATGGTCGTCGTCGTGAGGGTTTGTAGTCCGCTGTTGTTGATGTTGTCCAGATATCCCGCCCTGGTGGTCGTGTAGCCTTGAACGGTTAACGCCGCCGTGCAACCCGCCTGGATGTCCGACGTTGCCACGCTAGGGCGCGTGCTGGCCGTGTATGCGTATGCTTCCGTAGCGTTCGTCGTAGTCGCTATAGCCACCGTCATTGTTGACGAGTTAACCCCCAGCATTATTTTCGCCTGCGCTGTCGTATCCGACCAGATTGAGGCTGTCCCGACGGTGTTGACTCGCACACCACCAAGCCCTGCGGAATTTCCAAAAGATCCACTGGTGTTGTATGTGTTGACGAGGGCGTCCCATACGGCAGATGAAACATCGCCCATCGGAATAATCACGTATTTCGTAGTTGCCCCAGGCGTTACTGCCCACGCCGGGACAGTGACCAACCGTGACGTTCCCTGATAATCAGTAATGAAACGCGCTTGACCTGCTCCCGTCCCGCCCGTTAAAAAAATGACACAGTTTCGATATATTTGAGCAGTAGCCGACGCTCCCGAATCCAGGGTTAATGATGTGGCCGCACCGGAAACAGCCTGCCCGGAATAAATAGCGTTCAGCCGTTGTCCATACGTTCCGGTCGTCAAGTGAGCGGACATTAACTCTTCCCATACCTGATTTGCGGTCGTAGTGCCTATGGTTGCATCCGTCATGGTCTGTAGGGCCGCGTTGTTGATGTTGTCCAGGTACCCCGCCCTGGCCGTGGTGTAGCCCTGCAAAACAAGACCGCCCGTGGTTCCGGCAATCAAGTCAGCCGCGCTAACCGAGGCCGTCGTTGTTGCCGAGGCGTTGGCATAAACCATCGTTTGATGGGTCGTCGTCGCCAGTGCCACTGTCATTGTGGAGGATTCGTAACCGGTGACAATAGTGGAAACGTTGGATACGCTTCCAACTGAACCTGTGACATTTCCACCCACGTTCCCCGTCACGCTCCCCACCGTTCCCGACACCGCTGCCGCCGTGGACTGGGAAATGATCGTTTTAAGAAAATCAGATTGAACCGATACCCCTCCGCTGAAATCGCATGACGGTCGTCCTTCCCGCCAAATCTCGGAACATCCATAACCGTTCGCCCAGCCTTCTGAGGGAGGGCCAACGTAAGTGAACATATTCGCCACATACGCCACCGCGCCGCTTGTCGTTGTGGGCGTTTTGACGGTGATCGTCACGTAACCACCCTCTGTCGTTCCCATTTGACCACCAACAAGAATAAGCTCCCAGGTGCTGGCCGCCGTCGTCGTTGACATTGACACGGTTTGATTGATTGCACCATCCGACGATTCAAGAGTGATCTGCGGTTGCTCCGCCAACACCTGGCCGTAAGAGGCATTGCGTTGCATGTAACAAGAAACGGTGACGCCCTGATTCGCGGGGACGGCTTTCATGATTTTGTAGTACAGATTTTCCGTTGAAAGCGTCATGTCATTTCGTGGAGTTAATTTTATCGCCAATCGACCGACGGTGCGCGTTGTCGAATCCGTCATCCCCGCGCCACTCGTTTCAATCGTGCCCTCTGTTTTATACAAGATGCCCTGTCCGGCAACCGCGTCCGCATTTTGTACCCGTAGTTGACAATCCGCATAATCCAATGCCAACATATCGTCCCTGACTGTCGTGTCTGAGTTGAATATTGGATTGACAAGAGTCATTATGGTATTGAGGGCACTATTCCATCCAACAGCATAGGTATTTTTAATCGGCCTTCCTTCCTCAAAATTATAAAAATAGCTTTCATAATTGTTGGAGTTACTGTATATTGCCGCACCCGCGCCATACTGCTGTATGTCGGTGAATCGGCAACCACTCGACGCGCCTGAAAAATATATGTAACCGCTGTCGATAATCCCACCATTCCAAATAAGGCTTGCGCCTAACACGGAAACGTATTTGTTCGCCGCTGTGAAAATAGCGTCAACGCTTGTCAAATTTGATAAACCAGCGATCATATTCGCGGCACTCTGGTAAATTGAATTTGAAATAGTCCCAAACGGCATGTAAAACATGGGCGATGTGCCCGCCGGTAAACTATTCCGTGACCGAACATACCGAACATACGATGACACATCCGTGACGTTTAGTGCCAATTGCGAAATGTATTGCATTTCCAGATTCTCTATCGCAACATGCGGTTTGGAGAGTGAATTTGTTGCATAGCCTGAACACGAAATAAACGTCGCCGTAACCGGACTGGTAGATTTTATGACCGCGTTGCTCGTTAAATTCCACACCCACGTCCCCGTGGAATGTTTGTAAGCGAATGGGGTGGAAAAAGTCACTTGCTTTGTCGCGCTATTGTAAGCCGACGACGTTAATGTTTCATTTTGGACTGCGCTTTCACTCGCCCCGACGCAGATGAGGTCGCCGCCGCCAACCCTTAGCCCCAAATCATCAGTGAACGTCATCGTTGTCCACCCAATCTCCGATGTGGCCGAGGCCGACGTTTTGTAGAGTGCTTGCGACGCCTGATTGAACGCATAATTTCCGTGGATTGAAATTGACGGCGGATGATAGTTGTTGTTGATTGAGTTCCCGCTAGCAGTCGTTAAACCCTTGGAAGTAGCACCCGCCGCGAATATTAAACTCTGAACCGACGTGGTTGAAAGTGGGGTAGCGGATGTTCCCATCTCAAATCCATTCGCCCCAGGATATGACGAAAATATTCTGATGGTGTTTGACGACGTAATGGTGTAAGAATCCGACTGCGATGTTCCCCAGGTTAGTGTTCCACCCGCCCCAACCTGAATTGCTTCCGTTGAGGCATTGACATTCCCGACGGATATGCTGGTGTCAACCGTTACAACGTAGGAATTGATCGTCCCGGCAGCCGTCCCGCCCCCAACGATGAAAAGACTGTCCCCCGTTGCCGCCGGAGCCTGTGCGTCCGCCCTCACTTGGAGGTAGGCCAGCGTCGTTGACGTGCTGTATCGGAAAGCGACCGCCGTTGCCGAAGCTGATCTGGCCCCGAATTTACACAAAGTTGCGCCAGTGTGAAGATAGGGCGTCCCAAATTTGAAAAAGAATGGCCCGTGACATGGAGCTACCGTTGTCCCGGAAGATATCTGGAATGTTACGGTAGACCCGGCAACAAGAGTAGTTCCGTCGTAAAGCTGTACCCAAAAATTTGTTGATGCCACCGATGGCACATAGACCCAGAGTATAACGCCAGTCGTTGTAGAACCGGCTACCGATGTAAACGGTGCCGTATATCGTTCTGTTGCGTTAGTGGCGGAAAGATTATTTGTGGATGTGTATGATTCCGGGAAAGCGTAGGCACCCCCAAGGCTCCACGTCCCCGCCGCACTCATAACCCCCGTTGCCGTGGCAATCAGGTTCGCCGCCATTGAATTTGAGGCGATCAGCGAAACCAACAACGCTCGGAGAAAGAGATTCTTCATCACTATTTTCCCATCAAATCAAATTTACTATCCACCAAAAAATTCATAAAATCGGCGGGAATATCAACCGATTCATTGATTATTTTTTCAATGATTTTCCGTTCAACTTCATCTTCATTTTCCGTCATGGTTTAGCTACCCCTGTCGTAACTGTCCACGGAAGGCGTTTGTCCATATCCGCCTGTGCCTTCGCAACGTCCGCCAAAGCCCGCGCCTTATCATATTCAGTCGCCCGTTTGTTGATGGCCGCAACAATAATCGCCTCCGACAACCCCGCCTTCAAGATGTTTTCCGTTTCAAGATTGTGGCCGTCGTCGGTCATAAACAAATACTTGCAATGAGAATCACTCACCGAAACATATACCCACGGCTTGACAATTCCGACGTCCGAATATCCGAACATCGACAAAACCGATACTAACCCCAAAGCGTAAACAACTGCTGATAGTTTCATGGTTCCTCCTATTTCACCGCTACCGAATAGGTTTTACTTTCGATAGCAGTTTTAACTATTTTGGCATTCGTTGGCTTTACACTCGTTTTAAGTTTCGCAACTATGGCCGCGTCAACCGTCGTTGACGACACGGTGTTATCAAATTGACCAATGAAAATTGTCTGACCATCCGCTGTCGTGCAATCAACATTCATTACCGATTCCGTTTCTGTGACTTTACATTCGGCAGTTGTGTCCGGAAATACAAAAGACGGAACCCATGTCAACGTCGCCATCAACAAAAGAAACGGTATGAGCTTTTTCATCACTGGCCTCCTCGTCATTTCAATATTCGATCCAATTTTCTGTCCATTTTTTCCAGTTGCCTGACAAGGTCCGCCTCAAACTGTTCCTGCCGGGCGCAGTGGACGGCAACGGTTTGTTCGTTTTTCGTCACGCGAACGTCGAGTGTGTTGACGCGGTCCGGAAGTTCTTTGACCTGATTGAGAAAAAACAGCGCGGATCCTATGAACGCCGCCACCGCAATCCAGTTGCTGAGGCGTTCCGAATTCAAAAATTTCCTACGATCAAATGGATGTTCGTGCGTCGTCATGTTTGCTTCCCCTCGATTTGATTTTGCCTTCGTTTAACCTGTTCTAAAATCCCTGAAAAAACCTGGGTCACTTGCTTGAGTCCGGTTGTTTGATCGGCGATGAGGTTCCGCGCCTGCTCGGTGGCCACGGCATTCTGGTAAACCTCCTCCGCCACCTGCTGGATCATGTCAGTTGCCCACTGCTCGTTGCAGTCGAAGACTTCCTCGACTTGCTTCTTGACCTTGTTGTTGACAAAGACGCCAACCCATTTGTTGCATCGTGGGCGCTCATGGGTTTCTGGATTCTCCCCCATCTTCGAAGTCCATCCCTCTACGCAAATCTCGCCCATCAGCGTGCAGAACATCGGCTTCTTTTTCTCATTGTGGTCGTGCATCATGGAGTCCCTCCTGGGCTCAGTTTTTCTGGCACGCTATGACATCGGCATATGCCAGCGTTGTATCCGCCAAGGCGGAACCGGTCGCGCCGCCGTGATTGTTGGAATCATAGCTTCCGTATTGATAGCTGGACGCATAAAGGCTTGAGAAAGTTTTTTTCATCCTGGGCTTGTTGATGTATGGCGCGGTGTCCACCATGACCGCGAACGACCCTGCGTACTCGTATAGATAGGCGTAGTAAGCTTCCAGAACGCCAGCGTTCACCACGTCCGTCGTTAAGATATTGTGCGTGTGTGAATTTATGTAGTGCCGATGGGACGAGGAGGATATGACATGCGTGTGCGCCAGGGAAAATACGGAACTAATCCCGGTCACACCTCCGACAGTTCCCCCTCCGGCACCTGAAATGATTCTCAATATTTTATCGTTGTGACTCGTGAGCTTGGTCCAGTTCAGTGGGGCGGCGGCCTGGTAGAAGAACGTAATTGACGCGGCAGGCATTTGCTGGCTGTGGATGTTTTCATCGTTCTGCGCCAGCGTTTCGAGATCTTGCCATGCCAGTAGATGGTCGTCGGAAAAGAAGGACGTCATATCAGTATACCCATCATTATAGGCCTGTTTCATTGCAATTATGGCGTTGGCGTACGCCAGAGTTATGTTCGAAAGTTCGGATGCTGTTCCGTGTGTGTGGGTTGCTCCCCTGTCGTCGTTTGCGGTTGATCCTTCTCCGTCGGTTGCGGTCTGGCTCCTTACGCAAGCCGCCGAAACTACCGAACCGTCGAGACGCTTAATATCGCCTGAACCGTCTATGCCGAAGTAGTTCTGGATGGTAAATGATACGTCCGTTAAAGCCTCCCCTTCATCGGATATCACGTGTACATGGTTGGGGACGGTGTGAGCGTGCGCGGCCACGGGAGTAACAGTGTGAGAACTATGCGCTAATGAAATTGTGGAGCTTATTGCCGAAGAACCACCCGAGGTTCCTCCCATCACCGGAACCAGACGAAGTGCCCTATCGTTCATCCAGTTAGTTTTTAGCCATCCGACTGGCGCAGTCTCCTGGAAGAAGTACAACACCGCGCCCTGTGGCATCAGTCGGACTTTTGCGTGCGCGTCATTGTCGGCAAACTGATCGAAAGGCACTGTATCGATGTCAAGCCCATAACTAAAGTATGCGGTCAGATCCGTGTAGCCGGCAGTTGTGTCCTTTGAACATAGAATCACGTCCACGTAGGCAAGAGTTATGTCGGTGAGTTTTGATCCGGTCGTCCCGTGGTCGTGCGCTCCGCCCGCGCCCGTGGTGGGATCTGTTGATTCTGTCCAAGGGGAGGCGGCGTCATGGGGTGTAGTCCCCCTTTTCGCCTGTATCAGAAATGCTCCCCATAATACCGTGTAACAAGAAGACGCGTGCCCTGGTAGTCCGCCCTGGACATCCGCACCGGTGTCCCAATTGTGGCGATGGGGTTGGGTGTGCGTGTGGTTTGCGGCGGCGGTCATTCCGTGGGTGTGCGCAAGAGTGATGGCGTTTTCGATCAACTGGGCACCACCGCCGGTCACGCCTCCGCTTCCGCTGACCAGTCGGAGGGTTCGCCCCATCAATCCTGCGTCCGTCACCTTCGTCCAGCCAATCGGAGACGCGTCAAAGAAAAGAGTCTTGCACCCATCCTCCCAATCGTCGTTCTTGAGATGGGCGTCGTTTTCCGCAAGCGTGTCAAGTTCCGCCCAGTAGACCGGCCTTTTGTAAACAAATCGTCCCCTGAGGTCTGTGTAGTCCGCCATATCAGTACATTTTGTATCCTCTGCCCAAATAGCAGAAGAGTTTATCCTGGTCTGTCGCGCTCGCCCAATCGGACGCCTGCGGGCTGTAGCCGTCGCCCTCGTCTATCCGGCTGCCCAGATATCCGTAGAGCGTGTCGAGTGAAAGATCGCGCCTGGCTGTGATTTCTACATTAAGTGGGGATGCATCAAAGTTTTTGGTGATCTTCGATATCTCCGCCCCAACTCGTGTAAATCCATATTTGTCGTCTGTGATATATATTTTTTCACCGATCTCACTCAATAATCCATCGGCGCCCGTGATGAAACCGATGACTAGGGGCGGTTCTGCGTAGCGATCCAGCAACCGCGTCGCAAAATCTTCCACATGCGTCCCTCCGGACATATACCAGCGCGTGGTAAACTCCTCGGAGAGCTTCCCGTATTTTGTAATCGAGCCGGTGTCCTTCGCCACATACCAGCCATCATAGGTCACGTCTTCGTCCGAAAATTCCCATGAGTCCGTTTTCTTGTAGGTCACCCGGACATGGTTAATGATCTCGTTTACGGTTCGCGAATATCCAAAGTCTGTCATCTTTTCGGAATCGGCGAAAACACGGACGGAAGACTGAAAAGAAGGAGTCCATGTCCGGATGGTAATGCGGCCGTCCGCCGCGGTATAGAGGGAACCGAGGAAAAGCAAAAGCAAGTTCTCCAAAAATTCCTGTGCCCCCTCGTTGTAATCTACGAATCCCGTGAGCGTGAACGTTGACACCCGGTCGATGGCGTTGACGAAGGATTCGTAATCGATATCGGTGTTGGCATCGTCCTGCGTCGAATCCAGGTCAAGGACGCTATCGGCCCAAGCCTCGACTGTATTGGCGTCGTAGTTGTAGCCGGTTAAAACTGACCATATGATTTTTGCGGGGTTCTCTTGAGTCCATTCCGGATGCCGAAATGTCTGAAAGGTGAAAGCATCGTTGAGCGCCCAAGGCGTGGCGCCCGCGGTGATTGTAAATTTTAGTCCTCTCGCCGTTGAAGAGAACTCGGTTCCGCTGGTGGCTGGGCCAATGCTTCCGGAGACGGTTCCCACCACGGAGAATTTAGCCACTCCGTCCGCCCCTGGCGTCGTGCAAGTGACCGTCCAGGACTCATTGACGGTGGCGAACGGTTTGGTGTTAATCGCCGAACATGTTCCGTTCCCCACATTCGTTCCGCCGGCGGTAGGCGTTTCCTCTGATGGGCGCAAATGGAAATTTTCATCGATCACGCGGTGCATGAGATCACGGCACCGAAGCGTCACTTTCGACTCGTCGCTGTGCGCCACCAATTCGTCAATGTAGCCATAGCACATATCCATCAGAACTGTGGAACCGTCGGGCAACATAAATCCGACCGATATCCGAATCCTCGAAAAGTGGTACTGAACTCCGTAAAAAAGAGAGCCCGCCTTGTATTCCGAAAAATAGTCATCGTGATTTATCAGGGTGATGTCGAAATCCCCCGCCTGTATTTCATCTGGGGCACGCTCTTTTTCTCGTGTAAAGTTTCCGCCGGATTCGTAGTAATCCGAAATGTCCGTGACAGTTCCATCGACGGCGATGTGTTCCACCTTGATTTGAGGAGTGGAATCGCGGAGCCTTGCCATCTCATTGAGGAAATCCTGCTCCTCGGTAGAGCCGGCACCACCATAAAGTTCTGGACCATATAAATGTGGACCGTACAGTGTCATCGAATACCTTCTATGTTATTGACATGATCCGCCAGTATCGACGCGTTTGTAAGAACCGCATGTCGTCGTTCCGGTCGAAATACAAAGCATTCCAATCGTCGTGTTTGTGATGTAGCCCATCGTAATCGAAGGCGTTGACGCCGCAATTTCCGGTGACGACATCTGACTCATCAATAGAAGTCCATCGTATGTCAACGTCATCCGTGTCGTCGAGGCCGTATTAAAAGTAATCGTTCCGTTCCCCGACGCGTCACCAGCATTTATCGTAAGTTTTCCAGGCAAGGATCCATGCTCGTTACCATACAGAGTAATCCCCGCTCCACGAGATTGAGACATCGAAATCCCACCAGACCCTATTGACAAAGCCTTACTGTCGGACCCATCAACCGTATCGGTGTGTATTACTCCGAGCGCCCCCGTAAATTGTAATCCAGTAGCACCATAAGAACCACTAACAGTGAGGGATGAACACATAATGTTCCCAGCCACGTCAAGCGTTGACTGAGGGTTGGAAGTCGATATCCCGACATACCCATTTTCATCAATTCTAATTCGCTCAAGCGAGTTGGTCTGCACAATTACCGAAAGAGCCCCATTAGATTCGAGCGAAAGTCCAAGTGTGTTGGAACCAGTAATTAAACCAGCGGTTGTCCCGTTGTTGTCCAATCTCAATACAGGATTAGAAGATGGACTATTTATTCTGACTTCATCTTTGTATACATCTAACCCATAAGCAGGATTAGTTGTCCCAATCCCGACATACCCTGTATTTGTTACCGTCAACCGATCGTAAAATGTTGTCGAATTTGTGCTTGACGCCAAATTCCAATAGCTCTCAGTTGAACTACTCGTCTGGACGACATTTGCTCTCCAATCATTTCTGAAAGCGCTCGACGTATATCCGTTCGCGCTCCAAACAAGTCCGTGGGAATTGGTTTTCCCGTTTGCGACTAAATTGTTAGGGTGAAGGATAACCATGTCGTATGCTTCATAGTCCGTAACAGTCTCCCCTGTTTTTTGAGAAAACTCGCCAAACACTACAGAGCCGATACGTCCTACCGGATGTGGTTGTGAACCGGGCTCGGTTAGGTAGCCCAGTATTTTCATTGACTCGACGTTGATTCCATTTGTGTGGTCGGCAACGGAAAATGTAATCGGATGCGCATTTTCACCTTCGCCGCTTTCCTGGTGGATGGAATATGCTTGGTGCCAGTAGGAGTCAAACCCCATCATGAAGCGATGATAAGGGCTTGAAGCCCCACCGTCTCCTTTTCCATAGACCTGTAATTCTGTTACCCCCGGATCGGCCCATGTTTCCGATGGGCACCGAACATCAAAAGCCGTTCGTGATCTGCCAGAAGCATAAAGCCCCGTCAAGGAGAGCGCCATTTCCGTATCGCCTGTATTTAAATAAACTTTTGCGAGAGGGGTACTGGCGTCATCCTCAAATTGAAACTGACCATTCTCTAGAAGAATGTTCCCATCCTTGACATGCAGTTTTTCTTGTGGCGTGCTTACGTTAACGCCAAAATCCCCAACGGAAGATAGGGTCACCCTTTCAACAAATGGATCCGAGTCGATACGGTTGCTGATAGTGAACCGGGATGCACCGGCACTGCTCACCATGACGTTGCTGAGCCGAACATCGGAACGATGGGCAACAGAATCATATCCGTTCCCTGAAAAAACAAGACCATGACTGTCCTTATATCCTGAAGCGATGAGGTCGTTGGGATGAAGAATAACCATATCATAAGGATCATAATCAATCGCCGTCTCGCCGGTTTTTTGCGAAAATTCCCCGAACACCACTGAACCAATTCTTCCCACAGGATGCGATACGCTACCCGGTTCAGTCAACCATCCGAGAATTTTCATCGATTCTACGTTCACTCCGTTGGTGTGGTCGGCTAATGAAAAGGTTATTGGGTGTGCACTTTCTCCGGTTCCACTCTCCTCGTGCATTGAATAAAACTGGTTTCTATAGCAATTGAACCCCATCAGCAACCTATGATACGGACTCACCGCTCCGCCATCGCCAGTGCCATAGGTTAAAATCTCTGTCACTCCAGGAGAGGCCCAAGTCTCAGACGGCGGCCTCAAATCGAGGGCAGTTCTTGATCTTCCCGAGGCATACATACCTCTCAATGACAAAGCCATTTCTGTAGATCCCGAATTCAAGTCGACATGGACGAGATCCGTGCTTGCCGCATCCGCAAATGATAGGAGTGAGTTTTCATACCGGGCAGTTCCGTCAAGAATGTGCAGTTCCTCCGTTGGCGCGGTTGTTCCGGCGCCGAAACGATTGCAAACAATCTGGCTGGATGAGTAAATGCTTCCGCCCACGTCGAGCGTGTGCGCCGGCGTCGCGTTATTGATCCCTACGCGTACGTTGGTTGTGTCGATGTGGATAGTACTCCCCTCAAGAAAATAGCTCTCGATCGCTTTGACCTCATCCTTGAGAACGTTGTGATGCGCGGCGATGATGGACAAATAAATCGATTTCCCGGAGGCATGCGTTGTTGCGGACGTCCCGTCGGATCCACGGGTGCAGCCCGTGAAACTGACTCCCGTCTTAGCCGTATATTTGATGGCTTCGTTTTCGATGAGAATATATCCCACCGACGGAAAATTGGCCGTGGTTATAGCACTGATTATGGGCGTCGATGCGCTGATCGTAACGGACAACGTCGTATAACAATTATTGACGGCCACATAAAGATTCGCGTCCGTGCTCACGGACGCCGGAAAGTTCGCCGTCGCAAATGCAATTCCAAAAAGGGCAATGCCTACAACACCAGCAATAATTAGTCTCTTCATTTTCAAACCTCCTCAAGCTCGACCGTTCCGGTCATGAGATCTTCTCGCCCGGCCGCAAACATCGTCAGCGCGGGGTCTTCCGTTACCTGTACTTTCCATATTTTCGTGACATGGTCGCGACCATTGTCTGTGTTTGCCACCAGGAAGAACGTCTTGATCTCTGTGTGGAACCGGCAGAACTCACGGAACTGCTCATGATGCATGAAACCGTCCTCTGGAAATTCGAGGGTAATGATTCCTTTCGTTGTCAGGTATTCGCTCAAAAGTTCGCCTTGACGGTTGCGAATTTTAACCCGATTGATAGAACTTTCCACGACGGTATGTCTTGGGGCTACCTCTAAAACATAGGCGTCCGTAACGTCGTCCGGATCCACCAAAGCCCATCCGCCCTGCGCAGGCGTATAACCCGCCGTGAGACCGATGTCCAGCCAGTAGGAACCGACTTCGCTCCAGGCCGACCAGGTCGTTCCGGAATCGGTCGAATATCGCCAGCGCCAATACCGTTTTGCGTCGTCCGCGCCGGCGTCCGTAAAGGAATGTGTTGAGGTGCCCAATGCGTTGCTCGACTCAAGCGCTACCCTGAAATCGGGGTAGACGCTCACCTGAATGGAGTAGAGGTTGGCGCCGACCACGTTATCCCAGTCCAAGACGATCGAGGTGGTGTGGAAAATCGCCGCGTTTTCTGCCATTTAATTGCTCCTCCCTCTGCGCCGGGTGAAAGGTCCCTTTGAATTGTAGTCGGTGAACCGACGGATTTCCGGGACAAGGGTCTCCCGTACGAGCTTCTGCATCTTCGACGGACTTCCCTCAATGAACTGGCCGGATATCTGGACGGTGATGTTCGTCCCGCCGCCCATTGCGCCGGCCATTTCTCTTTTGGCGCGGGGGTCGTTGAGCGGGATGACCGCCTCCGCGCTCCCGCCCTCGCCGATGGTCGCGGTGACCCCGCCATCCTGAGGCATGACAACACCGCCCCTCGCAAGCTTCACTCCTACGATTTTCGCCACGTTCGCCATGCCCGCCGCGTAGACCGCCGCCGCCATCACAGCATTTGCAGGCGGCCAGGGCGTTGCGTTCAATGCCTTTGTCGCCGCCGCCAGGGTATCCATCGTCGCCATGCTGATCGCCGCCGCCTTCCCTATCGCCGCCAGTTCTTTGTTTTTCACCGACGACAACGTCGAAATCTGACCAAGAACGGTCTGTAAATTTTGCATCCTCAACTGATTCTGGCGGGTGAGTTCAGTGTTCTGTTCCACGCCCATCTTGACCGTCGCGTCTTTGAGGGTGGTTTCCTTAAGTAGGCGGGCGTCGTCAAATTTGCCTTGGTTTTCTAAGCGGGTAACTTGATCCAGAAGCTCCTTCTGTGCTGACACGTCAAGAAAGTTATTCAGGATCGACGACTGCGCCGCCGTGAACTTTGTCTGGAGAACAACCATCATGTCATTGCGGGTCGTATATTTTGCCAACATGTCCACTGTTTGTTTGTCAGTGTCTGCGGATTCCTTTGCCAATTTCTTTTTTCGTTCGTTCTCCTCCTCTTGATCCATCCGTTCCTTGAGGCGGTTTCGCACTTTATAATTGTTGACCGAATTATCTATAACTTTTTCTTCCTGACGACCCCACTGATTGAGTTTCGCTATCTGCTTATCGATGGCTCCGTTGACTTTTAACATTGCCGCTTCAACATTGATTCCGAAAAGTTTGAATATAGGGAAAAGAACACCGAACGCGTCGCCAATTACGGTAACCGATTTACTCAATTCCAACGCCGCCATTCCAAGATTTCTGAAAGACCCCTTAACGCCGTCAATCACCTGGAAGAGGACAAGTAGTCTCTGAATGTAAAAATTAAAGACGGGCATGAGGAGTTCGCCGATCGTCTCTTTGAGTTCGTCGAATTGGTTTGAGAGTGCGGCAATTTTTCCTATGGACGTTTCCATTTTAGCCGCTTCTGATCCCCCAAAACGACTGTTGACCGCCTTGATTGCTTCCGAAAACATCAGCGCTTTTGGTGTTCCATCAGCCAGGAGGTTCCCGATCCCTCTGATCGTCGGGTTTTCACCAATCGCCGCCTTACCCATTGCAAGAACTGCGATTCTAAGATCGATCCCGACTCCGGCGGACAAGTCCATTGCCGCTTGCAGAGCTTTCTTCATCTCGTCGCCCGTCAACCCGAATGTCGTTAGGAGGGACATCATCTCAAGAGAAGTTTCATGTGAATACGTTGTTGTTTTCATCAAGCTCATTGCGTATTCCTGGAGATCCTTGGAGGTGTTTGTTACCTCACTGCCAGCATTTCGTAGGGCAACTTCAAGTCGTCCTATTGCCAGTTGTTCCTCGCCGAAGGCTTTGATGCAGTCCATCCCGTAGCGGGCAACCTCCCCGCTGAATTTTTGGACGGCAGCAGAAATGAGGTTGCCCATGGCAACAGTCCCAGTTCCAAAACCGCCTACCTTGGTATTGGCCTCGTCAAGGCCTTTCTTGAGATCGGTCAGATCCGCCTTGATTGAGACTAAAAGTTCCCCAACGTCAAGAGCCATTTTCCCTCCACTTAACTTTCCCTTGCCTAACCGGTATCCCGGATCCTTGCAAGGTGTCCAAACTTTCTTTCTTTACATTGCTATAGTAGAAACGTTGCCCCTCTAAAACACTGGGCGGAGGAAGCTGGTTGATCAACTTCAGAAGCGCCTTGATCTGCGGCCACGTTCTTTCGTTGACTTGCTCCACTGTCCAGCCATACGCAACTCCGAAGGTGTGGTAAATTAGACCTTCGCCACCGGGACCTGACTCTCCATCTGGCCCCGGAGATGGACTAAAAAATCGGTCACGTCGTTGATCCGCGCCGCGTCCATAATGACTTTTCGCGCCATCGGAACATCGAAGTTCTCGTCGATCCACTCCTTCGTTAATCCCTGGTTTGGAAAAAGAATCGGAGCAATCTCAACAAACTTGCCCGCGATGATTGGCGGGAGAGTTTGAACAAAAGCCACAGGGTCTTTAGGGCCCGCTTGCATTAAACTAGCCCCCGCACTCTCGACAACCTGCAAGGCTTTCTTCAACTGGCCCAAAGTCAAGGGCTTCATCATCAGAATCTTGTCTCCAACCACGTACGACAATGTTCTATCTTCGAATGCTTCAGGCATTTGATTCCTCCTTGAGAGCTGAATGCTTCTCAAAAAATCGCACCCGATTTTCCTGCATCTCCTCGGTGTGCTTTTTGTCCACACGAAACCCTCTGTGGAAATGGTGGACGTGAACACGTCGGTCAACGCCCAACAACCATCCCAACTTCGAGAGTCGAATGGAAAAATCTTGATCCTCGTAACCCCCACCGCTGAACTGTTCATCGAACCCATCTGTATTTTCAAACGCCTCCCTCCGGATCAGCATACAGAATCCAGAAAGACGTTCGACTTTTTTGACCATGGATTCTTTTCGCCCGACTTCCTGCTCAGGTATTGCTACGTTGCTGATCGGGCCGACAGCCCCGTAGTTATCCGATTGAATTGCCTCCAACAAACGAGTCAGCCAGTCAGGTTCCACAACCGTGTCCGCATTGAGAATCAGCCCGTACCGAATGTTGGGAAATCGGAATGCATGCCGAAGTCCGAGGTTTACTTGCGCCGCAAAATTGAACGGCTCATCGTATCGAACAACTTCGAACGGATGATTCTGGGAAAGAGAACGGAGTTGTTTTTTCGTTCGAAGCCCAGACAGATTATCCACCACCGTCAAAGTGTATGGTGGGAAGGTGAAATTCAACACACTGTAAAGGCACAGTTTGAAGAACTTCATTCCATCCCGCATCGGGATCACAATCCCGACAGAATTGAGCGGGGGGTCTGCTCTAAAGGGACTGGTAGAATGCGGCCAGCCGTTGTCCGATAGCTCGATCACTCCAGACCTCCATCATGAATTTACGGGAAATTTCCCCAATACTACGCCGATGTGCCTCGCTACCTAATAACCCAATCAATCGAGTTTCCAACTCTGATTCGTTCGTTGCAATCACCCACGGGATTTTTCCTAACTCCACTCCAAAGAATTTCATTATGGCGTCCAGCGTATATTTGGATAGTCCGGCAATCGTCGGCTTGCCCATCGACAACCCCTCAAGGCTGGAGAGTCCGTAGTAGCCCTGCATGTGATCGAAGACGACGTGGGCGTTTCGCTTGTGACGAATGGCTTGCTCGTGGTCAACGCCCTGGATGTTCATGAGAAAACTGTTCGTCTCCCCGCCGATCCGCTTCATGATGCTCTGAATCTCGTTGACATTTTTGAGAAGCGCGTGCGTAGGCATGTGGCAGACACAGAGTCGTTCGCTCCCGTCCGCCATCATGAGCGGGCGGTCGCTCGCGCGGGGGAGGTATCGGACGTCGTTGATCGGGACGCAGTTCGGAAAGTAGGAGACCTCCGAATATTCTGGCTGATACATCTCTTCCAAGTCCGGCGTGGAGCATAGAACCTTGACACCCAACCTCTTGTAGTGCGCCGCGTTCTCCTTGACGTTGTTCCGCTCGAAGGGATGGCCGTGAATGTGGCAGACCAGCTTCTTGGACGGGTAGGCCTTGAGGGTGTCGGCGACAATGAACTTGCGGAAGGTTCCCCGCTTCTCCATGTTGACGGGAATTTCGAAGTCCTCGTGGACTTTATGGAGGTGAATGACATCGGCCTCGCGGAGCAGAGCCTCGATCTCGTCCCCACCGTCGTAAATTCCGCCAATGTCCGTCGGAAAATTGAATGCGTTCGGAACGGTAGTGATGAGCCGCGCCCTGTGAGGCGTGTGATAATTGATTGCGTTGACGAAGTTTAGAACGGAACCCGCAGGATCCGTCGTTGTGATGTGAAGTATTTTCATTGTTCTCTCCTTTGGAGGATTTTAGGGAGGTGCAATACAACTGACTCTCCCTCTTGAATTTGTCGACCGCAGTGCTCCAGCAAAGCGTCTTCGAATTTCTGGGTATAAAACCCTGCCGCCCCGAGGATTCCGCCTTCGGAACAGTCCGTGAAAGAAACGTTGACAAAAGAACCGACAAGTTCAAAAAGTGACTTCCTATATAATTCAAGTTCCGGGTCCACCATAAACTTTTTGCCTTTGACCTCAATCTCGTACGCCTGTTTAAGCCGCAAATCGTTGTCGTAAAGGATCCTGCATTCCTTCGGTTTCCAGAAAAAATGTTCCGCGCCGTCGTCGAACCATTCAAAATCCTGGCACCGGTACTTCCAGGTTTCACCGACCTTCCCATAGCAGAGGTCCATGCCGATGGCAATGATCTGTTTGCATCCCATCTGGTAAGCCAGGAGGGTCGCCGTATTGCCGACAGTCCCATGCACACACATTTCGCCCTGGCATGGGAAAACGGTCGGCAGAACAATGTCCATGAACTCGATCCCAGGGTGAACCATGTTGAAAAAAATGATCGGGCCTTTCCACGCCGCCAGCGTCCACGGATGTGTCGAAGTCGGGGCAACCAGCACAATGTCATGGGTGTCGACGTCCTTGAAGAGAACTTCCTGAACGTCGCTTGCATCCACATTGACAACGATGTGGGGTTTAATTTTTCGGGCAGTCAGGGGGCGGAGAGCGGCGTCGGTTGAGATAATGATGCAGTTCCTTTGGAAATTGATGAGCCGTTCGACCGTATGGTCGAGGCTTGGGCCGATTCCAACGACGACGGCGGGCAGGCCCTTTGCCGAGGACTTTAAGAAAGAAAGTCCAGGAGAATTGCGGGCTATTTCAAAATTAAGATAGGAGTTTCGAATCCAGGCGGGGAGCCATTTCTCAAGGATGGCGCGGTTAGCACCTTTCTCCCCAGGCTTGTGCGCCTGGACCTGCCCCGAGAATATATTGGCGCCGGCGGATTTCAATTCTTCCAACTGTTTTTCAATGAGAGTAGGCGTTTCGTTTTGCATTTGCTCTATTCTCTCCTTTCTGTGCGCTCCGCTTGCGGGCGCGGGTTTGAAACTTACGACGCCACTTTCGGGGATTCTTCGATGATCTCGAAGAGATTCCGGCCTTCGGGTTTCGTCAGATCCACGAGTGCCTTGAAGCCGATCTGGTGGAGCGTGTAATTCCCAGAGGACTTTTCGTTGAACGGGAGGGTGATGTCGGAATTTGACATCGCCTTGTAGAAGGTGATCTGAATGTGTTTCCCATTCGACTGCTTGTGAACGAAGTTCAACTCGAAGGTCTCCGGCGCGGTCTTCTCGCCACCAACCCGGACGGCATTGGCGTTCGCGTCGAGGAAGTCGTATTCCACAACCACGTACTGCTGGTCGGCAATGGTTCCCGCTGAAACACGGGACACCGCGCTGACCGTGGCCGAGAAGTCGGTTCCGGATTTGTAAGATGCCGATCCCCAGGTTCCCGAGGCTCCAACCGTTGCGCGGTCGAGTTTGCTCACTTTGAGCGAACCCGTGCACGCGGTTTTCGCCAGTGCAATGGCCCCCGTACCAGACATCTTGATAACCTCTTGGTTTCGGAGACGGAAACTCCCCGAGGAGACGGCTTCAGCAACTCCGAAGGCTCGTCGCAACTGACTCACCTTGAAGTCGCATAGCTTGGCCGTCAACGTGGCCGCTTCGGACGTGCGCTCGCCTTTCACATCGGCGATGCAATTACCCGGACGTTGGTAAGCGTAGTTCGGATCGTACTTGAACTCGACGCTCTCCTTTACATTCCCGACGAAAACGTCGTTGATGTAAAGGTCACCTGGTCCGAGAAGTAACCTTTTTGGCTCTGCGTATGGCATGATTCTTTCCTCCTTCTAGACCGGTGCTTGAGAGAACCGGCAGATTGCAATTCTGAAACGAATCCTTTTTACCTCGACCTGGAGAGGGGTGTCAAACTCATCCCCGCCTTCCCAGTCGAACATGCAACTCTTTATTCCCACGTCCGTCGGCGTAGGGAATTGGTACCCTTCCAGTAAACGACGGATCCTGTCCTTGATGGACTCAGCCTTGTTGGAATAAATATTGAATTGGTAAAGTTCCACGTCCGTCAAGAAATCCACGAATCCTGGGACAACAGAAACATTTGAAAATGTCACGGTGCCGGCATCGAGAGGGAGGACGTTTTCCTGGGCATGACGAATCCGGCCTGACGCTCCAAGCAAATTTTGGAGGGTCGTGTCGCCCGTCAACCTCGTGTAAATTGCCTTCTCTACCGATTCCATTTTATGCTCCCGTTTGTTTCAAAGCCTGCCGCGCCCGATTTTGCAGTTCCTTCGTGTTGGCGAAAAGCGCAGGCTTCATAAAAGGGTACGCACGATTCCTTGAGGTTCCATCCTCGACAAAACTTGCGTACGGCATTCTCGCTTCTACATCTCCAGAAATCATATCGTTGGAAATCTTAACTTCACCCTGTTGAATACTCGCTTCCAGTCCGCCGGTTCGTGTAACAAATCGATCGCTTCGATGCGCGTCTGCTCCGTGTTTCGTCCGAGCATGTTCTGTGACTTTTGTTTGAACAATCTCCACCGCCGTAACCAGTCGGTCGACCAGGTCTTGCTTGAACTTCGACAGGTTGGTGACTAGCTGCTCTCGGCCGAGAACCGCCACGCTCATCGTTTTACCCTCCGCATCATAACGACGTTGTGCGTTGGATTTTCCTGGATGTCAAGAACGTCGTACTCGTAGGTGTCTCCCGTCGGAAGTATTCGATCTCCGGAGAGAACGCTCAACGTCTTTCTGGCAAAAGCCACGTGGGTTGTTTCTTCCAAAACTCCGGGAAGATCGCGCCGATAGTTCCCCACATTCGGTTGAATCCAGATCGTCCCAGAGGTCTTGTTGACGAACGTACCGGAAAACCGCCCGCTCCCGTTCAAACTTCCCGAAGCCCGTGACACGACCGAGGCGACCCCCCACTCCGAGATCAGCCCGGAGATGTCCAGCTTTGCTTGATCGAGTTGAGACCATGGCATCAGAGATCCTCGTTGATATAGGTGTTAAAATCTTCTCCGAAGGCGGAGAAATCCGTCTGGAGAGTTTCGATCACTTCTTCTGGTTTAGAAGTAATCCTTTTCAGAATCGATTCACGAAGCTTCATCAATTGGTCAAGCTTTTGACTCGCTGTGATTTTGACTGTCCCGTTCCCACCGCCCACTTGATAATCCACCTGAGGATTTTCAACCAGGGCTGAAATTTTCAGATCAATCCTGGTGAGAAGAGCGGAGTAGTGGGCGGTGGTATCGGACATAACTATTTCTCCCTGATAACGTCAACAACCACTGCCGCCGATGCTCCTGGCGCCATTGCCTTCAACGCACCCTTGTATGAAAAATTAGGGCCGTCGAAACAATAACCGCTGGGGCTGGTTCCGGAGACAGTTCCTGGCAGACGGAAAGTTCCTGTCGTCGCGCTCGTCGAGAACGTAGTGTCAGCGTCGCCGATCAGGATATAATCCGTCGTCGTGTTAATGAGGCACGTCTTCTTCGCCTGAGGATCTGCGGACAGAAGAGTCGTTGCAGTACTCGTGGAAACCGCCACACGCTTGCTCGTGGAGATGGTGACGGCACCAGATTCAGCCCGCAACTGCCCCGCAAAAGCCAAGAGCAGGAGAGGGATCAATGCGTTGAGCTTGCGCATGGCTTTTCTCCTTTACCAACCAGTGGGAGCCAATGCTCCGTTGTAGATCAACCCAAAGGACGCGCAGTTGGTGATGCCCGTCGATACGATCATCGCCAGGTTCGTCTCATCCCAATACATCTGGCCAACTACCGTGGGGGTGGAGGCCTTCAACTCCGTCTCAGTGGCGGAATACGGGTCGCTTAGAATAAGTCCGCCGCTCAATGTTAACGTGCCCGATATGGTCGCGTTTGTGGCTATAGTCACATCCGCGCCGGTCGAAGTCATGTTTCCATTGACGTTCAGCGTTCCGTTGGCGGTTAGTGTAAGACCGTCATCTAACGTAATCGCCGTAGGTGTGAACGAGGAAATGGCCGTCGTAAGCCCCAGGTAAAGGGTCTCGTGAATGGCCGCATCGTCTACAAGAGAATCTTCTGACGAAACAACTCCGCTGGCCGAGACATCCCCCGTCACGCCAATGTGAGTGGAGATGGTGATCGATGCTGTATTCGATCCCACTGTCCCATCCAATTTCGTCGGGCCGTTGACCGTCAGTGTTAACCCATCGTCCAAAGTAAGGGCGGTCGGGGTGAAGGTGCTGATGGCCGTGGTTTGACCCATCAAAATTCGGTGAGTGAATGATCCAGACGACGCGACGGTCGCATAATTGCTTCCCGTCACGGTTCCACTGACCGAGAGGTCTCCAACCACAGAATTGGTGGATCCCACCGTCAGGCGGGTCGTCCCGTTCGAATCGAGGACGTCGTTCCCGCCGAGTTTGAGGTCGGTGCATTTCAGATCACCTGGCATTTTTGTTGCCAAAGCGTCGGTATACGCAAAAAGAGCAGAAGGAGAAAACCCGCCCATGAGCATATACCCGACGAGGAACATAGACAAAAATTTCTTTAACATTTGTTTCCTCCTTTAATCTTTCCCTCCCCCCGAGTGCTCAAGGGGGAGGGTTCCTGCACTCGGAAGTTTTAGGCTCCCGCGAACTCGATCACCCGATGGATGTCGTCGTATCCGCACCCACCGTAGATGCTGCCTTTGTACTCCGCGACGACGTCCTTTTTGAACCCATCTTCCGTCAATCCGCCTATCCGCTGGTAAGTCTCCAGAGGCCACACTTCTTCCCACCGCGCCGAGTTCTTGAAGTCACCCAAGAGCCAAGCGGTCGTGGAGGTAAAGTACGGGTTGAGGATCGGCTGGAATTTTCCACGTGCCGTGTTGACGTCCGATTGGGCCGCCGTTCCGATGGGGCCTTTCTCGTTGTTCAACAACTTGTCCACGGTGAATTCCAAGTCCGCAGGGTGCATGAGGACGGGCTTGCCAGGGAGAGTATTGATCTTCCTCCCGCGCTCGTCCGTCTTTTTTCGGTAGTACGTCAGCATGGTTTCGAACGCCGCCGTGCCGAGCGCGGTGGCCGCGCCGGAGTAGGAGTTCGAGTTGCCCCCGCTGAACATGTCGCCGAGGTCGTAGGCCGTCGCATCGAGGTCGATGAGGGTGCACATGATGACCTCGTCCTGCCAGCGGGCCAGTTCCGCGCCCACCATCGAGGCCTCGCCCATGATCTGGCCGGTCCGGTCAAAGAAGATCGCCTCTTTCG
>Ga0315273_10000299_pt1 | contig 49262 bp, 40 predicted proteins | sample YL17G02_0_MG_FD_205753 | JGI IMG/M metagenome (GOLD analysis project Ga0315273, IMG submission 205753) | Sediment microbial communities from Yellowstone Lake, YNP, Wyoming, USA - YL17G02_0 | ecosystem: Environmental > Aquatic > Freshwater > Lake > Sediment | place: USA: Wyoming | collected... | reverse complement strand
TGAGAAGTTTATTTGGTATAAAGGTCATTAACAGATAATACTATTTCACTTGTTGACACAGTATTACTCTCATTTAAAGCTCTGTCTTGTATAGAAAAATCATACCTGATGGTATCGGTGGTATAATAGAACAGGTAAAGGAAAGTGACAGAAATAGTACCTTTCAATATTTTATTCTGTCCCAGCCTTTCCATGTAAGGAATTCTGTAGGATGATGGGTATAATGGATCATCCTCTGTAGCAGGAACCATGATCCCATCTGTTTTTCTGAAAAGAGTAAAGAACATATTTGTTGTATTATCAGGCTGATTTTCCAACGGTGGTTTCAATCCAAGGTCGCCGTCCCCATCTTCAAAATAAAAATTCAGCCTTCCTCCCTTTGCACTGTTCCCCAGGATATCAATAGTATCAAAAATAGCAAAACTGGTGTATTCAATATTAGGAATGGGTGGCAATTGCTCGATTTTCCTGCACGAGCCCAGAGCAAGTATGGCTATTAAAATTATGACCAGATATTTAATTGTTCTCATGGTTTTTAAGGCAATAAATTTTCATTAACAAAAACCACACCAAAGTTGATCATTTTTTTCTGAAAAATATCCTTATCGGAACACCTGTAAACTCAAATTTCTCCCTCATCCTGTTCTCCAGATACCTCTTATATGGATCCTTCACATACTGGGGGAGATTACAGAAAAATGCAAAAGCTGGCGTATATATGGGCAGTTGCGTTACATATTTAATCTTAACATATTTGCCTTTTAATGCCGGGGGCGGATTGTTTTTAACTACCTGGAGCATTACATCATTTAATTCCGAGGTAGTAATTTTCCTGTTCCTGTTCTGATTAACATGCTCAATCAATTCAAGGACTTTATGAATTCTTTGCTTGTTAATCGCAGAGATAAACAGAATAGGGTAATCGGTGAAAGGAGCTGTTTTTTCCCTTATATCCTTTTCAAACAGGATTGTAGTATTGTTTTCTTTTTCAATGAGATCCCATTTATTTACCAGTACTATCATGCCTTTATTATTCTTTTGAATTAACGACATAATATTAAGGTCCTGCGCTTCGATTCCCCTTGTGGCATCGATCAGGAGGAGACAGATATCTGAATTTTCGATTGTTTTAACTGCTCTCATAACCGAATAAAACTCGATATCTTCACTTACCTTTCCCTTCTTACGTAAGCCTGCTGTATCTACAAGGAGAAAATCGTGCTGGAATTTATTATACCTTGTGTAAATAGAATCTCGTGTGGTTCCTGCAACCGGAGTGACAATATTTCTTTCTTCTCCAAGAAGAGAATTTACCAATGATGATTTTCCGACATTTGGTCGTCCGACGATCGCTATCCTGGGTAAATCAGGAATAATTCCCGGCTCTTCTTCCGGTAAATTCTTAACAACTGCGTCAAGCAATTCTCCAGTGCCGCTTCCGTTCATAGAACTTAAAGGGAAATAATCTCCAAGGCCAAGGTTATAAAATTCGATGGCATCCATCAATCTTTCGCCATTGTCAACCTTGTTTACGACAAGCATTACTTTCTTTTCTATTCTTCTTAGAAGTGAAGCTACAGATGTATCCAGATCGTGAATACCACAGGTTACATCAACCATGAACATTATAAGATCCGCCTCTTCGATGGCAAGCAGCACCTGCTTATTTATCTCTTCTTCAAAAATATCATCCGAGTTCTGAACATATCCGCCGGTATCAATCACTGAAAAATCGATTCCATTCCAATGCGACACACCATAGTTGCGATCGCGGGTAACTCCGCTTATTTCGTCAACGATAGCTTCTCTTGATTCGGTAAGCCTGTTGAAGAGTGTCGATTTTCCAACATTGGGTCTGCCTACTATTGCAACTATTCTGCTCATAATTAATTTTGAAATTCATCTAACGGTAACCAAATCTTTTAAGAATCAGTGGTTTATCTCTCCAGTCCTTAGTCACTTTAACATATAATTCCAGAAAGACCCTCTTTCTGAAAAAATCTTCCATATCATGTCTGGCTTCGGTTCCCACTCTTTTTAACATAGCTCCCTTGTGCCCGATAATTATACCTTTCTGACTCTCGCGGATTACATGGATAAGTGCCCTTATCTTAATCAGATTCTTTTCATCTGTAAAGCTTTCAATCTCTATCTCAACAGAATAAGGGATCTCTTTTTTATAGTTGACAAGAATTTTTTCGCGGATAATCTCCGAAGCAAAAAACCGTTCGTATTTGTCGGTGAGCTGATCTTTCGGGAAAAATGGAGGGCTTTCAGGCAGTTTTTCCAGAATGGCATTCAGAAGAGCGTGGAGGTTAAAGATCTTAAGAGCAGAAACTGGGATAACAGGTGAATGAGGAAGAGCCAAATGCCAAGATTCAACAATTTTTTCAAGATCATCCTGGTTGGTCAGGTCAATCTTATTTACTGCAATTATAACAGGAACTCCTGATTCTTTGATCTTATCTATATATTCACCTTCATCAGCAGTCTGTTCGGTTACATCTGTTACATATAGTATCAGATCGGCATCGGAGAGGGCAATGTTAACAAAGTTCATCATTGTCTCCTGAAGCTTGTATTGAGGTTTCAGTATACCGGGTGTATCGGAATAGACTATCTGAAAATCATCGCCATTAACGATCCCCATTATGCGGTGACGGGTGGTTTGTGCTTTCGAAGTGATAATAGAAAGCTTCTCACCGACAAGGGCGTTCATAATAGTCGACTTCCCGACATTGGGATTTCCCAGTATATTTACAAAACCTGATCTGTGACTCATCTCCTGTGATTAAAAAATACCCCGTTTAAGCATACTTACCTCTTTATCGGTAAGGAATCTCCACTTTCCACGCTGCACATTCTTTTTGGTAAGTCCTGCAAAATATACCCTGTCGAGCTTCTTAACCTTATAGCCAAGCGTTTCAAACATTCTCCTGATTACTCTGTTTTGTCCAGAGTGAAGTTCTATGCCTATCTGACTTTTATCCTCAGGATCTGCATAAGAGACTGCATCCGCAATAATAGTCTCACCATCAAGCTCCATCCCTTCGGTAAGCTTAAAAAGATCATTTTTGGTGACCGGTTTGTCGAGAAAAACATGATAAATCTTTTTCCTTTTATATTTTGGGTGAGTAAGTTTTCCTGTAAGATCACCGTCATTGGTAAGAAGAAGTACGCCTGTAGTTGCCTTATCAAGTCGTCCTACAGGATAGACTCTTTCAGGACAGCTGTCGCCGATAAGTTCAAGTACAGTATGTTCGGCATGAGGGTCTTCAACAGTGGTAACGAAATCTTTTGGTTTATTCATTAGTATATATACCTTTTTTTCAGCTGAAAGCCTTTTGTTCTTAAATCGAACATCATCGTCATAGCTCACCTTTGTCCCAAGATCTGCCACAAGGTGGCCATTCACTGTTACCAGTCCGTTTTTTATATGCTCATCAGCATCCCTGCGTGAGCAGACACCACTGTTGGCAATAAACCTGTTAAGTCTTATCTGTGAAGTTACCTTTTTTTTGCCCTTTGAAACCTGTTTACCTGGTCTCACAACGGGCTTACCTGCCGATCTATAGCTCTTCATATCCCTACCCTGTGGATTTTCATATTTTCTAGCGAGCCTTCCTGCAGGTCTTCGGTTCTCCATATCAATTAATTATCAGGGTGCAAAGGTACAATTATTTGGCGATATTATGATTTGATGATTTATTTGCACCTTTGTGAATCTGAAAATCTAATCTGCATGGCACTAATAAAATCTATTTCGGGTATCAGGGGAACCATTGGTGGAAAACCGGGAGAAAGCCTCTCCCCGGTTGATATTGTTAAATTCACGGCGGCTTATGGCACATGGGTACAGAGAAGGCATAATAGAGAAGGATTGAAAGTAATTGTGGGTCGTGATGCACGGAAATCAGGAAGTATGGTAAACAATCTCGTAATTACCACTTTGCGTAACCTGGGAATAAATGTAACTGACCTTGGAATGGCAACGACTCCCACTGTAGAACTGGCAGTAACCGGAACTCATGCTGATGGGGGAATAATTATTACCGCGAGCCATAATCCGGCCGAATGGAACGCACTCAAATTACTAAATGAAGAGGGTGAATTTCTTTCATCTCAGGATGGTATGAAAGTTTTGGAGATAGCTGAAAGTGAAGATTTTAATTTTGTTTCACATGATTTTATCGGGTACCTTGAACATGATGATACCTGGGGTCAAAAGCATATTGATCAAATCCTTGGATTAAATCTGGTTGTTATAAAAGAGATAAAAGCCGCAGGGTTCACGGTTGCAATAGATTGCATAAACTCTGTTGGAGGCACAATCCTGCCTCAGTTGCTAAGGTCACTCGGTGTAGACAAAATAATTGAATTAAACATAACTCCTGATGGTAATTTTGCACATAACCCTGAACCACTGCCTGAAAATCTGAAAGGTATCTCGGAGCTTGTTGTTAAGGGAATGGCCGATATCGGGTTTGTTGTTGACCCTGATGTTGACCGTCTGGCTATTGTCTGTGAAGATGGAGCAATGTTTGGCGAAGAATATACACTTGTTGCGATCTCCGATTATATTCTCAAAAATACTCCGGGGAGTACGGTATCTAATTTATCGTCCACAAGGGCATTAAGAGATATAACCACAAAGTATGGTTGCAAATACTACTCATCTGCTGTCGGAGAAGTCAATGTGGTGGAAGAGATGAAAAAAAGAGATGCAGTAATAGGAGGAGAAGGCAATGGAGGAGTAATATACCCTGAACTGCATTATGGCCGTGACGCATTGGCAGGGATAGCTCTCTTTCTTTCGCATCTTGCAAAAAGCAATATGAAATGTTCTTCTCTTCGACAGTTTTATCCTCAATATGTAATTGCCAAGAAGAAACTTGCCGTTTCCCCGGATACTGAGTTTAGCCAGATCGTTAATGCGGTTAAAAGTCATTTTCATGATCATTTAATTGATGAAAGAGATGGACTATGGATTGAGCATCAGAATGGCTGGGTACAGATCAGGAAATCGAATACCGAGCCAATAATGCGAATCTATGCTGAAGGCAGGACAAATCAGGAGGCAGATGATCTGGCAAATACTGTTTTTGAGATTGTTGAAAATCTCTAAATTCATTTTATTTTTTTGGGCCTTCCGGAATAAAACAACCGGAATGGGTGTCTTTAAATCATTAGGTCAAATAAAGGCTTGATGTTAAATATTGTTAATAACTATAAAAAGGATAACTCTTTTTAATATTTTTGAGGCTGTTTTTTTGTATCTATTAATTATTATAATTTCAGATGATCCTAGTCCCGCCTAAGCAGGATGAGCTCTCCCGCCAAAGCGGGACAAGCTATCATAGCATTAAAATCAAATTCTATTTATGATGAAAAGAACGATTATTATTACAGGCATTGGTGTAGTGTTAGCAATTATAGTTCTGATTGTTTTCAGCAAGGCAACCTCGAAGAAAGATGTTGCAAATCTCTATGTTGAATCGGAGAGAGGTCAGTTTGATATAGTAGTCACTACAACCGGCGAATTACAGGCTGAAAATTCAACAGATATCAGGGGGCCTGAATTTTCCCAGCTCAGGAACATAAGGGGAATGGATATAAAGATACAGGATCTGGTACCTGAAGGAACAGAAGTTAAAGAAGGCGATTTTATAGCAACTCTCGACAGAACGGCTTTTGATAACACTCTTAAGGATGAACTTGACAAACTCTTAACTTTTGAGACAAACCTTGAGATGAAGATATTGGATACAGCTGTAACTCTCAGTAGTTTAAGAGATAATATCAAGAATCTCAAATTTACAGTGGAAGAGGCTGAAATAACTCTTCAGCAATCAAAATATGAGCCTCCGACAACAATACGACAGGCTGAGATTTCACTCGACAAGGCTAACCGTTCGCTTGACCAGTCAATAAAGAGTTATTCCTTGAGAATTGAACAAGCCAAATCAGATATGAGAACTAATCGACGCAACTTCACTGAACAACAAAAACGGGTGAGTGATCTGCGGGATCTATTGTCCAAATTTGATATTAAAGCACCTTCCCCGGGTATGGTTATATATAAAAGAGACAGGATGGGTTCAAAAAGAAAAATTGGTTCCACAATAAATCCATGGGATAATGTGGTTGCAACCCTTCCTGACATGTCTTCAATGATATCAAAAACATATGTAAATGAGATTGATGTCAGCAAAGTAAAATCGGGGCAGAAAGTTGAGATCATGGTAGATGCTTTTCCTGAAAAATCCTATACCGGAGTTGTGTCAAGTGTGGCAAATATTGGTGAACAATTGCCCAATACCGATGCAAAAGTATTTGAAGTATTTATTAAAGTTGATGGATCTGATCCTATTTTAAGACCCTCAATGACTACAGGTAACAAGATAATCACCAAAACTATCAGTGATGTTATTTTTATACCGCTTGAAAGCGTACAGGCAGGAACCGATAGTATACCGTTTGTATATATTAAAAACGGGAATCGACAGGTTGTTGTTCTGGGGGAATCGAACGAAAACAATGTTATCATTGACCAGGGATTGGAACCCGGAACCCAGATATATCTCAGCACCCCTGAAGAACCGGGGAAGTTCACTTTAACCGGTGAGGAGTTGATCCCTGTGATCAGGGACCGTGCAAGAGCGAAAAAAGCGGAGGAGCAACGCCAAAGAGAGGAATCAGTAATGGCCAGAGAACAGAGAGATATTATGATGGGAGGGGAGAGGAAAATGAACATTAGTCCTGAAATGATTCAGCAGTTCCAGAGCATGAGGGGAAATCAATCGGGACAAGGTAGATCCATAGATACCGCAGCAAAACGCAGAATGATGAACTTGCGTAATAGCCAGCCAGGTGTTGTCAGGGATACTTCAGCACGGCGCAGTACAAATACACAAGGTCAGCAGAAAAAAGAACAAAACACAGCATCTCCTGCCAAGGCCACAATTAAGAATCAATAATTAAAAAGGAAACAAAATGTTCAAATTTATCTTACGATATTTCCATGATATTGAAATTGCTGTTGAATCAATAGTCTCAAACAAGCTGAAATCTATGCTTACAGCCCTGGGAATCATATTTGGTGTGGCTGCGGTTATTGCAATGCTGGCAATAGGAAAAGGTGCTAAGATGGAGATTATGGAACAAATGAAAATGGTTGGGGTGAACAATATTCTGATAAATCCGGTCATTGAAGACAAATCTTCTTCAACTGAAGAGGGAGAGAAACAGCAAAAGAAATTCTCAAGAGGATTGAACCTTCTTGATGTGGAAGCCATTAAGGAAACACTTCCTTCAGTTAAAAGAATAAGTCCTGAGATATCATTTAATTCAATAGCAATGATGAACGGAGTCAAATATACTGCCAAGCTTGTGGGAGTTTCAAATGATTATTTTTATCTCTACAACCTGCCTTTGGTTGGGGGAGCTTTTTTTAACGCTTATCAGGAAGAAAATGGTATACAGGTTTGTATTATCGGTGCAAATATCAGGGCAAAATTCTTTAGCAAAGTAGATCCACTTGGGCAGTATATCAAATTCAATGGCATCTGGCTGAAAGTTATCGGGGTACTTCAGAAAACCAACGTCAGTCTTACCGGCTTTGAAGAAAAAGGGGTAAATGTTTATAATGATAACATTTACATACCTATTCAGACTATGCTTTTAAGATATCAGAACAGGGCACTTATTAATACAAAAATGGTATCGGAAGCCAGTTCTATTCAATTTTTCGGGGGTCATGATATGCACAGAGTTGTTGTAAGCAGTTCTAATGCCGGAAGTGATGCTGAGACCAATTATAACCAGCTTGACAGGATAGTTGTTCAGGTAACTGAAACAGAGCAGCTGCAGCCTACAACTGAAATTCTCAGCAGGATGCTTACAAGGCGGCATACAGGAGTAAAAGACTTTGAGATAACGATTCCGGAATTACTTCTTAAGCAACAGCAGAGGACAAAAGATATTTTCAATATTGTTCTCGGAGCAATTGCAAGTATCTCACTCATAGTTGGAGGTATCGGTATTATGAATATCATGTTTGCCTCTGTAATGGAGAGGATCAAGGAGATCGGTACCCGAATGGCGATTGGAGCCAAAAAAATGGATATTGTTGTACAGTTTCTTTCTGAAGCAGTTCTAATAAGTGTATCCGGAGGTTTTATCGGAATTTTCTTTGGAGTGATAATGGCAAAACTGATAGAGCAAATAGCAGGAATTATGACAATTGTCTCCTTTTTCTCAGTATTTATTGCTTTCGGTGTTTCTGCAGCCGTTGGAGTAATTTTCGGCTACTCCCCTGCAAAGAGGGCATCAGAAAAAGACCCGATCGAATCATTGAGGTATGAATAAACTATTAAAAATGAAGAAATTACTATTATTTTCCATGATAGCTGTGCTTCTCTTTTCATCTATGAGAATTGAGGCACAGGAGGTTAAACAGCTTACTTTTCAGGAGGTTATTAAGCTTTCTGAAGAGCAATCACCCAATGCCCTGATGGCTAAACATCGGTTCCGTGCCAGCTACTGGCAGTACAGGACATTTGTTGCTCAGTACAGACCATCACTGACACTTACAGGAACAACTCCGGATTACAGCAACTCTTATGATAAAGTGTGGAACTCCCAGACTGAAAGTTATGATTACAGGGCCACAAATACTCTCAGCAATCTGGGTTCACTTTCTCTGGCTCAGAATATCGGTTTCACGGGTGGTTCAATATCATTGAATTCGGACCTTACCGTATTTAATGATTTTGAGAATTCTTCTAAAAAGTACATAACTGCTCCGTTAAGTATAGGGTTAACCCAGCCATTATTCAGATATAATCCCCTGAAATGGCAGAAGAAAACTGAACCATTGAAATTTGAAGCAGCTAAGAAGACCTTTCTGGCAAACATAGAATCTGTTCATCAGCAGGCTGTTATGAATTTTTTCTCTCTCGCGACGGCTCAGATAAACAAGCAGATATCAGAGATGAATTACTCTAACGCTGATACACTCTGGCGAATTGCAAAGGGACGTTATGAGCTGGGAACAATTGCTGAAGATGAACTCCTTCAGATGCAGCTTTCGTGGCTCAACGCAGAAACCGCCAGGAAAGAAGCTGAAATGAATTTAAGAGACAGGGAGATACGTCTGAGATCATTTCTTGGCTTCAATGAGAATGTAAGGCTTGAACTTATTATTCCTGATGTGATTCCTGAATTGCAGGTCAGTACCCAGGAGGTCTTTGACCTCGCCATGGCAAACAATCCGGAGATGCTCACTCAGCAACTCACCTTACTGACTGCCCAGAGCAGCGTTGCCCAGGCAAAAGCAGAAAGGGGTCTTAATGCAAACCTGGTAGCCTCTTATGGTTTACGCGATCAGGATCCGAAATTTTATCTTGCATATTCAGATCCTGACCAACAGAGGCGAGTCAGGGTGGGATTTACTATGCCTATCCTTGACTGGGGCCTTGGACGTGGAAAATACAAAATGGCACAATCGAGCCTGGAGCTTGCCCAGGTTCAATCACAACAGGCAATTGTTGACTTCCAGCAGAATCTTTATCTCGATGTGGAACAGTTTAACCTGCAGGCAGCACAGGTCGGGATTGCGGCTAAATCTGACACCGTGGCTCAAAAAATGTTCGAAGTAACTAAACAAAGATTTCTTATCGGAAAAATTGCAGTACTCGAACTGAATAATGCTGATACAAAAAAAGACCAGAACAGGAGAGCATATGTTCAGTCATTGCAGAATTACTGGAACTATTTCTATAATCTCCGTAACCTGACTTTGTTCGATTTTATAAACAAGAAACCGCTTGAGACTGATTATGATAAACTGCTTCAATAACAGGTAGTTATTAAATGTTTAAAAAAAGGCAGAAGTGAAAGGATGTCTTCAATCTCATTAATTCATATCTTTTTAATTTGAACTTTTTTGTAAAATTTTAATATCTTTGCGCCTCAATAAAGTAGAATAAGAAAATAAATATCAAAATAATCCCAAAAGAACAGACAAATGCAGAATAAAGCAGCTATCATCATTCTGGCAATTGCATTAGGGTTGGTATCAATTTATCAGCTTTCATTTACAGGTGCAACCTACAAGGTAAAAAAAGATGCCAGGAATTATGCAAAAGGTGATCTTGTAAAAGAAAGTGCTTACCTCGATTCAATTTCCACATTACAAAAGGAGCAATGGAGTTTTCTGGGAAACACTTTCAAAGAGTGTCAGAAAAAAGAGCTGAACCTGGGACTCGACCTTAAAGGTGGTATGAACGTGATCCTTGAGGTATCCGTTGAAGATATCTTAAAAGCACTATCCAACTATAATCCCGATAAAACATTCAACACCGCTCTTGCAAGAGCACGGCAGCTTCAGAAAGAGAGTCAGTCTAATTATCTTACTCTTTTCGGCAGATCTTTTCAGGAAAATGACCCGAATGCCAAACTGGCATCTATCTTTGGTACCGTCGACCTTAAGGAAAAGATCAATTTCAATTCCACAAACGAAGAGGTATTAAAGGTTCTTGATGGTGAAGTATCAGGAGCTATAACCAATGCATTCAACATCCTGAGTACAAGGATAGACCGCTTTGGTGTTGTTCAGCCCAGTATTTCTGAGCTCTCAACAAAAGGACGTATACTGATTCAGCTCCCGGGTCAGACTGATCCTAAAAGAGTACGTGAGCTTCTTCAGGGAACAGCTAATCTTGAATTCTGGGAGACTTATGAGAATGGTGAGATCATCGGCTATCTTTCTGCTGCAAATAATCTTCTGAAAGAAATTAAGGCGAATACTGAGAATGTAAGCGCTGAGACTAAAGAATCTCCTGTAGCCGGTGCCGTTACTGACACAACCAAAAAAGATCAGTCGCTTCTCGATCTGATTGAAAAAGATACAACACAGGCTGCTGAAGCTACCACACGTGAAGAGTTTACCCTTCAGAATCCTTTGTTTGGTCTCCTTAGTCCACGGGTAAACGCAGAGGGGCAACCATTGCCATCAAGTATGATCGGGCTTGCAAGTTCAAAAGATACCGCAAAAGTGAACAGTTTTTTGAATATGAATCAGATTAAAGCACTGTTCCCCCGCGATCTTAAATTAATGTGGAGCCAGAACCCTTATAAATATGACCCCACAAAAACATTATACGAACTTCATGCAATAAAAGTTACAACCCGCGACGGACGTCCACCTCTCGACGGAGATGTTATTACTTCAGCCAGAACCTCATCAGGAGTTACCGGTTCTGAAGTGAAAGTTGATATGTCGATGAATGCCGAAGGTGCAAAGACCTGGGCAAGAATGACGCGCGAAAATATAAATCGTTGCCTGGCAGTTGTTCTTGATGGGTATGTCCGCTCATATCCAAGAGTTCAGAATGAGATCACAGGCGGTAATACAGAAATAACAGGCGATTTCACAATTGAGGAGGCAGATGATCTTGCAAACATTCTTAAATCAGGTAAACTTCCTGCTCCGGCAAGAATAATATCAGATACCGTTGTCGGTCCGACATTGGGTAAAGAGGCAATCAAAGCAGGCTTTATCTCCTTTATAATTGCATTTGCGTTGGTACTTTTATACATGGTATTTTATTACAGCAAGAGTGCGGGGACCATATCCGATATAGCTCTTTTTTCCAATATCTTCCTTCTTTTCGGAGTTCTTGCATCACTGAGTGCAGTTCTTACCCTACCCGGAATTGCAGGTATCGTACTGACAATGGGTATGGCAGTTGACGCCAACGTGCTTATTTACGAACGTATAAGGGAGGAACTCAGAAACGGCAAAGGAATTAAGCTGGCTATTGCAGATGGATACAAAATGGCATATTCCGCTATTATCGACTCAAACGTAACAACGATACTTACCGGTATTGTACTTTATGTGTTTGGAACTGGTCCGATAAAAGGTTTCGCAACAACTCTTGTAATAGGTATTCTTACCTCTCTGTTTACAGCGATCTTTATTACACGGCTTATCTATGAGTTCCTTCTCAAGAGAAATACAAAACTTACATTCGATATTAAACTTACAGCCAATATCCTGAAACATACTAAGATAGATTTTATCGGGATGAGGAAGTATTTTTATGCTGCTTCAATTGCTGTTACAGTTTTAGGTGTCGGATCGTTATTGGTCAGAGGACTAAGCCAGGGTATTGATTTTACCGGAGGCCGTACATTTGTAGTCCGATTTGACCAGAGTGTTAAGACTGCTGATGTGGCAAAAAACCTCACAGGTGTTTTTGGAGAGATGCCACAGGTGGTGACTTTTGGCAGCGACAACCAGGTAAAAATAACTACAAAATACAAGATCGAGGAGTCGGGAGTTGAAGATGAAGTTGATACAAAACTGTATGAAGGTTTGAAAGGAATGGTTGGAAGTGATCTCGGAAGAGATGCATTTCTTTCAAAATACAGGGTCAGTTCAGAGACCATAGGACCGGCAATTGCTACCGACATTAAAATAAAAGCAATATATGCTGTTGTAATAGCACTTATAATTATTTTCTTATACATTTTCATGAGGTTCCGTAACTGGCAATATGGATTTGGCGCTGTGGCTTCTCTGTTCCATGATACTTTATTTGTGATAGGGATTTATTCACTTTTATGGGGAATAATGCCATTTTCGATGGAGATAGACCAGGCTTTCATAGCTGCAATCCTTACTGTTATTGGTTATTCTGTTAACGATACTGTTATCGTATTCGACAGACTCAGGGAGTATATTCCGCTCTATCGGAAAAGGCCATTTAAGGAGGTGCTTAATATGGCTATGAACGCAACCTTAAGTCGTACTATCAATACTTCACTGACCACATTACTCACGGTTGTTGCGATATTCATTTTCGGAGGAGCAGTTATCCGCGGATTTGTTTTCGCCCTGATGATTGGTATAGGAGTTGGTACATATTCTTCAATATTCATTGCTTCGATGCTTATGTACGACACAACTCCGAATAAAGATGCAGGTCTTGATTTAAAAACCAAAATTCAGGCTTAGATTGATAACACTATATTATAATTAAGCTGTCCTGTCTGGGCGGCTTTTTTATTTCCAATGGAAATTTTATCTCTATGAATATCATTAAACTTTCCTAACTTTGCCTTTCATAAATAAAGGAAGAATTATTACAGTTTTTTATGAGCGGACAGGAAATATTTGTTATTATCATTGTTGCCCTTCTTCTTTTTGGCGCCGAGAAGCTTCCGGATATTGCTAAAACTCTGGGAAAGGGAATGCGAGATTTTAGAAAGGCCACCGATGAGATAAGGAGAGAGCTGGAGACAAGCACTAAAGATATACGGCAGGATTTGAGTGATGTTACAGATTCATTAAAGAGAGATGTAACCGATCTATCAAACAATATCACAAAAGATGTAAACGAGGTTTCTGATTCCATCCGGAACGACATGAATGATGTTACCTCCAAAATCCGGCAGGATATGAATGAGGTTACTGATACCATTCAGAAGGACGCAAGTGAAGTTACAGATAATATTCAGAAGGATGTGAATGAGGTTACGGATAGTATTAAGAAAGATGTGAATATCGTTTCTGATGGGAATTACAGAGAGGTGAGTGATTAGTACGATACATTTTTTCTGCTCCCGGATTTTTTAACCGGATTCCTTTTCCATGAATAATTATTGTATTGGCCTTCAGAAAGCACTATGATAAGAACAACCGGTATTACAAAAGCATACGGAGAGCTTAAGGTTCTTAAAGGGATCGATATACAGATTGAAGATAAGGAGGTTGTCTCAATAGTAGGAGCCAGCGGTGCCGGGAAAACAACTCTGCTTCAGATAATCGGAACACTTGACCGCCCTGATGGCGGCTCAATATTTTATAACGGTTCGGATATAAGTCGTCTCAAAGGAAAAGCTCTTGCCGCTTTCCGGAATAACAATATAGGATTTGTTTTTCAGTTTCATCAGCTTCTTCCTGAATTTACAGCTCTGGAAAATGTATGTATTCCTGCATATATAGCTGGTAAAAGTAAAGCTGAGGCTGAAAACAAGGCAACTGAACTTCTTGGATTTCTTAACCTTTCTGAAAGACTCGAGCATAAGCCTTCAGAACTCAGCGGTGGTGAGCAACAACGTGTTGCTGTTGCCCGTGCGCTGGTAAATAACCCCTCGGTTATTCTTGCTGATGAACCATCTGGGAATCTCGACACAGAGAATAAAAATGAACTTCATAAATTATTCTTTAAACTCAGGGATACCTTTGGCCAGACTATCATAATAGTTACACATGACCGACAGCTTGCCGGCATGTCGGACAGGATACTTCAGATTAAAGACGGACTTATTGTAAATGAGTCTTAAAAAGTCATAGCCCGGGATGGGTGTATTTTATTAAAATCATCCTTTACTTAATTACAAAAAAACTATTAGACATCCTTGACTTTATTACAAGTAGGACACATTTCTGTCCTTACTTTGTAAAAAACGTGAACAAAACATCGTGATTGTCCAACACCCCAATCTGTTACAACTTTTACAAATAAATGCCCTCAATTTGTTACAACATTTTCTATAAATTACCCACAATCTGTTACATTTTTGATTATATTTGCCTCTCAAACCAACAGTGTCAATTAAGTGTTCAGAAGGGATATTCTACAGGAATTAAAAGAATGGGCGGCAAAATCAAACCGTAAACCATTGGTAATGAGGGGTGCACGGCAGGTGGGAAAAACCACAGCCATTGAAATGTTCTCAAAAGATTTCGACCAGTCTATAAATTTGAATTTAGAGAAAGCAAGTGACAGGGAAATATTTGAAAAAGAATACCCTTTTCCTGATTTGCTTACTTCCCTGTTCATATTTGCAGGTAAAAAGCGTACCGGAGGAAGAACCCTTATTTTTATTGATGAAATCCAGAACTCTCCAAAAGCAATGGCGTTGTTGCGGTATTTTTACGAAGAAGCGAACGACTTGTACGTAATAACCGCCGGGTCGTTGCTCGAAAGCATCATGGACAGAAAGATTTCGTTCCCTGTAGGCCGTGTTGAATATATGGCAATGCATCCCTGTTCATTCAGGGAGTTTCTTTATGCCACCGGGAACAGTCAATTGGTAGAAGTGCTCGAAAAACCGGAAGTTCCCGGATTTTTACATTCGCAGTTACTCTCCTTGTTTAAAAAGTATGCCACCATTGGCGGAATGCCCGAAGTGGTGAACCTTTATGCGCAGAAAAATGATATTACGTCGCTGGATGCGGTATATACCAGTCTGATTCAATCCTATTCCGATGATGTTGACAAATATGCGGCTTCAGCTGCACAGGTTCAATACGTTCAGCATGTTATTACAAATGTTTTCAGGGAAGGTGGTACAAAGGTCACTTTCGAAAAATTTGGCAACTCGGGTTATCGTTCACGTGAAATGAGGGAGGCATTCCGGATGGTTGAAAAAACCATGCTGATAAAACTAGTATATCCATGTACATCGGTAAAAATGCCAATAAAGCCAAACCTGGGCCGAAAGCCGAGGTTACATGTACTCGATACGGGGTTGATAAACCACTCGCTAAAAATCATGGGCGAACTTATATTTAACAACGATATCAGCGAAGCACATCTGGGTATCATAGCCGAACATATTGTTGGGCAGGAATTGCTGGCAACCGATTTTTCCCTAAGCAATGATCTTTATTTCTGGACACGCGAAAAAACCGATTCCAGCGCTGAAGTGGACTACATTCTTCCTTATAAAAGTAAACTCATTCCCATCGAAGTTAAGTCGGGAAGTATTGGCAAGCTACGGTCGCTCCATCAGTTTATAGAAAATGCACCCCACGCAATTGCTGTGCGCGTATATCAGGGTGAGTATTTGGTGCAAAAAGCCAAAACTATTTCTGGTAAGGAATTTACTCTCCTGAACCTGCCCTTTTATCTCGTTCACCGAATCGAGCTAGAATTGGATAAGATACTGTAATGAGTTTTTAGAGACAGTGGCATGAAGTTAAAAAAATCGGAGATGAAGGAATTTCTGAATGAAAAGGTTGAATTATATAACAGACCTGCTTTCATTGAACTTGATCCTATAAGCATTCCTCATAGATATTCAAAAAAGGAAGATATCGAGATTTCAGGATTTCTGGCAGCAACAATAGCCTGGGGAAATCGTAAAATGATCCTCCGGAATGCAAATAGAATGATGGCTTTACTCGATGATTCTCCATATGATTTTATAATGAATTCCGGAGAACAGGATTTAGAACGGATAGAAGGTTTTGTTCACCGCACCTTTAATTCTGCTGACCTCATCTATTTTATAAAGGCATTAAAGCACATATACCTTAAAAAGGGCGGATTGGAGAGTATCTTCAATGAATACAGCACCATCGATTCGCTGCAAACTGCAATACATGAGCTTAAAAAAATATTCTTTGAGTTGCCACACAACAGGCGAACAGAGAGACATATTTCAGATCCTTTTAAAGGATCGGCGGCGAAAAAGTTGAACATGTTCCTACGGATAATTAAGGTAGCAGATTAATCAAACACCCCAATCTGTTACAATTTTTACAAATAGTTGCCCACAATCTGTTACAACATTTTCTATAAATTACCCCCAATTTGTTACATTTATGATTATATTTGCTTCTCAAACCAACAATGTCAATTAAGTGTTCAGAAGGGATATTTTACAGGAATTAAAAAAATGGGCAACAAAATCAAACCGCAAACCATTGGTATTGAGGGGTGCACGGCAGGTGGGAAAAACCACAGCCATTGGAATGTTCTCAGAAGATTTTGAACAGTATATCAATTTGAATTTAGAGAAAACAAATGACAGGGAAATATTTGAAAAAGAATACCCTTTTTCTGATTTGCTTACTTCCCTGTTCATATTTGCAGGTAAAAAGCGTAGCGGAGGAAGAACCCTTATTTTTATTGATGAAATCCAGAACTCTCCAAAAGCAGTAGCGTTGTTGCGGTATTTTTACGAGGAAGCGAACGACTTGTATGTAATAACCGCCGGGTCTTTGCTCGAAAGTATCATAGACAGAAGGATTTCGTTCCCTGTGGGCCGCGTTGAATACATGGTAATGCATCCCTGTTCATTCAAAGAGTTTCTGTATGCCACAGGGAACAGTCAATTGATAGAAATGCTTGAAAAACCGGAAGTTCCCGGATTTTTACATTCGCAGTTACTCTCCTGGTTTAAAAAGTATGCTACCATTGGCGGAATGCCGGAAGTGGTGAACCTTTATGTACAGAATAGTGATATTACGTCGCTGGATACTGTATATAACAGTCTGATTCAATCCTATTCCGATGATGTTGACAAATATGCGGCTTCAGCAGCACAGGTTCAATACATTCAGCATGTTATTGCAAATGTTTTCAAGGAAGGTGGTACAAAGGTTACTTTCGAAAAATTTGGCAACTCGGGTTATCGTTCGCGTGAAATGAGGGAAGCCTTCCGGAAGGTTGAAAAAACCATGCTGATAAAACTGGTATATCCATGTACATCGGTAAAAATACCTGTAAAGCCAAACCTGGGAAGGAAGCCGAGGTTACATGTGCTCGATACGGGATTGATAAACCATTCGCTAAAAATCATGGGCGAACTTGTATTTAACAAAGATATCAGCGAAACACATCTGGGTATCATAGCCGAACATATTGTTGGGCAGGAATTGCTGGCAACCGGTTTTTCCATAAGCAATGATCTTTATTTTTGGGCACGCGAAAAAGCTGATTCCAGTGCTGAAGTGGACTACATTCTTCCTTATAAAAGTAAACTCATTCCCATCGAGGTTAAATCAGGAAGTATCGGTAAGTTGCGATCGCTCCACCAGTTTATGGAAAATGCACCTCACGCAATTGCTGTACGTGTATATCAGGGCGAGTATTTGGTGCAAAAGGCCAAAACCTTTTCAGGTAAAGAATTTACTCTCCTGAACCTGCCCTTTTATCTCGTTCACCGAATCGAGCGAGAATTGGATAAGATACTGTAATGGGTTTTTATAGACAGGGGCATGAAGTTAAAAAAATCGGAGCTGAAGGAATTCCTGGATGAAAAGGTTGAATTATACAACAGACCTTCTTTAATTGAACTTGATCCTATTAGTATCCCGCATAGATATTCAAAAAAGGAGGATATCGAGATTTCAGGATTTCTGGCAGCAACTATTGCATGGGGAAATCCTTTAGTGGAGAGAATATACAAAATACATACTATACGACTACTCCTATCCCTGCATTTACAATAACAGAAGGAATAGTTATAATTGATGGCTATGTTACAGCTACCGGTGGAAAATCAGATAAGATAACCTTCACAATGACAGACACCAGGAAAGCCGGCAAGGCATACAAAGTAAGTGGATTCCGCCGTACCCGCTGGCTCGATGATGAAGTTTAAAAGGGGGACTATACTAGTTTTGATCTAAGCCATGTTTCATATATAACGGAAATTGAATCACAATATTCCACAGAGTTTCATACGCTCTTAGTTTTAGGTTATAATTTAACAATGAAACATGGTTTTCTTTTTGAATAGTATATGACTATCGGCAATTATAAATATAAATGTTTCTGTGCTTGGAAATCAATTATTTGCCCCAACCCTAAAGGGAGTAATTGATTTTCTTCGCGCCCTTTAGGGTAAGGGGCTAACGAAGAAAATCAATGAAGCTATCTATATGATTCCTGATACTCATAAAAAATAAATCAAATTATAATCTACCCTGTTTATTTGATCGTGAAGAAATTTGAAATATCTTTACATAAATGCTTCTTGATTAAAGAAATAATTAATGAATTCAGGTTTAAAAACCTTTATACAAATTCATAGTGGAAAAAGCTTTATCCGGATCAAATACTCTGATATGTTAAAAACACTTTATAACAGGCACCAATATTTTTTTAACATGCTGGCAGTGCTGTTATTAATGATAATAACCAGAGCGTTGGATTGGTTTGCCTGGACTCCTCCATATCCCGACAAAACAAAAGATGTTATAATAGATCGTCTGTTTGAATTCTTTTCTTTCCTGCCATTTGTTTTCTTGTTCATATATAGCTACAGTTGGGCAATTAAAAGAAAGTATTCTGTTCTGCTCTATTCTTTCATTATTGTATATACTGTTTTTGGGCCAAGTCTATTCCTGTTTTTAAGTACCTGGATTGAAACTGCTCTATGGAGTAAGAAGGTTCTGCCTTTTACTTTTGATTTAGTTAAAAAATATTCACCCGGAGTCAGCCTTGTTCTTTTATTTTTAAGCGCTACATTCTACCTTACTCATCTCTTACTTAAGATTGCTAAACAAAGAGAAACAGCTCACAAAGCAGAGACATTGGCCAAAGATGTTCAGCTTAAAATGCTCCGTTACCAGATAAATCCTCATTTTTTATTTAATGTGCTGAATTCAATCTATACTTTAATAGATGAAAATAGTAATAAGGCTAAAAAGCTTGTAATAGATATGTCCGAATATTACCGGTATACCCTTAACAAACAACAACAAAATATTCCAATTGAAAAAGAGGTTGAGTCAATAATGAAATATCTCGAAATCCAAAAAACAAGATTTGAGGAGGAGTTTCAATATGAGATATCAGTTGAAGAAACAACAAAATTAATATTGATACCCTCATTTATAATTCACCTGCTGATTGAAAACGCCGTAAAATATGGAACCAAGACAGAGAAGAAAAAATTAATCATCTGTCTTTCGACCAGACTTATCAACAACAGGCTTTTTATAAAAGTCTCAAATACAGGCAAACTTTTGATTCCCGCTCCTTCATCCGAAATAAACCGTAATGGAACCAGTAATGGTATTGAAAACTTAAAAAACAGGCTTGCATTATATTACAATGATAAATTTTCTTTTTCACTTAAAGAGGAAGATGGATGGGTTGTTGCGGACATTGAAATTTATAATATAACTACCTGATGGCAAACCTAAAAGCTATTATTGTGGATGATGAGAGGCTGGCCAGACTTAATTTGAAGAAGTTATTGGAACCTTACTCCGAAATAGAAATTGTTGGAGAAGCAAGTTCATGTAAAGGCGCCATTGATATGATCAACCAGTATAATCCTGAGTTGATTTTTCTTGATATCCAGTTAAGCGGAGAAACAGGTTTTGATTTATTGGAGATAATAGATAATTCAATAAAAATAATTTTTGTGACAGCATATGATGAGTATGCCATACGTGCCTTTGAGGTTAATGCAATCGATTACCTTCTAAAACCTGTAAACCCTGAAAGGCTAAAAGTATCAATAGAGAGGGTGATAATCAGGGAAAAGACACAAAAAAGTGGACCAAAGGGCTATGAATATTCTGACAGTATTTATGTACACTTAAATAATTATGCTTCCAGATTCATAAAAATCAGCTCAATAACTTTTATTGAACCGGTTGGCAATTATTCCAAAATCGTTACCATTGAAGGCAAACATTGTCTGGTTTTAAAAACCCTGAAGCAATGGCAGGAAGAACTTCCTGATAATAATTTTGTAAGGATACACCGATCAAGTATTGTTAATATCGAACATGTAGAACGTATTGAAAAAAAATCAAATACCCAACACATGGCTTTTTTGAAAAACATAGTTGAACCGCTTGAAGTAAGCCGCAGGTATGCCAAAAAGCTAAAAGCTTTGAATTAGGTATTGCTGCTTTATTCCCTTAAAATACCACTTATCATATTATCTGACCACTAATCATTTTTTCCTTTGATTAGGCATAATGCATTATTTTCTTTGCTGCTATTATTCATTAATAGAAAAGTTTTTTATAATAATTAAATTTAACTGACACAATGAAAAAGTTTATTTCAACAACATTAATGATTGCCGTGTTCACTACACTGGCTTTCAGTCAAAACCTCACACAAATAGTACGAGGTACCATAGTTGATGTCGATAGTAAATTGCCGTTACCGGGTGCCACTTTAGTGATACTTGGTACCAACCCATTGGTTGGGACATCAACAGATATGAACGGTATTTTCAGATTTGAAAACATACCAATTGGTAGAATTAAATTACAATTATCTTATATGGGTTATGAAGCTAAAACCATTTCAGATATTGTAGTAAACTCTGGTAAAGAGGTAGTCTTAGATTTCACCATGCAGGAATCTGTTACAAAAATGGATGAAGTTGTCGTTAAGGCATACAAAAATAAAGGCGAAGCAATAAACGAAATGTCTCAGTTAAGTGTACATTCCATTACCCTTGAAGAAACTAAACGTTTTACCGGAGGGATGGACGATCCTGCCCGTGTTGTTTCCAGTTTTGCAGGAGTAGCCAGTACGCCCGACGGAAGTAGCGACATTATAGTAAGGGGAAACTCACCAAAATACATGCAATGGCGTTTGGATGGAGCAGAAATTCCAAGTCCGTACCATATGGATGATCAAAATTCTTCATTTGGAGCGCTTACAGCTCTAAACAATAATTTATTAGCCACTTCCGATTTTTATACCGGAGCCTTTTCGTCGGAATATGGCGATGTAATATCGTGTGTTTACGATGTAAAACTCAGGTCGGGAAATAACGAAAAGTTTGAAGCAACCGGCGGGATTGGTTTAATGGGTACAGAACTTACCCTGGAAGGTCCATTTAAAAAAGGATATGCAGGCTCATACCTGTTTAATTACAGGTACTCTACAATTTCGTTGATTAAAGATCTGGGTCTGGTGGATGTGCCGGGAGGTGTGAATTACCAGGATGTAACCTTTAAAGTAGTTCTGCCTACTAAAAGAACAGGTACTTTTTCCTTCTATGGCTTGGGAGGTTTAAGTGGTGTTTCAATGGAGAATATGGGGCCAACAGGCCTGGAAACACCGGGCAGAACAAAAACTAATGCTCTTACCAGCAAAGATTTTTACAAGGCAAATTATCTGGCTAATCTTGGAATGAACCATATTTTGTCGCTTAATAAAAATAGCTTTGTTAAAACGTCACTTAATTATTCAGGAACTGGTGCCAACGATGATATTTATGAGACGGATACAATAAAAACATACTACAACGAAGGTGGCCTTACAGGCGATTCCATTTCTCCCAGAATGCACATGATTCAAAGCAGGATTGTGAATTCAGCAATCAGGGGGGCAATTACTTATAGTAATAAAATCAATACAAAAAATAAAATTCAAATAGGCACAAAATACACGCTATATAACTTCAATTACAATCAAAACATCTATAGTAATGAAGAAGCTTCCGTTATTAACGTAAATGACTTTAAAAATAATTTAAGTACAATAAATAATTTTATAAGCTGGAAACACAGTTTAAATGAGAAAATCATTATTGTGGCTGGGTTACATAATATGATTTTTTTAAGCAATAATAAAAGCACACTTGAACCAAGATTAAGTTTAAATTGGAATATTAATAAAACCAATTCAGTGCATGCAGGATACGGTATGCACAGCACAACAGAAAGTGTACATAACTATTTTACCAAAATCCCGCAAGACGATGGTAATTACATTGAACCGAATAAAAACCTCGGATTGTTAAAAGCCCATCATTATGTATTAGGTTATGAAAAACGCTTTACGGAAAATTTAGTGGGGAAAATTGAGGTATACTACCAGTACCTGTACAATTTACCAGTAGAAAACAACGACACCAGTTATTATGCCACCATTAACGAAGGCATAGATTATAAATATGTTGAACTGGTTAATAAAGGCAGCGGTAAAAACTATGGCGTGGAAATTTCCATCGAACGGTTTTTTGATAAAAATTTCTACTTTTTACTAAATAGTTCGCTATTCGATTCGAAATACAAATCGTTGGAAGGGGTGTGGCGAAATACCCGGTATAATAACAAATATATTGTGAATATTCTATTTGGGAAAGAGTTTAGAAACCTTGGTAAAAAACAAAACCAGACCCTGGCATTGAATACAAAAATTTTCTTTGAAGGTGGCCAACGGTATATTCCATTAATTAGAGATGCTCAGGGAAATGTAGCTGTTGAACCCGAAAACGACAGATATTTTGACTATAGCAAAGCATATAACGATAAACTTGACAATATCTTTCTATTGAATTTATCAGTTAGCTACAAGTTCAACAAACCCAGGGCTACACACGAAATTTTCCTGGATCTGATGAACCTTACAAACAGTCAGGCCAGAATGGCTGAATATTATGATGTGAGTAAACCAGGTAACGTAGGCTATACTACTTCATTTGGATTTTTCCCAAACTTAATGTACCGGGTATATTTTTAATTTAAAAAACTAAAAAATGAATCCAAATAAAATGAAAGCCGTTGTGTGCACAAAATACGGACCGCCAGAAGTCCTGCAAATCAAAGAGGTTGAAAAACCTACTCCCAAAAATGATGAAGTGTGTATAAAAATCTACGCTACAGCAGTAACAGCAAGTGACATTTTCATCCGGGGTTCTCAAATACCTATCCAATTCTGGATCCCGATGCGACTAATGCTGGGTTTGACAAAACCGAGAAAGTCTATAATAGGATTAGTGCTGGCAGGAGAAATTGAGTCGGTAGGTAAAAACATAAAAAGATTTAAAATAGGTGACCAGGTTTATGGGCTTACCGGGTTTGGACTTGGGGCATATGCTGAGTACAAATGCATGAAAGAGACAGATTCGAAGCATGGGTGCCTGGGATTAAAGCCAACCAATATAACTTATGAAGAAGCCACTGTAGCTGCTTATGGAGGACTTTTGGCATTTCAATATATGGAAAAGGGAAATATCCATGGCGGACAAAAAGTGCTTATTTATGGAGCTTCCGGGACAACAGGAACAACAGCAATTCAATTTGCTAAGTACCTTGGAACGGAAGTTACTGCGGTATGCAGCACAACAAATCTGGAACTGGTGAAATCGCTGGGGGCTGATACTGTAATTGATTATACCAAAGCGGATACTTTAGACCCAGGTGTTCAATATGATTTTATACTTGATGCCGTTGGCAAAATGAAAACTTCAAAATTGAAAGATGCGTGCAAAAAAGCTCTTGCTCCAAAAGGGAAATACGTATCAATTGACGATGGGAAACTAATGCTAGACTCTAAGCGTCTAGCTTTAATCAAAGAGTTGGTTGAAGCTGGACATATTAAACCAGTTATCGACAGAACCTATCTATTAGAACAAATTGTCGAAGCACATATCTATGTGGGCAAAGGACACAAAAAGGGAGGCGTAGTAATAACTGTAGGTCATAATCAGATAAACCATTTATCATTTTATCTGACCGCTAATCATATTTCCCTTTGTTATAATATACCAAAACATTTGCTTTGTCAGATAAATACCTTTTAATCATTTGTATACTAATGTATTAAAATTTTTATAAAGAAGAAGTGAAAATGTCATTCAGATTGAATTTTAGAATTTTTAATGTATTTGCGAAAAAGTACATTATTAATAAATGGGGGAAGGAATTTTATTCCGCCTACATACGGACGGCAAAGCAGAAACTACGTGAAATTGAATCCGATTTGCCCCCCAAAGTGGATAGTTTCTTTGAGACTGATTATAAGAGCATAGTGGCCTGTGTCCCTATTTATTATGCACTGATGAAACAAAACATTTCCAGAAATGAAATCGATATGGTGATATGGAAGACCATTGAGGGAGTATACAAATTAATGCCTCCGAAGGGTGGAAAGAAGACCTATAAGAAGCTATTGGATGGATGGAAAGCATATCAGAGAAAGGGAGAAATGGGTCTTCTCGGAAAAAACGACTGGGTCCTTGAAATCAAGGAGGAAGATAACGGGTCATATTATTGCCGGGTGACCGAATGCGGAGCACGTAAAATCTTGAATAATAAAGGGTATGATTTCATTTTCCCGTGCATATGCAGGGTCGACCATTTAACGATGAGTTTACGGGGATTCAGGTATGAACGCAACAATACGATAGCCGATAGAGGCGACGCATGCAATAACCGTATTATGGGATTGGGCTTTACGGAATGGGCTCCTGAAAAAGGATTTACTACCAGAAAATAGTTCAGTATTAAAAGTACGAACAACATAAAAATAAATTCATATGGATAAGATTTGGTACAACATTAAAACAGGTTTCAGGTATTTATACAGACAAAAAAGCATTTCATTGATGAATCTATTGGGACTCTCAATCGGAATGTCTGTTGCCATCCTCATTTTCTATTTTGTGAATTTTGAAATGAGTTACGATAATTTCCACAAGGGAGGTAGTCTGATTTACAGGATCATTTCGGTTAATAAAGGTACAGGAGGAACTGATTACAGGGCTACAACACCATTGCCTTTACCTGCTGTTGTAAGGGCAGATATCAAAGATGCTGAAATGACAACGGGATTGACCCTCTTTTTGAGTGATGATGAACCGGTTCAGATTGCCGATCAATCCTTTTTTAATCTGACTGGCTACACTGCTGACTCATGTTTTCTGAAAATGTTTAATTTTCCATTGATAAGTGGCGATCCAAACACGGTTTTTAACAATCCGGGAGAAGTTGTACTTACCAGGAACACTTCAAAAATATTATTTGCGAATGAAAGCCCTTTAGGGAATGAGTTGACAATCGGAGATTACAGTTTCACTGTGACTGGTATTTTAAAGGATTTGCCTGAGAATTCGATATTTAAATTTGATCTTCTTGTCTCTGACCACATTCTAAAAAAGATACATCCCGATCTTGCTAATATGTGGTGGGGAGGAGGAGCAATGACTTTTGTAAAAATATATCCGGATCAGAATATAAATTCAATTAAGTCAGGTCTTGCCGCTATCCCGGGGAAATATTTTCCTGATTACCTCAAAGGCAGAGAAAGCTATGATGTCCAGTCTCTGGATAAAATCCATCTTGATAATCATATATCGGGTGATGTCATACCCCCGGTTTCAGTAAATTATCTTTACATTCTGCTTTTAATAGCCACAGCAGTTTTATTTATTGCCTGCGCCAACTTTGTAAATCTTACTGCAAGTCAATCAGAAAAACGGGGCAGAGAGACCGGGCTACGTAAGCTTGCAGGGGGCAGTAGATTTCAGATTTCGTGCTTATTTATTGGTGAGGCAGTTACCCTCTCTTTGATTGCATTGGTTTTGACAGTATTTCTTGCAAAACTGTTTTTACCATGGTTTAATGAATTATCTCAACGGAATATGGATATCAATTTTGCTGAGGGTAAGATCATTTTGTCTGTTTTGCTTTTCGGGATCCTTACGGGAATTCTGTCAGGTATCTATCCTGCACTTCTTTTCTCAAAATATCAACCGATAGAGATACTTCATAAACGGATTACGCCCCGAGGTAACAAAACAGGAATCAGGAAAGGTTTTATTATCGCTCAGTTTCTAATTACCATAATACTTATTATTTCGCAACTATTTATTACCAGACAGATTTCATTCATGAAGAATCATGAACTGGGATTCAAGGAAGAAAACCTTGTATCGGTTCCGATATCTGTTAAAGATGAAAGCAACCGCCTGGCATTTGCAAAGCTGTTTGCCGAGAGCCTCGAAAGAGAGGCTGCAGCCTACAATATAACAGGAGTCTCACTAACAGAGAACGTACCCGGACGAAACTTCCCTAACAGATTTGCTGCTATTCCTGAGGGATCGTCGCCGGAAGACTCAAGAGAAATAGTAGTAACATCTGTTGATGAACATTTTTCAGATGTATTTCAGGTACCTGTAATCAATGGTAGAATACTAACGGATACTATTGCAACTGACAGGTTCAAAAATGTGATGATTAATGAAACAGCAGGAAGAAAGTTAGGATGGGACAACCCTGTCGGTAAAAAGCTCCGGTTTAAACATGAAGAAGAACCGGTAACAGTTATTGGTGTAATAAAAGATATTAATATAAGGTCGTTGCAAACAAAGGTTGAACCTGTAGTGTATCGTTATACAGGTGCAAACTGGCTTGCGGGTTATGTGACCCTGCGGATAGATCAAAAGTATTATTCACAAACTATTCAATTCATGAAGAAAACCTGGGAAGAGTTAGCACCGGGTGCCCCCTTTCAATACTTCTTCATTAAAGATAAATATATTGAAAGATACAGGGATGAAGAAAGGCTGTCAAAAATTGTCGGAACCTTTACCATAGTAGCTATTTCCCTTTCGTGCCTTGGATTATTTGCATTGATTGCCTATTTGTCAATTCGACGTACCAAGGAAATTGGAATCCGCAAAATTAACGGCGCCAGAATTATCGAAGTTATGTATATGCTCAGCATCGACTTTATTAAATTGGTGGCCATTGCTTTTATTATTGCCTGCCCGGTTGCCTGGTACACCATAAATAAATGGTTACAAAGCTTTGCTTATAAAACAGAGCTCAGCTGGTGGATCTTTGGTTTATCAGGAATCATTGCGCTGGGGATTGTTTTATTAACTGTAAGCCTTCAAACCTGGAGGGCAGCTACCAGGAACCCGGTAGATGCATTAAGGCATGAATAAAACACTATAGGATAGTTAGGCGTCATAATATGCTGATAATAAACAAAATAAAAATCCCGATAATATGGAAAAAATGAAAGCTGTTGTATACAACAAAAAAGGTTCACCTGAAAAACTTATCTTTTGTGAAACTGATAAGCCTGTTCCAAACGACGACGAAGTTTTAATAAAAGTACATGCAGTTTCATTAAATGCAGCTGACTACCGTTCTATGAAAATGGGAATAATCCCCAAGAGAAAAATATTTGGGGCCGATATATCAGGCAGAATCGAAATCGTTGGTAAAAATATTACTCAATTTAAACCCGGGGATGAAGTAATGGGAGATCTAGCCAGTTTTGGTTTTGGTGGACTTGCCGAATATGTAACAGCTCCTGAAAGAGCCTTGATAACTAAACCTTACCAAATATCATTTGAAGAAGGAGCTACCCTACCTATGGCAGCATTAACGGCTCTCCAGGCATTACGCGATAAAGGTAACATTCAAAAAGGGCATAAAGTTTTAATTGTTGGCAGCGCTGGCGGTGTTGGAACATTTGCAGTTCAGCTAGCCAAATATTTTGAGGCAGAGGTAACCGGAGTATACAGTTCAAAAAATGCTCAGCAAACATTATCTCTTGGTGCGAATTACGTAATTGATTACACAAAAGAGAATTTCACAAATAGCGACATGCGGTATAACCTCATTTTAGCAATCAATGGTAATTATCCACTTTCTGCCTATAAAAAAGTCTTGACTCCAAATGGCATATATGTAATGGTTGGTGGTTCTTTATCACAAATTTTCAAATCACTTTTATTTGGATGGTTGATGTCATTTGGCTCTAAGAAGTTGAGATCTTTATCTGCAAAAGCAAATAAAAATGATTTAGAATTTCTAGCAAAGCTTCTGGAGGATGGCAAGGTCAAACCAGTTATTGACCGACGCTACTCACTTGACAAGACTTCAGAGGCAATGAACTATCTAAGTGAAGGACACTCACATGGGAAAGTGGTGATAATTGTGGAATCAAAATAAAAATATTACGAACGCACAACAATGTATATAAAATATAAGCGGGATAGTAGTAAATTAAAGTGTTGTAGCACGCTTCAACCTTTATTTATTCTGAAAGTAAAGTGCAACGTAAACGCCTACTTTTCATATACTTATCGTTGTGTGCAATTTCATATGAATTCTTTATAACTATCTATGTTTAATTAAAACACACTATTTCAATTATGAATAATAATGTTCGTTCCCCTTTCCGATTTTTCTTAATTACTTATATTTGGTCCTGGACACTTTGGACTCCACTCGTCTTGGGCAGCCTCAAAATTATGAACTCGGGTTTGAATACCCTCAGAGCTTTAGTAAATTATTTAAGAAAAAAGTTGGTGTTTCACCAACATTATATAGAGTAGGGTAATATATATGAAAGCAATTGTGTACAAAAAGTATGGTTCGCAAAATGTGCTTGAACCATTAGATGTAGAAAAACCAATACCTGAACCCAACGAAGTTCTAATCAGAGTTTTTGCAACAACAGTAACGGCTGCCGATTGCATGATGCGAAGAGGCGATACTTTTTTAAGCAGAATATTATTGGGTCTCCTCAAACCAAAGAAAAAGTATCAAATCTTAGGAACAGAATTTTCAGGTAAGATTGAAGCCGTAGGCAATAAGGTAAAAAAGTTTAAACCCGGTGATGAAGTTTTTGCATTCAGAGGCTTTGGAACTGGTTGTTATGCTCAATATAAATGTATGAGTGAAACAGGATCGCTTGCCATTAAACCCAATAATATTCCCTATGAAGAAGCTGCATCTGTAGTTGACGGTGCAACAACTGCTCTGTTCTTTCTTAAAGAAAAAGCCAATATTCAAAAAGGGCAGAAAGTTCTTATAAATGGAGCATCAGGTAGTATTGGAACATTTGCAGTGCAACTGGCTAAATATTTTGGTGCTGAGGTTACAGGAGTTTGCAGCACAAAAAATATAGAGTTAGTTAAATCATTAGGAGCTGATAAAGTTGTGGATTATACAAAAGAAGATTTTGCAAAAACCCGTGATACTTATGATATAATATTTGACACAGTTGGCAAAAGCTCGTTTTCTCATTGCAGGAAAGTTCTTAAAAGCAATGGTAAATATGTTGTAACAGTAATGACTTTAAAGCATGTTCTTCAATCATTCCTGACAAAATTCTGGAATAAAAAGAAAGTGATTTTTGGGATGTCTCTTAATAAAACTGAAGCTCTGAATTTTATCCGAACACTAATTGAAGAAGGTAAATTAAAAACTATAATTGACAGGCAATATCCACTTGAAGAATTACCTGTTGCCCATGAATATGTTGAAAAAGGTCACAAAAAAGGAAATGTTGTGATAAAGGTTTAGAGAATAACGAACTCACAACCACAACAAATACGCAAACCGTTTTAGCCTATTAAAATGAGACACACTGCTACAATTATATTGATGATATTTAGCTCTTGGCTAATACAAGTTCAGGATATTGATATCTTTTTTTTGAAATACGGAGTAGCCAAAAATGATACGATTATTTATAAACGAATCATTGAGTTCGATAAGATTAGCAAACTATTTCATGTTAAGGATTATTTTGAAAATGGACAGATTCAAATGGATGCTTTCTATAGCTCGTTTGATAAGAATGTAAAAGAGGGGAGCCAATGTAATTATAGGTCAAATACAAAAGAGGGCTTATATACAACATGGTACGAAAACGGACAGGTTGAACATTCTGCCACTTATAAAAAAGGACTGGTAAACGGATTATCTGCATTCTGGTATAAAAATGGAATTAAAGAATCAGAAGAAAATTGGTTGCACGGACAGCTTAACGGGAAAGTTAAATACTGGACAGAACAGGGAGAATTACAATTTGATCTTTCTTTTGATCATGGACTAAATCAAAATCCTAAAGACGTGCAATACCGTTATTTGTCTTATACACCGAAAGAATATAATACAGATACGTTAAAGAAATGGCCTCTTATTATTTATTTGCATGGGGGTTCACGTCGGGGAACTGATTTAGTCAAATTATATGCTGATGGAATCCCTGACCAGCTATACAGGGGGAGAGAATTTCCTTTCATAATTATTGCTCCTCAATGTCCCGAACACATCAGATGGTCTACAGATAATTGGTTTGAAAATCTTTATAAAGAGGTAAACGAAAAGTATAGAATTGATACAAACAGAGTATATCTTACTGGTTTCAGTTTAGGAGGGGCGGGTACATGGTATATTGCTGCAAAGTATCCGGATAAATTTGCAGCCATTGCCCCAATGAGTGGATTTACCAGTCACATGGATTTCATTGATAATAATATTGACATGCTCATTAATATGCCAATATGGGCTTTTCATGGGAAAATAGATAATGTAGTTCCATTTGAAGAAACAGAAAGAATAATTAAGAAACTGGATGGGAAAAACAAAGACTTGAGGTTTTCAGTTGAACCTGAAGCGGGACATTGGATTAATTGGTTAATATATCCAAATCAGGAATTGTATGATTGGTTCTTAAAATATGACAAAAGATCCAGGATAGATAAATAATTTGTGATAAGTCTGACAATTACCCCTGACTTTAAACAAGAATAAACTATAAAATGAGTTGGCGGTCAGGTAACAAAAAATCTACAACTATGATATCGAAGAAAGAAAATGCACAAAACAGACAGTTTAAATGAGTAGCTTTTGATGTTCTGGTTATTGGACAAAAATCGATAGTTACTAAAATGAATTATAAACTCGGCAATATTTTTCCTTTACATTATCATCCTATTGAGCAAAGTGGTTACGTCATTTCCGGAAAGTATAGGATAAGATATCAAGATATTAATGAGATTCTTAATCCTGAAAATAGTTATTCGATACCTGAAAATATTGAGCACTCTTGGGAAGTAATTGAATACGGCGAGGTAATTGATACTTTTATCCCCCCCAGGCAGGACTATTTATAATTTTTAGTAACGATATAATATGACACAATTCTATCATGGTCAAATGAGGCAGAATGCTTATGACAATTAAGTTAATATTTATGAAAAATAGATTATTATTGGCAATAATTGGATTTATGGTGATTTTATCAACTGGATATTCAAAAGCAAATAAATTTAAAAACTTTGAAGTTGAAACAAAAGGAGTTAAAATTGAGATTAATACTGAACTTGAGCTATTTCATATAATGTTGTACTTGAGTAATTCAAATTATCTGAATAATTTTGATTTTAAGTATAGATCTGACATAAACACTTTTTTTGCTTCATATAAAAATGACAATTCCGTTCAATTCGTAAAAAAAGTTTTGCAGAATTATCATGCTCATTTGTCAATAAATGGATTGTTTTTTGACAATAATTTCAAAAATGATACTTCATTTATGAAGTTTCTGCAATTGGATAGTTTTGGCTTGCCAAACACATTGATAAATAAATCAATTATACTTGACAGTCTCAATTATGCAGTTGCTTCCTTTGCAAGGATTAGCCAGTTTGATAAATTCGTTGAAAATCACCGGGGATACTATCAGCAGAAAATTGAAGAGGTTGCACTAGAAATTTCAGGTCTTGAAATGATTAAGGATTTTGAAACATTTTGGGGCGCAAAAAAGGACAATTATACCATAGTAATTGCAACGCTTGAACAAGATATTCACGCATATTGGTTTACCTGCAATGATAAATCAAATTGCGTATTTTTTCTATCACCAAAATTTGTTGTTGATAATGATGCGAAATTTGGAAATAGCGAAATAACTAACCTCAGAGAAGGTAAAATGGCTGCTGAGGATTATATATATTATGGAGCAACACATGAGATTGGTCATACATTTTTAAATCCGATTATGGACAATTTCAGTAAACAAATAGACCAAATCCCATTTAAATATTCTACGGAAGACCCATCCAAGATTACTTTTTTATGTGAGTCATTCCTACGAAGTTTAGCAGCTTATTTTTTGATTAAAAACCAATATGATGAGTTTGCTCAAATGGTTTTACAGGGCGAGAAACAACAAGGATATATTTATAACGAATTTATAGTTGATTTAATAAAATATTATGCCAAAAACCGCAATAAATACAATACGTTCAATGATTACGTTCCTGTTTTTTTGGATATATTAAAACAAAAAATTGAAAATAAATAATAGACTAACGCCATCGTGTAAAGCCATAAGGGTGGTATTGGTTTGGGTAGGTTTTCTCTAAAAACCATATTACTAAACATATACCACCAGACTCATGAGAACGCGATTTTATTTGTTTACAGCTTTCCTGTCTTTATCATTACCGGTAGTTCAAAGTTGTAAAGATAATCCTGGCAATAATGACTTTTTGAAGAAGGTATTAGCTAATATTGATCAGATCAAATCAGCAACTTATTTCTCCACTATCTATGCCAGTGCACCAGGAGATACTGCGAAATTTAATTCTTACGATTGGTACAAAAAGGAATATTTTAATACGGCAGACACTTTTATTGGTTCTTCCTTTGCATTGTTCCAGCCATTCGACACTTCAAAAATGTATTATTTCTATGATGGACTGGCTCAGGCTTATATAGACACTGATATAAAAACTATAGAAATAGACAGCTTTAAAGCCAACACTTTACCCTTTAGACCAATAGGTCCTCCCTTTTTCAATTATACTAAAAACATAATTAAATATGCTTTGGAAACCAAAGACAGTATCACAACCGAGCTGAAAGACTTTGGAGATTCTGTTCTGTTCTCCCTAGCAGTTTATGGTAATAGTCAGGTTGAGTTCTTTGGTAAACCTGTTTATAATAAGAATCCTTATAGCACCGGGAAAAAGGTTTCAAGGTATGACATCTGGATAAGCAAATCAAATTATTTACCCTATAGGTATAGAAGAAATATGTCAACCAGCACAAGTTGGGAAGCTTGTACAAATGTAAAATATAATAATACCGGAATTGAGGATTTTATACCATCAAATTATTTCCCTCCTGATCTTAAGATTGCAGTCCGGGGAGAGGGGGAGCAAAAAACTGTTGATATGTCCGGGAAAGTTGCCCCTGACTGGACACTTAAAGATTATAATGGTACTACTGTCGCATTAAAAGATTTTAGAAGCAAAATATTAATTATCGAATTCACAGGTATTGGATGCGGTCCCTGTCATGCATCCATCCCGTTTCAAAAGCGATTATTAGCCGATAATAAATTAAAAAGTTTCGAACTCATAAGTATTGAAACCTGGAGTAAAAACCTTGAAGGAATTAAAAGGTACTGTATTAATAACAATCTGAATCATAAATATTTAATATCATCCGGTGAGGTAGTAAAAGATTATCAGGTCAGAAGGGTTCCTGTATTTTATCTACTTGACGAAAACAGAGTTATCCGCAGTGTAATACAGGGATATGAAAAAGAAACAACAGATAAAGAGATTAGAGATATAATTAATGATCTGATTAAATAATATATAAAACCACAGATTAGATTTCTCATTTCACCTGCTCTGTCTGATTCATTACTAATGACAACATTTCATAAATAACAGATTATAAGATACTTAATTTGTCAAGAAACTTGGTGCGCAAATTTGCATTGAGACTCGGAATGACTTTCTTTTTGAGGGGGCGTAGGGAACGCCACTTATCACATTATCTGACCGCTTATCACATTTTTCTTTGACGGAGCCCGAGGGATCTTTTTCTTTGAGGTTGTTTTTTGTATAACGAATACCCCTTAAAAAATGAGAAATAGTAATCTTCTAATCGGAACAGGATTGAAATCAATTCTTATATTAATTGTTTTTTCATTCCTGGTAACTAATTGTTCTAACCCATCAATGCCAACTGAAAGCTATTACATGGGCCAGACTCCTCCCGGAAATACACCAAAAATATTTCCCTTATCGGTGAAACAGGGTTTCTTTGCTGCGGAACGGATTGCCATCTCAAATGACGGCAGGAATATTTACTATACAGAGATCAAAGGGTACTACCCCATCAGAGGCGAAAATATCAAAAGATACACCTTTGCAGAAGGAAAATGGAACGGCCCCTTTGATCTGTTTGTGGGTTATGCCCCGGCACTATCTCTAACCGGAGATACAATGTATCTTGAAAGAAAAGATGCTGAAAACAAATCTATGACATTTATTTCTGTCAAAAACGGACCAGGCTGGGGCAATCCGAAAAGGATTTTAACCCAACTTGATACAACGCATTATTTCCAGTCTACACGGAATGGAAATTATTATATTTCGTCAAAATCAGGAAATGGAGCCGGATTAAGTGACTGGTGCAGGGTCAAAATTACCGGATCCGATACTACTGCATTAAGCCTGGGAAGACCTTTAAATACCGGCGGGGAAAATCTCGATTTCTTTGTTTCACGTGACGAGTCATTTATGATTGTGACTAACCGTCCCCAATTAGCAATAAGTTACAGGAATATTGATGGCACCTGGACTAATCCGAGAAATTTTGGACCGAAAATAAACTTTGGCCTCGGAAGCTGGGGCCCCTGGGTTACTCCTGATAACAAATACCTGTTTTATTCTACAGGTACAAAACCTGATTATTCAGACGTCTATGTATACTGGGTTCGTATAGATGGTATGATTGATAGTTTAAGGAATCCCAGTACGCCAATCAGGTAAAATGATAAACAACCTGATGTAATCGGCCAAAAGAATGACCCCCGGAGCAGGAAATTATCTCAGATACACAGGCTACTATATTTTTGCACCACATATGCCAATTGTAAATATGGCGGGAGATCCATCAATAATAGAAAATGAGGCTGACAGAAGAGAATCGGAGGAGAGAAACAATAATCCTCTTCTGGTAAAATATTTCAGCATGCATTATATGTCTGAATCAAAAAAGATTATGGATGCGATGATTAATAATGCACAGCAGGCAGATTATCCGTTACTGTTGTTATATGGTGAAAATGATATGATTGTGGATAAAGCAGGGTGTGATGAGATTTATTCTGCCTGGAAAGATCAAAATAAGAATTATGAAATCATAAACGGGGGTTCACATGGAAAATCAACAGTAATAAAAGGAGCTTAGACTATTACAAAATGGATTGAAAGAATATAAAATGCGCATTTTATAAAACACAACCTAACAGACAAAACTTTGGAGAATGAAAATAATAGTACTTGCAGCAAATTCAGATTGTAAAACAAATTCATTGAATGTTAACGCAGAAAATGGGTTAAGCCTGTTTATCGAATTTGATGAAAGAAAAATATTATTTGATACCGGGCAATCAGATCTGTTTATTTATAATGCAGAGAAATTGGGAATTGATCTGTCACAGGTTGATTATCTTGTTATTGCCCATGGACATTTTGACCATGGAGGTGGCTTAAAACACTTTTTGAAAATTAATCAAAAGGCAAAGACATTTTTGCACATTAACGCGGCACATAAATTTTATACCAGGATATTTGGTTCTATTCCTTATTATGTGGGCCCAAATCAGAAGATTATTGCTCAAAAAAGCAGAATTTATTTCATTGATGAAGACACTCAAATTAACGATAAAATAATACTTCTTGAAGGATTTACAGAAGTCTTTCCTCAACCAGAAGCAAATAAAGCATTATTTGAAAAGACTAAAAACCGGTTTATCTCTGATAAATTTAACCATGAATTAGCGATGCTGCTGATTGAAAATGAGGAAATAGTATTATTTTCCGGATGTTCGCATTCAGGAATTATCAATATAATAGAAGAGGTAAAGCTCTTTTCTAAAACTATGAGAATAAAGGCGACTTTTGGTGGTTTTCATATCAATAATCCGATAAGTAAAAAGATTGAAAGTCCGGAATATATTGATAAGCTGACTGAAGCGTTAGGTGAAACAGATCCGGTATTATATACCGGCCATTGTACGGGAGAAAACAATTTAAGGCATATAAAGGGATGGATATGCAGGAAGATTCAAATGATGAATACCGGGGAGGTTATTGAGGTGTAAACCTGTACTTTTTTCAGGATGAGTCAAACAATCATTTAACGTCTGCTTTTATGATAGTGATGATGGTACTTTGATTTGTGCTATCCTAATACTGGTATAGTAGAACTTTTAACACTGTGGAAAATCAATGATAAAGGTAGTCTCTGTTTATTTGAATCCCTCGAAAACTCCTAACCCAAACAGTGCAAAGTCGTACTTGACAGGATCCTCTTTATCAAGTTCTCGTAAAACATTATCTAACTCTGACACTGCTTTTGCATCATTCTGCTTTCGTGATAATAAGCCGAGTTTTCTGGCGACATTACCTGAATGAACATCAAGTGGGCAAGATAAGATTGAAGGTGAAATCGACTTCCAAATGCCGAAATCAACACCTTTATCGTCTTTTCTTATCATCCACCTCAAATACATATTTAATTTCTTTGCCGCCGAACCCTTCAGTGGATCTGAAATATGTTTCGTTGTCCGGTTATTATGTGGTAATTCAAAAAACATGTTCCTGAACTTATGAATTGCGGGCTGTAAAGAATCTTTTGTTCGGTATTGATTGAATATAACTTCCAATCCGTTTTGTGCCTTATAGATGTGTTTAAGTGCTTTAATGAAGTAGATAAAATCTGCAGCATTAAATGTCCTGTGTATGACCGTTGATATTCTTTCCAGATCATTTTCACTATGGTTCAATATAAAGTCATGTGGTGAATCATCCAGATAATCCATCATACAATTTGCATTTCTCAGGATCATAGTTCGGTTGCCCCAGGCTATTGTTGCTGCTAAAAAGCCTGAAATCTCGATATCTTCTTTGCTGGTAAAACGATGTGGGATGCTTATGGGATCATGTTCGATGAAGTCAGGTCGGTTATACTTTTCGACCTTTTCATCCAAAAACTCTTTAAGCTCTGCCTTTTTTAACTTCATATCCCTAACTTTGGTCTGGTAAAAGTAAGGAATTATGGCTAATGTTTATGCTACCTTAATTATCAGTAGGTACATGTTTCTCAGATGGATGGTACGGAAAGATAATTGTGGTGTTGACTTTGGTATATGGGATAAGATTGATCCTGCTATGCTATTTATCCCATTAGATCTTCTTTCGGGTAATACTGCACGACGTCTTGGTCTGTTAACCAGAAAGGTTAATGACTGGAAGGCTGTTGAAGAATTGACAGAAGTACTCCGCGAGTTTGATCCTGCAGACCCGGTGAAATACGATTTTGCTCTGTTTGGCTTAGGAGTTTTTGAAGATTTCTAAGTAGTCGGATCACCTCCAGAATACTTCAGTCTGTAGTGATTTCGTGATTGAACACCTTTGTAAATTAATTATTCTTTTGGATCCCTAAGGGCTTTAATTTTTCCACTGTAAAAATATCATCCGTGAGTCCCTGATCGAACTTTATATCCGATAACAAGATTTTTGTGCTGTGATTTTTTTCCAGGTCTTTCATCACTACTTCAGCCGCGTTCCAGTATTCTCCTATCTTTTCGTACCTGTAGTTAGCCTCTTTTATTTTTTTTCCCCTGACATTATAGAACTCCATGGAGATAGGATAGCCATAGGTTTTATTAATCCTGACAATGATTTTCGAATAAGAAGAATTGGCAGATTTAGGTAACAGTCGCAGCACATGCAGATCCTGTTCTGTTTCTAAAGAATCCGGAGTATACCGATCGGCATATGCTGTTGTTGCCATATCTTCATATGAGAAATCGGTACCTGTAAATGACTGGTTCTTTGCCAGCCTTGATATTTTTTTAGGGTTTTCATATGCCGGCATATACAACCACATCACATCATTGGGCAACGAAAGGGTGGCCATTCCTGCCTGTGATTCCGGTTTTGTATACCGATAAAGCTTTTTATCGCGCCCTTTTTGCAACATCTCGGCTTCACGGATCTTTTCTTTTCCTGTTTTATCAGTCAGTATAATAGCAACCTTACCCTGCTTATCTATGGGAGAGAAAAAGATCTTATCCATTTTTTCAAGAATTGCGTTGGCATCCTGACATGACGCATTTTTCACGCCTGCAAAGAGCGCCAGGATCAATAGTAAGATTATATTTTTTAACGTTTTCATCTGTTATATTCGTTTATACATAGTTACAAGGGATTACTCTTCCCGTACCGACCTCTGTATGCAAGGATCAGGATCACTGGTAAAAAAGTTAAAGCGCTCAGACCTGAACCAACCATACTCAGACAAATCAACAATCCAAAATATTGTAAAGGAACCATCTCGGAGAAGAGTAGAACAAGAAATCCGGCCGAAACAGAGATGACATTGATAATAATAGCTTTCCCACTGATCCCGATAGTGTCGTTCAGCGCCTGATTGATCGTGGCTCCTTTACTAATGGAATCATTAAAATGAGTTATCACATGTATCGAATAATCAATGCCTATACCCATCGCGATACTGGCTACAAGCACGGTAGCAATATTCAGAGGGATACCGGTATAACCCATAACTCCAAAGAGAATAATAATAGCCGAAACAATTGGGATTGCTGCATAAATACCTGCGGCAAATGAACGCAAAATCGCACCCACAATGATAATTACAAACAGGAGGGCGATAGCCAGGCTGCCTAACTGACTATTTATCAGGCTTCTATCCATTGATACATCGATAAATGGCATTCCGGTTATCTCTATGGTACATGCTTCTGTTGAGTTTTCCTTTATGAACTTTTTCATATAATCGCTGAATTCTATCTTGGCTTTGTTCTCAGGGGATAAAAATTTGGAAATGATAATAGCCTCATCCAGATCTTCCGAAACAAACTTCTGCAGACTCTCATTGCCTTCAAGAAGAAACCACAATTGTTCAATTTTGTCTTTTTCATCCGGAATTTTTCTGCCTTCACCAAGAGCAGCATTGATCTCCACGATGAGGTCAGCAACAGACTGTGTGGATGAAACACCCGGGCTTTGCTTCATGTATTCCTCTGTTTTGAGTATGGTCTTCAGTACCCCCGGGCTTTGTATATCACCTTTGAACAATACAAAGATGGGTTTGGTACCACCAAATTTTTTACTCATGATATCTTCTGCAACTCTGGTAGTGTTCCCTTTTTTGAAATAGTTCCGGATATCGACATTCCTTTGAATAAGAAAAATACCCCCGATGCCAATCAGACTCATTATTATCCAGGTGATCAGTATCCCATTCGTATGGTTGAATAATAATTTTTGCAGTGGGTTAAGAAAAAAATCGGATAAAAATGATTTTCCGGTTTCATCGGAAGCAATTGGTTTTCTCTTGGTATCCCACGAAAAGACTGAGATTACCGCAGGAACAAAAAACAATGAGAGAACCATTGCGATAAATGTTCCAAGGGCTGTAAACAATCCGAAATCACGGATCATGGTAAGGTAGGATCCGAAAATGAATGATACAAATCCTGTAATTGTGGTCAATGCAGCGAGGATAACAGGGATAGTAACCGATGTGAGGGCTATGATGATTGCTTTATTCAGGTTATCCTTAACCTTGTCGACCCTGTTCAGCACATGGATCGAATAGGCGGTTCCGACAGCCAGTAAGACTATTGGTATATTGTTCGAGACCATACTCATCTCCGATCCCGTAAGGGCCATGATACCAATGACCCAAATGATGGCTATCGTTGCAACAAGTAAGGGCAGAAGTACTCCCCTTGCAGTCCGGAACCCAAGGAAAAGCACAAATGCGATCAACAGGAAAGCAATAGGGAGCAACCTGGTCAGATCAGCTGAAATCAGACGGGAGATAGATGTAATCATCATTGGTGATCCGGCATAATAGATGTTTTCAGGCAGTTGAAGCGCTTCAGTTTTTTCTTTCACTGCATTGGCCATTGATTGTATATCGGCATCATCATAAAGGGAAAATAATAAAATGGTAGCTGTACCGTCTTCTGAAACGATTGCCCCTTTATACATATCCTTAGACAATACTCTATCTTTTAACTGTCTCAATTCATCTGGGGAATCCGGCAAATTATACTCATCTATCAGTTTGCCAATCTCCATTCCACTCTCACCCTCTTTGATATCCATTATGCTTGTAAGGCTGGTTACCGATGAGACACCTTCGATCTCTTTCACTGAGTCAGTAATCTGGCTGATATGTTGCAACACTTCCGGGGTGAATACATTGTCACATACCAGAATGATCATCCCCATCTTGTTCCCACCAAACTTCGCCCCGATTTTTTTTAACAAAACTGCGTCAGGATCATTATCAGGCAACGAACTGATAACATCCGAATTAATACGTATACCAGGTATCTGATACCCTAAAAACAGAGTGATTACCAGCACGAAAAATATGATTATCCACCTGATCTTCAATATTGTTTTAACCATTTTTTCCATACGATTTATCTTTATATTTCCTGCAATGAATTGGATTTTTAATATTTATTATGATTGACTATTGAGGAGATTCAACAATTTGATATCCGAGCTTTCTTACAATATCCACTGCATATTCATTGACCAGTCGATAGGTTTCCGGTGCAATCTGATAGGGTACCCGTGTATCGGGATGGTTATTTTCAAGATACAACTCCATCCAGGGCAGTGCCTCCTCAATCCCGGGGATGTTAAACCGTGTGTATATATCACGGAGAATTTCAACCGGTCGTTTTTTGAATTCTTCGTACCTGATTTCCATCAGATTACCTGGTTTAATATGTTCTTTTGCATTCATGTATTCATGTAAAGAATCTTTGTATAATCTGGCAAAATACTCCCGGGGAATCCCGCCTTCAAGATGCTGAAGTTCCGATCCGGGAAGGACTTCATTCACAAACCTGCAGAGCGATTCAACAACAGGATAAGGGTTTCTGTATATGAAAATAAACCGGGCATCCGGAAAAAGATCTGTCAGGGTCTTGATCCTGAAAATGTTGCATGGATTTTTTGACATATACCGTTCCCCTCCGGTATTTAGCATGGCCTTGTTAATGAGGCTTAAGTATTCTTTTTCCCATCGTTTCCGGTGTGCATCTGATAAACGTTCAAAATACAACTCCCTTTCATTTATATCATTGAAATCCTTTGGGAAATAGAATATTTTATAAATGCTTTTAGACTGAAGGCTCATCATCGCAAACTCCTCTTCCTGCGGGAAGTCCATATCCATTGGATACGAGTCGAATGGCCGTTCTTTTGGCAATATCCTGTTGGTAAATGCTTTCATCCATTTCTTCTGGGTAAGCACAAGGTTCGGAAATACTCCTTGAAAAGTGGTTACATATCCGGCCTTCGGATCCTGACATAAAAGGCTGTGCAATAAAGTAGTTCCGCTTCTCCAGAACCCGATGATAAACACAGGGGGCTCCTTTATCCTGATGGTTTTAAGATTCTTTTTATAGACCAGCTGTTCAGGCAGTTTCAGTACCTCAAAAATTAACGAGACAAGGGAAGTCAACAGAAACTTGGGATAGTAATGTAAGTCAATACGATAACCTTTAATGACCTGCAGTATATTTGCTGGCCTGCTTCCGATTAATACTGTTACAAGGAATTTAAAAGGTCTTTTGCGTGAACCCATATTTAAACTCTTAGTATATCATTTTGGGCATCTCTGTAACCACTTTTTTTTGATGTTGTTCTCAATACAATATTAAAGTTTTGTGCTTTAACAACCTAATTTTAGCCTACCTTGTTCTTTATGTTATTGAATGTCAATGAGTGCGTCGAGGGTTACCGCAGGTTGAAAGGCATTCATCGTTTGTTACTGCCGAGATGGATATCTCCCGGGATTTAGAATTATCAGTAAATTAGTTTTATAGTTATTGCCATATTACTATTTAAATCAATTTTACAATCATTAAAAGATGGTGCGGATAGTCTTGGTTTAAAATTTTTTGAAAATCCATAACCCTCCTTCGGGATACCCAAAAAATTAGTATTGCATATCCTGTCAGAATTTTTATCATGAAAGATAGCTACGGCATATTCTCCTTTGGGCAAATCTTTGATTGTGTATATTCCTGAATTTTTTTTTGCATCGATAATAAACAGCTTGTATTGTTTATCAACAAGGGGAAATGATTTCTTCTTATTATAGAGTCCAATCTCGATTTCACCGTCAGTACTTTTTATGTTTGTAATAGTAATAGACAGGTCATAGGTTTGGGAATATAAACATTGACCCCCAAAAGCAAAGCAAATTAAAAACGCACATTTCATAAAATAGCTCTATTCTTTATTTTGTTGCGGATTTACCCATCTTTAAAATAGTGTTGACGTTCAATACTATCGTCATTTATAAACGCTTCGTAGGGCTCTGATTTTTTTAGCAGGAGATTCTTAATCTGATTTTTAAAAATAGAAGTCAAACCCTTTCTCCATATAGGAATTTTGAGTTTTTCTCTTATGTAATAACTCTCCATTGTGTCATTTCTGAAGTGAAGAATATTCTCTAAATCGTCACCATCTTCATAAAAACCACAATGAAAATTTTTCTCAGCAAAAGCTTTATTCGGAAAATTGAGTTTGCCAAGTCCAAATATCTCAAACATATGAGTTAAAAGTTCTTCATAAGTTGTCCTGCAGTTTATACCACCCCCCAGATTAAATATTTTTTTTGAAATACCAAAGCGCTTTTCTATAGCAAGAACTAATGCTCGTGCCGTATCTTCAGGTGTTGCAATTTCAATTGAAGTTGCTAACGGCATGTGAAACATTAATTTTGATACCTTATGGTTGCCCATAATTGCTGTTAACCGGAAAATACTCCAGTCAAGCTTACTACTACAAATAATGTGTTCTGCTTTTATCTTTGTTTTTGCATATTTATCTCTCTCACTCGGGATCAGTGGATCTTCTACCTTTATCAGAGGATTTTCAAGCCTATCCCCATAAACAGAAATTGATGAACTGTAAATGAGAAATGCGTCAGGTGATAATTGTTCAAGGTTTCTGATAAGATTTTCAGTGCCAATTGTATTTACTTTTAATGCAAGTTCCGGATTTTCATCTGCAAGGGGTGGAATTATAGCAGCCAGATGAATTACAAAATCCATATTTGCACAAACTTTTTTAACATCATTATTGTTAGCGATGTCGCCATAAACTATTGCTATTCCCTCTTTAAAAGAAGATAGTTTTTTAAAGGATCTTTTTGATGTGGTGCCAAGTACAGTTATATCAAACTTATGACTTTGTTGATGCAGCTGTTTTAATACTTCATACCCTATACTACCTGATGCTCCCGTTAATAATATCTTAGGTCTGTTTTTCATAAATTATATGGCAAACGTTTTAAGAACTACCTTATGGTGAAATCAGGTGAATGGATGTATTTTTTCATATATAAAATTTACTAATTTATTTTTTGCTTCGTTGATGTCATTTTCCTTGGTATTTATAATCATATCAGGATTTTTTGGTATCTCAAAAATGTCATTAATCCCGGTTAAATTATTAATTTTATTTGGATCATTACCTGGCAATAATGCTCTATAATACAATCCCTTGGTATCTCGTTTGATAAGCTCCTCTATTGGACAATCCAACCAAATAGCATATACATTCTGATATTGATTTTTTAATTCTTCTCTTGCAACTTCGTATGGACTTATTGCTGATAAGATTACTATAATTCCATTTCTTGTTAAAATATTACCAATAAAACCTAATCTTCTAATATTTTCTATTCTGTCATTTTGCGTAAATGACAAATCCTTACATATTACTTTCCGGTATTCATCTCCGTCAATAATTTCAACTTTAAAATTTTTATTAATTAGTTCGTTTTTAACTGCCTGAGCAAGTGTTGTTTTACCTACTCCTGACAGACCAAATAATTGAATTAATATCATGCCTGGATGAAATATTAGTATTTAAATTTAAGTATTTTCAGCCAAATACATGACAAAAATTTACAGGGTTTAAAATTATTAGTCCCTCAGTATGGAATGATATGGCCCCCAAAAGAATAACTTTATCCACGAACTCACCCCCCTCCCCCTCTCTGCTATGCAAAGAGGGGGTGTAAGACGTTGTATGTTAGAGCCATCCCCCTCTTTGCAGGGCGGAGCATATAGAACTAGCCCGGGGGGCTAGTTTAGCGACGAGCCAGACCGCAGGGGTGGCCGAGGGGGAAAAGAAGGGGGTGAGTTCATGAAGATTGAGAAGGGTGGAGAAATTCACGAACAAAAGTAGTTACATAAGAGACAGATCAGGAGGAAACAGGATTTTGTACTACTAATGAAAAAGACCTTGTAAGTATTAGATTTACAATGTATTCACTTGTCAATCAGGTGGGGGTGTGAATACTCCCGCACATTTTAATATAAATCTGATTATCAGTGTAATAATTTGATTTATAACATTTTTAGGGTTCGTAAAAAAAGAAAGATTGTCTGGCATACATGAAGAATTATAACATGATTCGTTCGAAAAAGTAGTTTTCCTATAAAATCCTGGAGAATAATACATTTTTAGTCCCTCAATATAGGATGATATGGCCCCAAAAAGAATAACTTTTTCCACGAACTCACCCCCCTCCCCCTCTCTGCAATTCAAAGAGGGGGTGTAAGACGTTGTATGTTGGAGCCATCCCCCTCTTTGCGTAGCAGAGAGGGGGAAAAGAAGGGGGTGAGTTCATGTTTATTGGGAAGGGGCATGTTTATGCTGATCAAAAACAAGTTACATAAGAGTTGACTATTATTAAAATTTCTTCGAATCAAAAAAATCCTCCACATTTATTTAAGCAATTTCGTTGAAAAATTACATAACCCTACACAATTTTCTATTAGACTTTAAGAAATACACAAACAAAAGATTCCTATTAGATGACATCAGTGATCATGACCTATTGGCAAGCATTAAAATGGTATGAAATGCCTCATATTAGACAAAGGGCAAGAACCGAAGAAGACTTAGAAGATGACATGGAATTACTTAAGTATTTTATTAAAGCCAGTGGCAAGAAAGTAAAAATCCCTGTCGATTTCAATTGCTTTGAGATTTATTCCGGGGGTGGTTCTATAATTGAGTTGGATAAAAGCGAGTTAATCTATTTTTAATAAAGTGCTAGCTAAATTACACGCATAAACATATTTCTCAGATAGATGGTACGGAAAGATAATTATGGTGTTGACTTCGGTATATTGGAAAAGATTGATCCTGCAATGATTTTTATACCTTTAGATCTTCATTCCGGTAATACTGCACGCCGTCTTGGTCTGTTAACCAGAAAAGTTAATGACTGGAAGGCTGTTGAAGAATTGACTGAAGTACTCCGCTAGTTCGATCCTGCAGACCCGGTGAAATACGATTTTGCACTTTTTGGTCTGGGGGTGAATGAAAAGTTCTGACAATGGGCAATAATTATTTCAACTTTAAACAGTTCACAATCTACCAGGATAAGTCTGCCTTTAAAGTGGGAACTGATGGTGTTCTGCTTGGAGCCTGTGCTAATGTTACCGGTGTGAAAAGAATTCTGGATATAGGCTCAGGTACAGGACTTATTGCAATTATGCTTGCTCAAAGATCCGAAGCTGAAATTGTATCGATTGAGCCGGATCATGATTCGTTTGTCCAAACTTCTGATAATGTGAGACTTTGCAAATGGAGTAGTAGGATAAAAGTTGAACACACTGATCTTCAAGACTATTATCCAGGTAAAGAAAAATTTGACCTGATAGTTACCAATCCACCCTATTTCACTGATTCACTGAAAAGCCCCGATCCCCGGAAATCTTCTTCCCGGCACAACGATTCCCTGAACCCGGATGAGATACTTGATGGTGTTTCAAGACTCATGGAAGATGATGGACGCCTTCAATTAATAATGCCTTATGTTGGAGGGAATATTTTTATCGCCGAAGCTCAGAAATATGGGTTTTATTGTAATAATATACTGAAAATAAAGCCATTGCCGACAGCTGAAATCAGGAGGTTAATATTAACCTTCAGCAGGCTGAGGTTAAAAACTACTGAAAGATTCCTCACTATTGAAAATGGCAGAAGGCACGAATTCACCGAAGAATATATTTACCTTACAAAGGATTTCTATCTGAAATTCTGACCCCCCAACCCCTAATTGCAAATCCGCGCCAGCTACTGCGAGCTCGGCGAAGCAAATCCGCACCAACATCATTATTGTATCATTTCACTTTCCGGCAATCCGAATTCCTCCTTCATGTCGATTCCCAGGGTTTTTAATTCATTAAGAACAGGATTGTATATATGAGGTATAACAGGCCGGTATACACCTTTCAGATTAATTTTTTTTTCGAGTATCATTTTTATAGCAATAGCCGCCGGCAACGCAACTGTTCTGGCTATTGATGTATTGGTGGGAGGTGATCCGAAATCAACCATAGATGACTTGATAACTTCTCTCATACCATCGGGATAAGATGCCAGGAATAAATGTTGTAATATAACCATATCACGCTCGTCGTCAGATAATAACATCTTCTTAATCATCCTGTCGGATGTGATCTCAAAGGGCGTTGTCTCGTTATACTGCAGTTTTTCGTCACTGAAGAAGCCAAGATACCATAGCGATTCGATTGCAGGAGACTCCTCCTTAATTCCCAGCCGCAATGCTATAGTATTCTTAAGGTCATCGACTTTTGTTCCGCCCCTTTCAGCAAGGAATTCAGCATAACTCATTCCATGATAATCCTTAACAATGTCATCGAGCATATTCAGACTCTTCATTGCATCGAGAGTCTCGCACCACCCCTTGTATCTGAAAGTGCCGCGATACATGGTTTTTGTTTCAGGTATTCCGTAAATGTCAATATAGCTGATAGAATCCCTGTTCGGATAGACCTCAAGATCGCCTATCCCTGAGAAAATATAATTAAACTTGTCTTTAAAAAGATCTGCTGATTCAATGAACACCTTTCTTCCTTTTTTAAGATAAAGAGCACTGTTTCTGCTTGTCAGGATAACCCCTTTTGGGCTCCATGAGAATTTATATTTCATCGGATTATCGGCAGCCTCCGGCGCAGGCAGGGCACCGCAGAGTGAATAGAACTCCTCAACCTCACCACCCTTATTATGAATATGATCAATGATCCTCATAGCCGACATATGATCTATTCCCGGGTCGAGCCCAATCTCATTAAGGAATAATACATCTGCATTTTTTGCAGCCTCATCGAGAGCGAGCATCCCTGGCTGAACATACGATGTGGTAACAAGAGATTTTCCATGGCGAAGGCAAATAGTGGCAACATCAGAATGATATTTATATGGAAGAAGACTTACTGTTATATCATACTCAGCAATAAGAATTTCAAGCATTACGGGATCATCCATAGACCAGTCGAGTGATGATCCATTGGGATTACCATTGATCAACTCATCTGCCCGCTCTTTCATTGGAGAAGCAATCATCAGCCTGAAATCATTTTCTAGCAGGTATTCAACCATTGGTTTGACTACCAGCCCTGCTCCGAGTATAAGAACCTTATTCATTTTTATTGATTTTCTTCGTTTACCCCGTCCCCAAGGGGAGCGAAGAAAATCAATTTACTTCCGCCAAAGCGGAATGGGGTAAATAAATTGATTTTCAAGCGACTTGGGATAGGTTATCGACTAATAATGATAAAAATTATATTAAATTTTATCCGCAAGGTAGAAAAACTCTTCAACAGATTCTATGCTATTCGTTGTGAATTCTTTGTGTCTTCATGCCTTCGCGGCAAAAAAAAAGATAGCCACATGCAAAGACGCGAAGAAAGCAAGAAGTCATTTTTTTAATTAACAACTCCATATTAATTTAATTCAAAAAGACTTTCATTAATATTACCTGGAGTGTATCTTTGTTAAGAACCATCTGATTTAAAAGTAATCAGAATTTACTATAAACTTTTCCAATGTCTGATTTTCAGAAATATGTAGAAACACCATTGATGAAGCAGTATTACAACATCAAGACCAAGCATCCTGATGCGATACTGCTTTTCAGAGTAGGTGATTTTTATGAGACATTCGGAGAAGATGCGATAAGGACTTCTGAGATCCTGGGTATTACGCTTACACGCCGGGCAAACGGATCAGCCCAATTTGTAGAACTGGCCGGATTTCCTTATCATGCTCTCGATACCTATCTCCCGCGGCTGGTAAGAGCAGGACAGAGGGTGGCTATTTGTGAGCAGCTTGAGGATCCAAAGCTTACAAAGAAAATTGTTAAAAGAGGAATAATTGAGCTTGTTACTCCCGGAGTCTCTCTGAATGAGAATGTTCTGAATCATAAAGAGAATAACTTTCTGGCAGCAGTTCATATTGATAAAAAAATTGCAGGTGTCGCATTTCTCGATATATCCACCGGCGAGTTTCTTACTTCGGAAGGTACTATAGAATATATAGATCAGATGCTGAATAACTTCCAGCCAAAGGAGGTACTGTTCGAAAAAGGAAAGAAAGATCTCTTCCTTGAATACTTTGGTCCGAAATTCTATACCTTTAAGTTAGATGACTGGATCTTTAGTCAGGAGGCAGCAAACGACAGATTACTTAAGCAGTTTGAAACCAGTTCATTAAAGGGGTTCGGGGTTAATAATCTTACTTATGGAATTATTGCCGCCGGATCTATACTTTATTATCTCGATATCACACAGCACGAGCAGCTTGGGCATATTACGAGCCTTGCCCGTATTGAAGAAAACAGATATGTGTGGCTCGATAAGTTTACAATAAAAAACCTGGAGTTGTTCCATTCTCCTTATGAAGGCGCAAGAACTCTCATCGATGTCATGGATCGAACTATTTCCCCTATGGGAGGCAGACTCTTAAAGAGGTGGATTTCTCTTCCTCTGAAAGATATACAGCCTGTTAACGAG